>Ga0315540_10001846_pt1 | contig 11973 bp, 21 predicted proteins | sample SalMarSW160110MG_FD_203677 | JGI IMG/M metagenome (GOLD analysis project Ga0315540, IMG submission 203677) | Salt marsh sediment microbial communities from the Plum Island Ecosystem LTER, Massachusetts, United States - Salt Marsh Sediment SW1601-10 ... | reverse complement strand
TTCAATATTGACTATTATATAACATGTGAATCAGAGTCACAAGCTAAAAAGTGGTTTATAGAGTATCTTTTCCGAAAATCAAGAATGAATAGTGATGATTGGTGGAATAGAGTATTACGTATATCTAAAACTAATGAGGGGAGGTAAAAGATATGTTTAGGATGTATAAATTAAAGATGAAAGTAAAGTTTTATGTCGCCGATGATGATGAACAAAAAGCTAAACAAAAATTTGTGGCATATATACTTAAACAAACTAACGACATATACTCACAATTTTGGAGTAACGCTATTAAAGTCAAGAAAGTTAAGTCATAGGTGTAAATATAATGGAGGTAAAATTATGAGAATTAGAGATGATGAAATACCTGTATACCTAAAGGGTATAGAACAATTAAGACGTGAGGAAATTGGTTTTATTCGTAAGGGTGTTACAGGCCTACCGTACCACACATATCAGCTTGTTTTATCGGTGTCTAAGTTTGAAACGCAGATCAAAAATGGGTATTATGATTTCAGTGACGGTATCCTTATTAAAGATACAAAGATACTTAGAGATTATAAGAATCTGTCAGTAGATCTAAACTCATTTCTTATGTACTTAAGTATTAAAGATGTTAAGAAGGGAGGTGACTAATATGTTAGCATATAATATAGACGATGTAATATCTAATACAGAAGTAATTAACGAATTGATGAATAATGGATATATGTACCTATACAAAAAGCTAAAGAGCACAATTATATACAGTAGGTATGCGTACATATCATTAGAAACAGCTAAACAACAACTAATGTCTCATAATATTATATTAGAGAATAGAGTAATTACTGTTGGAAATGATACTAAACCCTTTTGCGTCTATCAGGGAGTAAGTATTCAAGAATATACTATAATTGTGATGACATACATAGACGATGAGTATGTTAACGACGATACTGAATAGAAGGGAGGATGTATCATGAGAAAGACATTATCATTTGACGAGATCCTTATAGAGTATTGGAATCGTCAATATAGATTCCGGTATCCGGTTGGAGGTGTAAAACCATCCGGTGTATGGCTACCAGCAAAACAAGAACACTGTTCTTGTTGTGAAATTGAGATAGAAAAAGGTAATGCATTTGCTTGTCAAATGTACATACACTGTTGTACAATTGAACATATCTGCGAGTTGTATAATGTTGATATAGATAAAATGCGTAAGTACATTCATAAACTTGATATGGGGTAAATTATGGAAGTGATAAAACAATTCTTATGTATATTATTATTAGCACTAATAATGCTAATTGTATCATTCATTATTACAGCAAGTGTGATATTAGGTGTCACATATTTTCTATCAAAATAATTAACTAATAGGAGGTTTTCATGGGAAAACAAATAACAGGTAGTAAGTCATTAGTAACACAAGGTATGAAATATTCAGAACTTATTAAATTGTACCCCAACCCTATGGAATACATAAAAATGTATAACAAATCTATAAAACTCAAACCAGCATGGAATAACAAAACACTAACTCAAATACTAACATCGTCTGATATAGCTGATCAACTTAGATCCGCTATGAATGAAATCGGATTCTGGTCTGTTGGTCACGACTATTCACCATCATCATACTTATGGTGCGCAGGCTCATATAATCATAGAAAGGTACGCGGTAGAGAAGAATATTCCGTACATGCATGGGGACTTGCAGTTGACATCAACCCCCATCTTGCGCCATTCCACAAACCATCGCACCAACCTAACTACATAGTAAAGATAATGAAAAAACATGGTTTCTTATGGGGAGGTAATTATAAAATAAAATATATGGATGGTATGCATTTCACATGGATTAGGGAGGGGGAATAGATGTCATCAAGGCGAATATATAGAAGTGGTATTGACGATCTTACATTACTAAGTGAAAATGAACTGAAAAATTGCAATCTCTTCTGCCTTAAGTGTAAAAGTTCATCGATATATGTCCGCATAAAGACAGATGATTATGTATGTAGGCGATGCGGTAATGTATCAACAAGGGGTGATTTCGCTAAAGAGATCGACAATATAATACAAGAGAGGAGGAAAATACTACAAGAAACTATAGAGAGAATAGGTCATACAACATCTAATGTATGTTAGATGAAATATTATTATTAGGAGTGTTAAATATGGGATATAGAGAAAAGTACCTAAAGAACAAAAAAGATCTTGTCATAGGTGGTGACGATGGTCAAACATTCAAGTTCACCGAAAAAAATAATATGGTAATTGGTAAGTTCATTAGACAACAGACTTATAAAAAAGATATATTTTCTAAAAAGTCGGAGATATATTTTTTCGATACCGACGAGGGACCAAAAGCCTTTTTTCTCGGGGGTGTTACAGATAAGAGAATTGGAAAATCACTCATACCTGGCCAAATATATTCGGTAGAATCACTCGGTAAGAAAAAAACAGGTCGTGGAAGAGAAATGAATATGTTCAGAATTACACACATACTTGATGAACCAGCAAAGAAAACATCACGGCGTGTGGTAAGAAAACATCTAAACTTTAAATCAAAACCAATTAAACAAGAACAACAAAAGATAAATCATATAAAACCATTACCTGAAAATATAGATAAACGTATAGGTAAACAAAAAAGAACATCTAAACCAAAAACAAAGTAAGGTGGGTGAATCCATATGGCAAGATCAGTACGGAAGAAAATAAAAGATAATATTAGTAAAATAAATAAAGATCTTATGGACATTAAATGTCTTATAAGCGATATCACCGCAGAGGTAAAACAAGACTACCCTCACATATCAGCATTATTATTGACTTGTCTTGATACGGTAGCAGTACTGCAAAGTGATTTCGTTGACGCACTCGACAAGGAATTCTAATATTATCGAATAAAATTATTGTAAAGGGATCGGGCTAATTACATAGGCCGATCCCTTTTTCTATATAGGAGGTAAATAATATGTTTGGAATGATGAAAAAAATAATCTCAAAAGTGATAGGATGGGGGATAAGAAAATTAGGGGGATCACTAAAAGATGTTGTTGATAAAATGGTTAGCTTTGGGCTTGATACAAAAGATCCGGGAGTGAAAAGTAGTGCAATTGAGGCCATGAATGATATAGACTTTGCAGGCACATATGATGATATTGATTATGATTCGCCTGTCCCTAAAAATCTACTTATTGAGACAGACGATAAATTGTCAAGAAACTATCTGACAAAAGTTGATGTCTACTGGAAATATAGTCTTGAAGGTTTACCGCATGCAGAAATATTATCACTAACACATAATGAAAATCTATCTCTTAGAGAAATTGAAGAAAGGATATATGATATATTGAATGAATATTCTTTGGTGTCGGAGTTTGGCGACGTTGAAATCAAAAACATTAGTCGTGTAACAGTACATCATAAACGTGGTAATGAATATTAGACTTGAAATATAGCTGTCATTTTCTACGTGAAGTCACCTCAACAACAATACCTCAACACCTTCTATTTCTTGATACCGAGTCATATATAAAATATGAAATTGATCCTAACACAATACCTAAAAAATTATCTGATAGTGACCGTTCTGAATATATTAAGAAAAATGCAACAGGGTTCAAACTACCCTGGCGTATGGGTTGGTGTTGTTACATCAACAACAACCCTAAAACACAGCACAAAATGGAAGAATGGAAATGTTTCAGGTCTAAAAATAAAATGATAGAATATATTGTCTCGAAAACATGGAAGAAAACATGTCTCTATGTTTTCGGGCACAATATATTTCACGACTTACGTGTACTTGATTTTTTCACATACGCAAAAAAGGCAAAGTGGGATGTTGAGCTTTTCATAGATTCCGGAAAAACATCTTTTCTAAAGATCCGTAAAGAAACTAAATCAATAGCCTTTCTCTCAACAACAAACTTTTTTCCCTACTCACTAAAAATATTAGGTGAAAGTGTGGGTTTGTACAAACAAGATGTGGACTTTGAAACTTCAGATTATAAAACTATAAAAAAATACTGTAAGCAAGATGTGAATATAATCAAACAGATCATACTTGATCTGCTTGATTATATCCAGGTCAATGAATTAGGATCTTTTCGTATAACAGCGGCCTCACAAGCTATGTTTTCATATCGATATAGATTCATGGCAAGAAAAATATTTCCGGTTAACGATAAAGAAATTATAGAGTTTGAGCGATTATCTTATCATGGGGGAAGAACGGAAGCGTTCTATATTGGTGAATTATTAAAAGATAGTGTACGAGTATACGACATCAATAGTATGTATCCGTTTGTGATGCGTAATAATTACTTTCCAACATATTGTAAATACTCATACAAAAAACTTAAACTACGTAAACTAAAAAGAATTGTAAAATACTTTTGTGTGATTGCGATGGTAAAAATAAAAACAAATGAACCAGTCTACCCAACCAGATATAATAATAGACTCGTTTTTCCAGTGGGTACATTTGTTACAGTACTTACAACGCCGGAAATTATATATGCTCTTAAACATCGACATATAAAAAAAGTATACAAAACTGTTGTGTACTCAAAAGATATCATATTCAAACAATATGTCGACTTTTTCTATGCAGAGAAAAAAAGGTATAAAGATGAGGGTAATAAACCTTACGCAACACTTACAAAATTATTTCTTAACTCACTATATGGTAAGTTTGCGCAAAGAGGTTATGATCAAAACGTTTGTGTAAACTATGATACCGGAATGGAAAAGAGAGAAAGGATAATAGATCTTGAAACAGGGCGTATTGCATGGAAAATAGATCTAATCAATACAACTATTGTAGATGGGGAGGGAAAACAACCGACTCACACATTCACAAGTATTTCAGCTCATGTTACCGCATACTCACGAATATACTTGTGGGAAATTATTAAGAAAGCTGGTATAAAAAATGTCTATTATTGCGATACTGATTCAATTTTCACTAACAAGAAAGGTGAGAAACGAATAAGATCACTAATACATGAAACAAAATTAGGTATGTTGAAACTCGAGAAGAAACCTCATGGTTTACGAATTTTTGGATTGAAGGATTATATTATAGATGGAAACGCAACCCTGAAAGGTATTCGGAAGAATGCGACAATACAGCCAGACGGTAGATATAGACAGCAACAATTTGAATCTTTGAAAACAGCGATAAGGAAAAGTCATATAGATATGGTACATGTAAAATATACCCTAAAAAGATTAAGTAGAAACTATACTAAAGGTATTGTTACGAGAAGTGGTAGGGTAAAACCGTTTAGGTTTTCTTTTTTGAGGAGATTTCGTGACTTCCTAAATCGGGATCCTCATTAAGTACCTTTTTAATATTTTCCTCACGTTTAATCAACTTATTACCTTTTATTACATCTGTTAATAATTGTTTTATATTATCGACATGCATATTTTTACCTTTCTTTAGATAAACTTTCTAAATACCAGTTTATATGTTTTTTAGAGTAACCAATTTCAGACATAACGTCTGAAAACTCGTTTACTGAAATTATATTATCCGAATAAAAACCTAATAAATCTTCCTTACTCGGGAGTTTGCGGGTTTTTTGTTTTGACACATCCCACTTTGCAATATAATTCTCTATCTTTTCAGTAGCTATCATAACTTTTGATAGTCTTGAATATATTTCACCAGTGTTTATTCTATTGTTGATATAGAGATATTCTGTTACTTCTATCACCTCTTTAATGTACTCTTTCTGAATTGAAAGTTTAACTTTCTTAATATACAAATCAGTTATGTCTCTATCATAACCAATTTCTTCCATCATAAGAAAACAGTCTTGCTCTGTGATTAGTCCTATCTTGAAAAAATCAAGTATCTCTGCTTTTGATAATTCATCCTTTGAACCTTTGTTGTATTTTATTGTAAAATCTCTAAGTCCTTTTGCATGCTCCTCATCATATCCGATATCTTTATATGCTTTTATAAGACCGTCATCATCTATGGTCCCTAAAGCATGCATACGTCTAACATCAACCCTTGTATAAGGGTGATAAGATATCTTAATAAGATTGTCCCGCCAATAGCGTGGTATCTCAACAACCCTATAATATTCCATTACATCGTCACGTTCTATGAACCCACGATGTAAACACTCTAACACCTGTTGTACGGATGGGTAATTCCAGTGTGCAGCCCAATTCTTACGCTGCCAATAATCTGTAATACCTTGTGCCTTCAAATACGGTGACACCTCGTCTGGAAACTCTTGATCAAGACCATACCTTTGAACTTGATCCGGTTCAAAAGCTTCCTTCCCAACCATCCAGAATAATTCTTGTGCGGATGGTATAATTTCCCATGATTTCATGATACTTTCTATATCCTCATCGGTCTTACCTATCATTCTAAGCTTTTCAACAGCGCCTTGTTGTGTGATTATATCACGCCAGTACATTACCCTTATCTGTTCTTCACCTAATGGAGACATAGACGCATACTTCAGATAATATATTCTATCATCTGAAAAACCATAAGAGTGTAACATATCTGTCCACTGTTTTTCATATTCAGGGCGTAAGAATAACAATCTAATTAGTTGTTCAGTTGTAGGTAGTATAGGTCTTATTGTGTCTAATAATTTCTGTTGAGATGTAACGTTTGATACTTCCATTATGGATCCGAGGGCTGAAGCTGAAGTCAATAAATATAATATAATAGATAATATATGATTTTCATGACCGCTATAATTTATTACACCATCTAACAGATCTTTTATCTCTTTAGCAATAAGCTTATTGTTAATAAGATAATTTATAAGTGTTTCAGTTAAAGCGGAAAAAGGTACAAGAAGAATTGAATCTATTATATTGAACGCACCAGTTAAAAGTAATTCAGTGATAGTATTAAGTCCTGCAAGAACCAAAGCACTCATTCCAGATATAAGAGCGGTGATACCATATAACAGATCTGATATTATTGGTACGTCACCGAAAATCTTTTGTTCATTTATCTCGTTATTCCAATTAAGGATTTCAGTGAGTATTTTTGTCTTAGGATCAACATTATCAGCCATTATTATTCCCCTATCTTAATTATTTTTGCAAGGTTTGAATTGATTATATCGGATATTGAAATGTACCCGAGATCAAGAACATCCTGGAATATATTTGCGAATATTTGCAATTCACTTTGATATAGTTCAGGATTACTTTCTTTGTACGAATAGAATGACGAGATAGGTGACACAAGCAGTTCATCTATCTTATCAATCTTTTCAGTATTACTTATTACAGTTTCTTGTATGTTTCCCTCTATAGTGGTTTGATTTTCTTCCAAAGCTTCAATACGTGGCAGTAATGATTTAGCGTGTTTATTTATTTGTTTATTTATATAGGCAATTGAGTTATTATAATGAGCGTTTATGTCTTCCCTTAGCCAGTCATAGTCATCATCCTGTCTCTGTTTTATTTTTTCGATATCGGTGACTAATGATGTTAGATTTCCAATATCCCCACCTATAACTGTTGTAAGATAATCCCTTATTTGTTTTCCCTTATCATATGCTTTTTCAGCAAGAGGCTTATGTATTAGTGTAGATAATTCGTCAAATGTTAGATTAGGTGAATATGTACCATTAGCTGTATTGACCGCGTTAATAACACCCATTATAAATGTTTTCCATTCTGTTAGTATTATTTGATATGAATATCCCAACATACCCTCACCTAACATCATTACGTCAAGATATGTGAAAATATAGGATATGAAATAATTCAATTCATAATAATCGGCTTTTATCACAAACAAAAATAATGCTTGTTGGACATCGTAAAACACATCTTCCGCATAATCACGACTACGTGAGTCTGTAATATTATACGATGTAAGAAAAATTGTTGAAAAGTCATTAAGGCTTTTACTTAATTTTTCTATTTGAGATAGCTTAACAAGAAAATCCTGGTATGAGTTTTCACTCATACCAGGAATACTGTTGATAATATCTTCTATAATAGTATCGTATTCTGTCACAACTGCCACCTCATTATTTAAGACAATTCTTCAACAGCTGACAACAATTCAGCTGTAGCTGTTTGAAAAGCTTTTGTTTTTTCAGCAAGCTTACTTGCGCCTGGAATATTTTTACTCATCATGTCCAATACATTGATGAAATTTCCAAACCGTTTCAAAGCAGTTTTTAGTTGTGACTTTACCTCATCGGGTATAGTTAGCTTTACGTTTTCTTCCATCTAACTACCCTTTGACGTCAAACAAATCGCAGAGAAATTCCACAAGTACATCATCCCACTGATTTGTTGTTTCAGCCGCTTTTTTCTTAAGATCAAGCAAAAACTTACGTGTAAGTGAGCGTAACTCTGTACTCATAATAGGCACAAAGTTTTTTAAGATACTAAGCGCAGTGTTTATTACACTGTTAATAATACTATTCCACATAATACACCTCTCTAATATATATATAAGATATTCCTCACTAAGTAAGGAATTAAAAATAACCTATACAGATGGTTTTATAATTGTTGGTGAAGCTGTCATATATTTTATATTCGTTAATAGTGTGTGAGGATATGTAGTTGTAAGTAGTTCAAACAATAACGAAAAAGAATTAAAGAATATAATAGGATTTATAAGTTCAACATATATCTCCCTTGAATTATAATCAAGGCTGGTTATTTTTAAGTATTGATTTTTAGGAGATAATATATTGGTAACATCGACATAATTAATAGTCAACACTTCTAATGATTTTTCGTCTATCTTTAAAACTACTTTAATATCTGGTATATAATCAGAATAGATTATTTTAATAAGGAAATTAGACAGTAAGCCTTTAATACCGGATAATTCATATGTATATGATCTGTCAACATTAGTCAATATATATACATCATCAACAACATTAACAACAGAATACTGTTCAATTAAGGACTGTAAACTAAAATCGGGATAACCACTACTCATTATATAGTCCACCTTTCAACACCTAAAATACTAACAGTTAACACTGAAGCCTCACCAGCATAAAGATATATTTTTTCGGTTGGATTAACCTCATAGGGGAAATATGTGTTTATGGTGTTGTGACCAGCTATAGGGTTCGCGCTACCTATAAAAACTATATGATACAAAATACTATCTGAACTATCAGTTACATACATATCTATATTACCAGCAATAGTTATATCAAATGAATAGGATATATTTGTAATGATTAGTGTTGTATTATTTCCAGCTGTATATATAAGCTTTGTTGTACTATCTACATCATCGTTAATAGCGCATCTATCTTCAGGTAGAAAAGGTACAACACCTCTAATGTTAAGAACATCATTGTTAGAATATTTCATCTTTTTTCCTTTTCATCATTTTACTTACTTTATCCAACCTAATATCCTCGTCATTACGTTTAATATTTTCAATAACATTTACAATTCTTGATTCATCTGATTGTAAATATTTATTGATTATATTAGGATTGGTTTCATATCCAACTCTAATATAAACACTATGTGAATACACAGTGTCAATATTATATGACATTATAACAAGATTGTATGGTAATTCATCTAATGGGAGTATATCGGGAAATGAAATATTTATATTATCCCCGACAAAAAATTCCCCGATAATGTTAGGATACACCTGAACACTGTTATAATATATTGCAACACCGGTAAGACCGCTTGAACCTGGCGGAAAATATACATCTATCTGATATATAATTCCGGAAGTAAGCTTCAACTCGGTTTCTTTTAATTCAGTCTTATATGTGTTTGATGGTGTTGCAATAGTCTTTTGTGCTATCATTTATCGTGACACATCCACGGTTCGGTATCAATAATTAGAGTATAAGTTGTAGTAGACGCATTCACCAATATATATATTCCTTTATCGAAAAAAATACCGGAACCTATATTGGGTGAAAAAGAATAATCTGATAATGAACGACATTTAATTTTCTTTGTAGCTGTAACACCTTCACCATCGTATAGCGTTACATCACCATTAGCACCGTCACTGTCTACTATTATACCTAATAGTTTACATGGTCCCTTATATATTGAGTCACTCACATTATCACATACTGTTTGTGTCATTTTTTTACCTCTCTTTTTTAAGGGTAGTATCTTAATACAAGATACTACCCTTATTATAATATTTAAAACAAACTCAATAATCTCTATCATAACTATATTACAGGTTGCACAATCTCAAGCACAACACTACATGTGTCACCAGTATCCGCATCGGAAGATGATAAGATGTCAAGGTCAAAAGACTTATATTGCCGAGGATCCAACCACTGGTCAACATCCCACTCATCACCGAATTGCCACATAACAGTGTTAAAAGGACATGTCCCTGATATTTCAGCCTCGTCAGCTTGTATGTCTACCGATGCGGTAAGCGTTATTACTCCGCCAGTATAACTTGCGACAGCAAACTTTGACTGCGCCGTAACGAACGCAGTATCGTCATACTGAATAGCTATCTTAAGCTTATCGCTTAGATTAGCGTATATAGTTTTCGCTGTAACAACAGCGTCTAACGTCATCCCATATGAGAATCGTGGATATTTTTCAGACATTTGTTTTTCAAAGTCTGAAAAAAGCATATTACATAATACAAACTTGTCATTATCCAGGGAAGCCTTTATAGTATTTATTAAGTCAACCGGTGAATGGTCTGTTGATAGAGGGTTGAACATAAGTGACTTAATCATCTTATCGGTAGGAAGACTTGTAAGTTCATGTGATGATGTACCAAAGGTATAATTTTTCCACTCTCTAACGGCGATAAAATATTGAGGTGTCTTTTTTGTTTCCGTCATCACTTCAGCGTGTACACTCATACTGTTAATGACTACTGATCCGTTCGATGCGTCCTCATCATATGTAATTCGTAATTGAGGGTTGTTATACATTTTAGCTGGAAATGCAAAGTCCTCATCATATAGCCACCGACCGAAATCTATTGACATGGTTTGTTTTTGATATCCATCTACTGTTAATGTCCCGGTGTGTGGTGGTAGTCTTTTTCTGTTGTACGTGTTATTAGCACATAATTGCGGTCCGGTAGCGCTTATCAGTGTATTACCTCCGTCAACAATTTCTACCCTTGATATACACTGCGCAACCATCCCTGTCATTACAGATACTGTTACAACTTTTGCCTGAAACTCAATATCGATACGTGAAATTATATCCGATATGTTAAGATCAATTACCTTTGTTCCAGACGGTCCCATATCGGTAGCAGGCATAAGAACAACTTTTCTTGCTTTCATATATTTTAATCCTCCATATATGATTATTTTTATATCAAGATATTACTATCTTGCTCTACGGAAATTCTTCATATGTTCAGCCCATGCCACCATTCTGGTAATTGAATCCTGAAATGTTACTTTAGGAAGGGCGTTAATCTTATTGAGTCCTTCCTGCTCATAAGCAATAAGTTCGGTAGCAAAAGCTATCACTTTTGCTTTTGATTTCGCAATTCCAGCCGGAATACGTGCAATACCAATTTCAACCGTGTTTCTTTTCCAGTCTTCAAGAGACACGGCATGCATAGCCCTCTTTGTTTTACCGGAAGTCATAGCCTCCTGGAAATTGTTTGACATTTTTTGTAATTGTTCATCCGTAAGATGAGATGGACATTTGTCCACATTCATTACACCACGACGTATGTCTGGTGTTGCGTTAATAAGATTCCTCGCCTGCTTTTCCTGAAACTCTTCAGGTGTGATTGAAATACGTTTTGCCATAATATCTTCTCCTATTATTTATTTTATCATCATATGATAATTTGATTTAATAATACTGATTTTTGAAAAAATTGTCAATAACAATTTTTAAAAAATATCTATTAGTTTTTGTATTGTAAATCACTATTTATATAATCACATTATCTACAATGTATAAACTAACACATATAAAACGGTCAAAATAAAAATGATAATACATAAT
>Ga0315540_10001844_pt1 | contig 11976 bp, 14 predicted proteins | sample SalMarSW160110MG_FD_203677 | JGI IMG/M metagenome (GOLD analysis project Ga0315540, IMG submission 203677) | Salt marsh sediment microbial communities from the Plum Island Ecosystem LTER, Massachusetts, United States - Salt Marsh Sediment SW1601-10 ... | reverse complement strand
CGGCCGGCCAGTAGCGGGCCACCGCGCGCCACTGAACGCTCGACGTCGGAACCGCGCCGAAGTCGCGCGAGTCGGTGCTCGCGTCGGGGGCATCCCCGCGGAGCTCCACCGTTCCCGCCTCCGCGTGCACAGCGGCGACGCGCTTGATCAGCTCGCGCGACGGATCGCGCGGGTCTGGGGCGAGCACCACCTCGCCGACGCGTGGCGCGCGACGTTCGTACGTTCGACGCTCGATGACGAGCCAGTCGCCTGCCCGCAGGCTCGGCGCCATGGAACCGCCCTGGACCTCGACGACGTCGACCCAGCGACGCGCGGCGCCGGCCGCGGCGAGCCCGGTACCCAGGGCGACACCGCGCGCCACGGACGAGAAGAGGGGCCGTCGTCGGCCCCCCTGCGTGGACATCGGTCCGATGGAGATCAGCTCAGGAGGGACGGCCGTTGAGGCGAGTCTTCTCCGGCCCGCCGGTCGCCTTCCACATGTCGTCGATCTTGTCGATCAGCGACAGCAGGTCCTTCGCCGCCTCGAGGTCGGTCGTCTGCTTGACCTTGGACGCCGCCTTGGCGGCCTTCCAGCAGGTCTCCTGCAGGTCCGGGAACTTCCCGACGTGCTCCGGCTTGAAGTAGTCGCTCCACAGGACGTCGATGTGGTGCTTCGCGAGCTCGGCGCGCTCCTCCTTGGCCACGATGCATCGGGCGCGGAAGAGATCATCGGTGCTGCCGTGATATTTCTCGATGATCTTGTAGCACGACTCCGCCTCGATCCGAGCCTGCTCGGGATCGTAGACGCCGCACGGGACGTCGCAGTGGGCATGAACGCGCCGGGTCGGGCGCAGCAGAGATCGCAGCCGCATGGATACTCCTCTCGATCTATCGGTCATCAGGGCTTCGTGCACAGTGTACGCAGCAGGCAACGCGCCGCCAAAGGGGCGCCGCTACAGGCCCATCATCATCCCGCCGTCCACGCCCAGGACCTGGCCCGTCACGTAGCGGGCCTCGTCCGACGCCAGGTAGACGGCTGCGGCGGCCACGTCCCCCACGCTGCCAACGTATCCGAGCGGGGTGGTGTCCACCACGAACTGGCGGGCGGCCTCGGGGAGATCCGCCGTCAGCTCCGTGTCGATCAGCCCGGGGGCGATGGCGTTGGCCGTGATCCCGCGGCTGGCCAGCTCGCGTGCAACCGTCTTGGTCAGGCCGATGAGCCCCGCCTTCGCGCTCGCGTAGTTCGCCTGGCCGGCATTGCCCATTCGGCCGGCCACACTGCTCATGTTGATGATCCGACCAGATCGCTGCTTCATCATGGGCCGGGCGATGGCGCGGCACATCCAGAACGGGCCGGACAGGTTCGTGGCGATCACCTCGTCCCATTCCGTCTCGCTCATGCGCATCAGCAGGTTGTCGCGGGTGATGCCGGCGTTGTTCACGAGGATGTCGACCCGCGCGAAGTGCTCGAGCGCGGCCTTCACGATCGCCTCGCAGGCCTCGCGACCGCCCGAGGTGTCACCCTGGATGGCGATCGCCTGCCTGCCCAGGGCGCCGATGGCGGCGACAACCTTGTCCGCGGCGGCCGTGTTGCCGCGGTAGTTCACCGCCACGTCAGCCCCGTGCCCGGCTAGGGCGAGGGAGATGGCCCGCCCCAGGCCGCGGCTGCCGCCCGTGACGAGGGCGACCTTCCCCGACAGGTCGAACATCACCGGACCGCCACGGGCTCGCTGAAGCTGGCGGCGTCGGCCTGCGGCTTCCCGAGGCGTGTCTGCTCCCCGGGTGCCAGGAAGGCGCGGGCCGGGTCCGCCGTCCATTCAAAGACCGCGGCACCGGCGGTGTAGCCAGCGCCGAAGGCCGCCATGAGGAGCCGGTCCCCGGGCTTGATGCGGCCGGCGGCGATGGCCTCGACCATGGCCATGGGGACCGAGGCGGCCGAGGTGTTCCCGTAGCGCTCGATGTTGATGTACGTCTTCTCGGCCGGGATGTGCAGGTGGGCGGTCACGCTGTTGATGATGCGCAGGTTCGCCTGGTGGAAGAGGAACTGGTCCACCTCGTCCACGGAGAGACCTGCGTCGCGCAGCGCGGCGAGGGACGACTCCGCCAGCTGACGGGTGGCGTACTTGTAGACCTCGCTGCCCAGCATCCGGATGAAGTGCTTGCGGTCCGCGACGCTCTGCGGTCCGGCCGGGCAGGCGCTTCCGCCGGCGGGGACGATGATTCCCTCCACGCCATTGCCGTCGCTGAACAGGTCCGCACCCAGCAGTCCGCCCGGCTGGTCGCTCGCCTGGAGCACCACGGCCCCGGCGCCGTCGCCGAACAGCACGCAGGTGCCGCGATCGGTCCAGTCGACGTAGCGGCTGAGGACCTCGACTCCGATCAGCAGGACGTTGCGGTACATCCCCGAACGGATGAAGCTCGTGGCGGTGGCCAGGCCGAACACGAAGCCGGAGCAGGCTGCCTGCAGGTCGAAGCCGGCGGCATGGGTGGCACCCAGCTCGGTCGCCACCAGCACCCCGGTGGCGGGCAGCGGGTAATCCGGCGAGCAGGTCGCCACGATCACCAGGTCGAGCTCCGCGGGGTCCAGCGCCGCGACCGCCAGCGCGTCGCGCCCGGCGTGGACCGCCAGGGTGGTGGTCGTCTCGTCGTCCGCGGCGATGCGGCGCTCGCGGATCCCCGTGCGGGTCATGATCCACTCGTCGCTCGTCTCGACCATCTTCGACAGGTCGTCGTTGGTGAGGATGCGTGCCGGCGCATACATCCCCCACCCGGTGATCAGCGCGTTCGTCATCTGCTCGTTGCCTCCTCTGCCGGTTCCCGACTGCTCGGTGCGGCTAGCGTGGATCGATCTCCAGAACCGGCTGCTGGCGCTTCACCAGCGTGCCACTTTCGACCAGGATTCGGGTGACGATGCCCCCGGCATCGGACTTGATCTCGTTGAAGAGCTTCATCGCCTCGATGAGGCCGATCACCTGGCCCGCGGCGATCTCGCTGCCCTCGGTGACATACGGTCGCGCGCCCGGCGACGGTGCCGAGTACCACACGCCGGTCAGCGGTGCCGTCACGAAGCGCCGCCCCGGCTGCGGCTCGCCGTACGGGGAGGCCGGGGTCGACTCGGACATCGGGGCCGGGCTGGGCGCGGGCGGCGCGGCAACGGCCGCCCTGGGCCGCGCCAGCCGGACGAGGAGCTCGCCGGACTCGACCTCGAGCTCATCGAGGCCGCTCCCCGCGAACTCCGGCGCAAGCCGGTCAACGGCAGCCAGAATCGCGCGCCGAACTTCTGCGTCGCCCTCGCGTCCGTGCTCGTGCTCGCTCACCCGGCCTCCTCCCATCGGCGCAGGACGATGGTGGCGTTGTGGCCACCGAAGCCGAACGAGTTACTGATGGCGACGTGCACGTCGGCCGCCCGGGCGTGGTTGGGCACGTAGTCCAGATCACAGGCAGGGTCAGGGAACTCGTAGTTGATGGTGGGCGGCACGATGCCGTCCTGCATCGCCCGCACGCAGGCGATCGCCTCCACGCCTCCGCCGGCGCCGAGCATGTGCCCGGTCATCGACTTCGTCGACGAGATCGGGATGCTGGCAGCGCGCTCACCGAAGACAGTCTTGATGGCCGCGGTCTCGGCGCTGTCGTTGGCCTGGGTGCTGGTGCCATGCGCGTTGATGTAGCCGACCGCATCGGGTGGCAGGCCGGCATCGGCCAGGGCCAGGCGCATGCTCGCGACCGCGCCGCGGCCGCCGGGAGCGGGCAGGGTGATGTGCGAGGCGTCGTCGGTGGCGGCGTACCCGACCAGCTCGGCGTGGATGCGGGCGCCGCGGGCCTGCGCGTGGTCGAGCGCCTCGAGGACCAGGATGCCCGAGCCGTCACCCATCACGAACCCGTCGCGCTGTGCGTCGAAGGGACGCGACGCCTCTTGCGGAACGTCGTTGCGGTGGGTCGAGAGGGCCTTCATGGCGCTGAATGCGGCAACCGGGATCTCGCCGATCCCCGCCTCGGCCCCGCCCGCGATCATCACCTCCGCGTCGCCGCGGCGAATGATGTTCAGCGCCTCACCGATGGCGTGGTTGCTGCTCGCGCAGGCGCTCACCGTCGTGTAGTTCGGGCCGCGCGCATTCGCGTAGATGGCGACGTAGCCGGGGGCCATGTCCGCGATCATGGCCGTCACCAGGAACGGCCCCACGCGCTGCACGCCGTACTCGTTGGCCTCGATGATGTCGCGGATCATGGTGTTGATCCCGCCGATCCCCGAGCCGATGATCGCGCCGGTCCGCTCCGCCAGCTCGTCGCTGTCGATGGGATTGGGCAGTCCCGCGTCGGCAAGCGCCTCGTGGGTTGCCGCCCAGGCGTAGTGGACGTAGCGATCGTTACGCCGGATCTCCTTGCGGGGCATCACCGCCTCCGCGTCGAAGCCGCGGATCTCGCCCCCGATCTTGGCATCCACGTTGAGCGGGTCGAAGAGCGTGATGCGGCCGATGCCGCTCCGTCCGGCCTTCATCGCCGCCCAGGTGCTCGTCACGTCGTTGCCGAGGGGCGTGATGGCGCCCATCCCGGTCACCACCACCCGCCGCTCGCCACGCTCCGCGGAGCTGCGTCGCACCGCCGGCTCAGCCATTCGTGCGTCCCCCCGCGATCGACTGGTCCCGCGGGATGACGAACGAGAGGACCGCCTCGACCGCCACCTCGTCGCCGACGCTGGCCACCGCGTGGGCGCGGCCGAAGAGGCGCGCCAGCTTGTCCACGGTGACTTCGATGCGCAGGGTGTCGCCGGGCACCACCGTTCGCCGGAAGCGGCACTCGTCGATCCCTGCAAAGAGGGCCAGCTTCCCGCGGTTCTCCTCGAGCGAGAGGACGGCGACGGCGCCGGCCTGGGCCATGGCCTCGACCATCAGGACCCCGGGCATGATGGGTCGCTCGGGGAAGTGGCCCGTGAACTGGGGCTCGTTGGCCGTGACGTTCTTGATGGCCACCACCCGCTTGCCCAGCTCCAGCTCGACGACCCGGTCGATGAGCAGGAACGGGTACCGGTGTGGAATGACGCGCATGATCTCCGCCGCCTCCCAGGGGAGCGGTGGAACGATGGAGGAGGCCACGTCCGCGGCGGCGGGGGTCGTCTCGGGCATCACGTCCCTTTCGTCACTCATGGGCTCAGACCCGCTCGGCGCCGGCAAGGAAGGCCGCCGGCCCGATGCGATCGATCAGGTTCGTGCTCACCCTGGCGTCGAGGAAGGCGTCGTTGTTGACGATACCCCGGTGGAACGGGATGTTCGTCCGCACCCCGGTGACCTGGAACTCGGCCAGCGCGCGTCGCGACCGGGCGAGCGCCTCGTCGCGCGTCTCGCCCCAGACCACGAGCTTGGCGAGCAGCGAGTCGTAGAAGGGGGGCACCTCGTAGCCGGGGTACAGGTGGGTATCCACCCGGACGCCGGGCCCGCCGGGCAGGGTCAGCGCCTCGATTGGGCCTGCCTGGGGGGAGAAATTGTCCCCGGGATCCTCCGCGTTGATCCGGAACTCGATGGCGTGGCCGCGGAAGGTGATCGCTTCCTGGCGCCAGGCCAGCGGCTCGCCGGCCGCGACGCGGATCTGCTCGGTGATCAGGTCAAGGCCGGTGATCGCCTCGGTGACCGGGTGCTCCACCTGGATCCGGCAGTTGATCTCGATGAAGTAGAAGTTGCCGTCCGCGTCGAGGAGGAACTCCAGGGTACCGGCGCTCTCGTAGCCCGCAGACAACACGGAGCGAATGGCAAGGTCGCGGAGCTTCTCGCGCGCCGCGTCGCTCATGGCCGGGGAAGGCCCCTCCTCGATGATCTTCTGGTGACGGCGCTGGACGCTGCAGTCCCGCTCGCCGATGTGCACCCCGTTGCCGTGCTGGTCGATGAGGACCTGCACCTCGACGTGTCGGCTCTCCTCGATCCACTTCTCGAAGTAGATCGAGTCATCCCCGAATGCGGCCTGGGCCTCGGAGCGAGCCAACGGCAGGGAGGTCTCCATCTCGCGCGGCGAGCGGACGAGCCGCATCCCACGGCCGCCACCGCCGGCGGACGGCTTGAGGAGGACCGGGTAGCCGGACTCGGCGGCCTGGTCGAGCGCGTCGTTGAGGTCGGTGACGATCCCGCGGGAGCCGGGAACCGTGGGCAGGCCGTTGGCGGCGAGCATCCGTCGCACCGCGTACTTGCTCGCGAACCGCTCCAGCACCTCCGCCCGCGGGCCGATGAACTGCAGGTCATGGGCGGCGCAGACCTCGGCGAACCCCGCGTCCTCGGAGAGGAAGCCATACCCGGGATGGATCGCATCGCAGCCGGTGACGAGCGCGGCCGAGACGACTGCCGGCTGGTTGAGGTAGCTGCGACGCGCCTCGGCCGGACCGATGCAGATCGCCTCGTCGGCCATCTGCACGGCGAGCGTGTCACGATCCGCCTCCGAGTAGGCGACCACAGCGGGAACCCCCAGGTCCCGGCAAGCGCGCAGGATGCGCACTGCGATCTCTCCCCGGTTGGCGATCAGGATCTTGCCGAACATCAGGCGGAGACCTCGGAGGTGGCAGCCCCGGGCTGCGCGATGCCCCCGATGGCCGCGGCCAGGGACGCACCGTCGGAGACCCCGAAGGTACGAACCCCCGGCGCAATGCGCCGAACCATGCCGGCCAGGGCGTTGCCTGGCCCGCACTCCACGAAGGTGTCGACGCCATCGGCCACCATGCGGCGCACGCTGGCCACCCATTCAACAGGCGAGCTGACCTGCCGGGCAAGCAGGGAGCGGATGACCGCCGCGTCCGCGACCGGCTCGGCCGTCACGTTGCTGACCACCGGCGGGCTCGCGTCGTGCCAGCCGACGTCCTCGAACGCGGTCGCCAGGGCGACGCCGACCGGCTCCATGAGCGGCGAGTGGAACGGACCGCTCACCTTCAGCGGGATCACGCGTCGCGCGCCGGCTTCCTGGAGCACTGGCTCCACCGCGGCGATCCCCGACAGGGTGCCGGAGATGACCACCTGCCCCGGCGCGTTGTCGTTGGCCACCACGAGCTCGCCCGGCGCCGTTTCGGCGACGACCGCGGCGACCCGCTCTCGATCGAGCCCCATCACCGCCGCCATGCCGCCCGCAACACGGGCATCCGCCATGAACTGGCCGCGCAATGCCACGAGCCGAAGCCCGTCCGCGAAGGCCAGGACACCGGACGCCACCAGCGCCGCATACTCACCCACCGAGTGGCCCGCGGCGCGCAGCGCCATCAGCTCGACACCGGCACGGGACGCGGCCTCGCGCAGGGCTGCGAGCGCGGCGAGGGACGTGGTGAAGAGGCACGGCTGGGTCTGTCGCGTGTCGTTCAGACGTGCCTCCGGTCCCTCCCAGCTCGTCGAGGAGACCGACCAGCCCAGGACGGCGTCCGCCTCGTCGAAGCAGGCGCGTGCCGCCGGCGACCGGTCGGCGAGATCACGCCCCATCCCGATCGCCTGCGAGCCCTGCGGCGAGAAGAGCAGCGCGAGTGTCACGAGGCGGGTGCCTCCAGCTCGATCAGGACCTGGCCGTACTCGACCGCCTCGCCGGTCTCCGTGACGAGGTTGCGGACAACGCCGGAGCGGGGCGCTCGCACGTCGTGGCGGACCCCCAGCACGTCGACAAAGCCCAGCGGATCGCCCTTCTCCACGGCCAGGCCCGGCCCCAGCCCGTCGCCGTACACGAAGTAGCCCACGGCTGGAGCGCTGACCGGGTGACCGCCGGCCGTCGAACCCGCCTGTGCAGCCTCGGAAGCGTGCCCGTGCGCCGCCGTGGGCCCAGCGCCGCTCCCCGCCGCCCCGGACCGCGCGGCGACCGGCGTCGGTGCGCTCGCAGCGCCGCGCGCCACGCGCACCCGAAGGTCGCCCCGCCGCACCTCGATCTCTCCCAGGTCGAAACGGGCCAGCCGCTCGGTCAGGTCCGGAACCAGGTCGCGCACGGCGGTCTCGACGCCCGCCAGCTCGTCACTCGTATCGGTCATGCGCCTTCCTCGTCATCGCTCTCGGCCTCCCCGGACGGCCAGATCTCGCTCCAGCGCGGTCGGCGCGGCACGCCAGGCAACCGCAGCAGCCGGCCGAGCCGTCGCTGCAGGGACGGAGGTGCCACCGGCTCTGCGGCCGCCGCGCCCAGCTCGTTGTATGCGCCCAGCCGGCGAAGGCGAGCATAGCGCGCGGCGAGCAACTGCTCGGTGGGCTGGCTCGCGAGGGACCCCAGCTCCTCGAGGAGGGCGGTCTTGATGGTCGCCGCCGTCGCATCATGATCGGTATGCGCCCCCTCCGACGGCTCGGGGAGAATCCGATCGATCACGCCGAGCTCGAGCTGGTCGGCGGCAGTCATGCGCATGGCGGCGGCAGCCGTGGGCGCCGCCTCGGGAGCGCGCCACAGGATGGCGGCACAGCCTTCCGGCGAGATGACCGCGTAGACCGCGTTCTCGAGGGCCAGGACCCGATCGCCGACCCCGATGGCCAGGGCGCCGCCGGACCCGCCCTCGCCCACGATGACCACCACGATCGGCACCTGGAGCCCGGTCATCAGCTTGATGGAGCTGGCGATCGCCTCCGCCTGGCCCCGCTCCTCCGCCGCCGGACCCGGAAAGGCCCCCGCCGTGTCCAGGAGGGTGACCACCGGCAGGCCGAGCTTGTCGGCGAGCCGCATCAGGCGCTGCGCCTTGCGGAACCCCTCCGGGTGCGCGGAGCCGAAGTTGCGGTGGATGTTCGAGTCGGTGTCGTTTCCCTTCTGGTGGCCGATCACCATCACCGGACGCCCACCGAGCAGGGCCGGACCGCCCACCAGGGCCGGATCGTCCCGGAACGATCGGTCTCCGTGCAGCTCCATGAAGTCGTCGAAGATGCGTGGCACCAGGTCCAGGGTGCGTGGTCGCTGCGCGTGACGGGCAAGGCGCACCCGCGACCAGGCCGCCTCGATGGCGGCGGCGTCCAGATCGGGGATGGCACCCGCCGCGAGAGCCGGTTCCACCGGGGTCGTCCCCACGACCTGCTCGGTCATCGTCGCTCCCCCGCTCCCGTCGAACGGGCCCCTGCACGCTCGGCGGAGCCGTTCCCGTTGCCGGCGGCCGCTCCCGGCTCGGCATCGATGCCGATCGTCTCGCTGACGGCGCCACCCACGCGCTCGGCGAGATCGGAGAGGGCGCCAATGGGTCCCCACGGGCGCGCGCCGGGCGGTGGCACGTCGGAGGCCGCGACCGCGACCGGTAGCAGGCGCAGCAGGCGGGCCAGCGTGGCACGCAGCTCCGCGCGCGGCGTCACAAGGTCGACGAACCCATGCTCCAGGAGGAACTCCGCGGTCTGGAACCCATCCGGCAGCTCCTCGCCAACCGTGCCGCTCGCCACCCGCGCCCCGGCAAATCCGATGAGCGCACGCGGTTCGGCGATGATCGCGTCGCCAAGCGACGCGAAGCTGGCGAGCACACCACCGGTGGTGGGATCGGTAAGGATGCTGATGAACGGCACACCGCCCTCGTCCAGGTGCACCAGCGGCGCCGTCGTCTTGGCCAGCTGCATGAGCGAGAGCGTGCCCTCCTGCATGCGCGCGCCGCCCGATGCGGCGACGATCACCGCGGGAACGCGCTCGGCCAGGGCTGCCTCGAAGCAGCGGGCAACCTTCTCACCCACCACGCTCCCCATGGAGCCGCCCATGAACCGGAAGTCGAACAGGCCGAAGGCGATCCGCTGGCCCTCGACCGCCCCGATGCCCCACACGGCGGCCTCGGCGAGGCCGGTCTTCACCCGCGCCGCCTCCACGCGGTCCGGGTACCGCTTCTGGTCGACGAAGTGCAGCGGGTCGATGGACGTCAGCCCGGCGTCGTGCTCGACGAAGCTCCCCTCGTCGAGGAGCAGGTCGATGCGCTCGCCCATGCTCATCCGGAAGTGGTGCCCGCAGGTTGGGCAGACGCGCAGGTTCCGCTCGAGCTGCCGGTTGAAGACCTGCTGGTCGCAGCTCGGGCACTTGGTCCACGCATCGGTGGGACCCGCGCGCCGCCGGCTGAACGGGAACTTGATGGGCATCGGCTAGCGCCCTCCCAGCCCGCGGATCGATCCACGGCGGCTTCCGCGCCAGACCGCATAGGCCGTCACGCCGACACCCACCGCGGCGGACGAGACCGCACCCGTGAGGAGCAGCCACCCGGGTAGGTGCAGCCGATCACGCGCAGGGATCAGCCCATGCTGCGCGGCCGCCAGCTTGTGCCCCAGCCGCGCCTCGAACCGAGCGCCCGCCGGAATGGGCGCCAGGGCAAGCCTGACGCGGTGCGCGGTGCCGAGGAGGGGACGCAGCTGGGGATCGACCGGCGGCGACGCTTGCGTCGTGGCCAGGAGCGCATCCAGCGCGTGATCGAGACGCTCGGCCGGGGTGCGTTCGATCACGGTGCCTCCTCGATACGTGGGTGAGTTCGGGTCAGGTCGAGCGCGCGGCGGTCCGATCGCGCGCTCCCATGGTATCCAACACCGCGGCGCCCGATTCGTTACAGGCCGGACCGAGCGGGTGTGCTAGCCGGGGAGACGCTCCGCCAGGTCGCGCAGCGCCCGGTGCAGGAGGACACGGACGGCACCCTCGCTGCGGTCGAGCACCGAGGCGATCTCTCGGGCCGAGAGCCCGTCGGTGAAGCGCAGGATCACCACCTGCCGCCGATCTTCGGGCAGCTCGGCCAGCGCGCGCCTGACCCGGCGCATCTCGTCCGCGCGGACGGTCAGGGCCGCGGGATCCGAATCCGGGGCCGGCGGGTGCTCGGGGAGGGCGTCCAGCGTCGTGGTCCGGCGCCGGAACCGGCTGCGGTGGCTGTTGGCGATGGTGTTGCGCGCGATGCGCAGGAGCCAGGCGCGGAAGCTCGCGCCGCGCTCGGTGAACGAGCCGATCGAGCGCAGGGCGGCCAGGAAGGTGCGCTCGGTGGCGTCCTCCGCGTCGTGGTGGTCGCCAAGCTGGAAAAAGGCATACGAGTACACGAGATCCACGTAGCGGCGATAGAGGGCCCCGAAGGCGGCAGGGTCGGCCTGGGCCGCAGCCACGTCCGGCAGGTCCGCGTCCCTCGCGGATGCCATCTCAAACGCCGGCCCCCCCGAAATCGGCTCGTGGGTCATGGTCCCACCAACGCCGTCGGCAGTCCGGTGCGCACGCGCACCACCTCGCCGTGGTCGAGCCGCAGCCGCCCGTCACCGGTCTCCAGCAGGAGCCGTCCTTCGGCGCCGATGCCGGCCACCATGCCGTCGATCTCGAGGGATCCCACCGTGACTCGCACCTGCCGACCGTCGAGCCAGGAAGCGGCCCGGTACGCGTCGAGGGGCGACGCCCCCGACTCCAGGGCGACGACCCGCCGGTCGAGCTCGTCCAGGTAGGCACCCAGCAATGCGACACGGTCGACCGCGCAGCCCGCGAGATCGCAGAGGGCGACGGCCGTTTCGGCGAGCTCCGGCGGCATGGCAGCCCGCGGCCAGTTGGCGTTGACGCCCGCCCCGATGACGGCCTGCACCAGGCGCTCCCCCGCGACGGCGGTCTCGACCAGGATCCCGGCGATCTTGCGTCCGTCGGCGTCAACGACGTCGTTGGGCCACTTGAGCCCGATCCCGACGCTGCCCGCGGGGAGAGCCCGCAGGCACGCGTCACGCAGCGCGAGCGCGGTTGCCGCGCTCAGCATCCAGGCGTCGGCGGCGGCAAGCGCCGGGCGGAGGCCAATGGAGACCATCAGATTGACCCCGGGGGGCGAGGTCCAGGTCCGGCCGTGGCGCCCGCGGCCGGCGGTCTGCAGCTCGGCGACGACGGCGACTCCGGAGCCGTGCGGAGTCGCCAGCAGCGCCCGTGCGCGGTCGTTGGTCGACCCGATCGCGTCGTGTGGCTCGACGGACCAGCCGATGCGACGGTTCGGATCGGCGGCGGTCTGCCAGGAGGCCTGGGTGTTCGTCATGGCACCGGATGGTGGCGTGTGGCGCCGATTCTACCGGGCGAGCGCGAACAGGCCTCAGCGTCGCCTCCCGGACGACCTCAGCCACGGCCGGA
>Ga0315540_10001842_pt1 | contig 11982 bp, 10 predicted proteins | sample SalMarSW160110MG_FD_203677 | JGI IMG/M metagenome (GOLD analysis project Ga0315540, IMG submission 203677) | Salt marsh sediment microbial communities from the Plum Island Ecosystem LTER, Massachusetts, United States - Salt Marsh Sediment SW1601-10 ... | reverse complement strand
CCAGGGAATGGGGGACACTTCCCGCCCTCAGCGCCGATGAAATGAGGCAGGTCGACCGTCAAGCCGTTGACGTCTATGGGATCGCTCTTCTCCAAATGATGGAACTTGCCGGGCGAAGTCTGGCGTTATCGGCGCATGAAATGATGGGGGAGGGGGAAGTCCCGGGCCAAGTCCTTGTTCTCTGCGGCGCCGGCAACAACGGCGGTGGGGGCATGGTGGCCGCCCGTCACCTGCATGGTTGGGGTTTCGATGTCGCCGTGTGGCTGGTCCCGCCTCAAGAGAGATTGAAACCCGCCCCGCGACACCAGTGGTCTATTCTAGAAGTACTGGGATTGGTGCCTTTAGCGGGGGAGGCTCCCCCGACCAGCTCGCCCAGACTGATTGTCGACGCTCTGTTCGGATACGGGTTTCATGGGGAACCGAACGCCGCGGCAACACGATGGATCCAATGGGCAAATGACCAATCCTGTCCGGTCGTCTCCCTGGACCTGCCTTCGGGATTGAGCGCCTCCACTGGTCTGCCTTCCAATCCGTGCATTCGGGCCACCCGCACCCTGACGCTGGCCGCGCCCAAGAAAGGCCTGTGGACTGTTGACGCACAACCATTCGTCGGTGAGGTCTGGCTGGCCGATATTGGGATTCCTTCCCAAGCCTTCAGCGATCTTGGGCTGGGTGGCGGGCCAGTCTTCAGCGCCGGGCCCATAGTATTGTTGTCTGAGCGGGAGGTCTGAGATCCTCCAGGAATCTGATTTCGGAGGGCGATTGAGATGGGCATTGCGCTCCAAACGGGGCGACATGAGAGGCCGAAAGGCGACCTCTACCGCAGGAGGCAAGGTGGATCATGATGGAGGTTTTGGAGGACCGGGAACGCTGGCGGGAGGCATTCAGGCGCGGCTGGCTGGCGCATTTCGAGGCTACCGGGGAATTCGACTGGAGCCTGTACAAGCGCCCCACCAACACCCAATCTCCCGCGGGGCCGGCCATTGATCTGGCAGGCGCTCAGCTGGTGCTCATATCGACAGCCGGTGGGTACCTGCCGGGTGAACAGGATCGGTTCGATGCTGCGGACCCGCTAGGAGACTACTCGATCCGGCGGTTTCCGGCTTCAACGGGCCTGGATAGAATCTCGTTCGCGCACGGACATTATGACCATTCCGCTGTGGAGCTCGACGCGGAAGTCCTGCTTCCCTTGCGCCTGCTGGAAGAGATGCGCCAAGAGGGGCGAATCGGCCGGATTTCGGACAGTGTCATCAGCTTGATGGGGTATCAACCGGACGTGATCCGTGTGCTAGACGAGGCCGTTCCGGCTGTCGTGTCTGCCGTCAAGGAACAGAGGGCCGATGCGGCGCTCCTTGTTCCTTCCTGACCGATATGCTGTCAATCCGTGGGATTGATCGCCAGGGCGCTTGAGATGCAGGGTGTGGCCTCGACGCTGACCAGCTGGAATGCGGGAGTGACGAGGCTCACAGCTCCGCCGCGCGCTACCTTCACCCGGCTGCCTCGAGGCTCGACACTGGGGCATCCCCATGACAAGGCACAGCAGCGAAGGGTGCTTGAGCAGACCCTGGAGCTTCTCAAGCAGGAAGCGCCCCTGGAGCCCGTCATCCTCGACGAGAGGTGAGCTGCCGCGCACGGTAGGAAAGGCCGGTAGCTGGATCCGTGTTGCGCCGGATCAGGCCACGGGCAGAGCCATCTCGCTCCGGATCCGAATATCCCCGGTCAATGTCCGGTGCACCGGACAGCGTTCCGAAATCTCAAGCAGGCGAGTTCTCTGCTGCTCTGACAAATCGCCTTCGAACTCAATTTCCACGTCAATCAAATCCACCGTGGCTCCCGATTCAAATGAGCCTTCTCCCAGGACGCCAGCGTCCACCTTGTGCCGCTCCAGCTTGGTCCGAATACGTTCAAGGGGCCAGTGCTTGCGTTCAGCGTACATCCGGACGGTCATAACCTTGCACGCGGCCAGCGCACTTAGTAGGAGTTCATACGGAGCGGGGCCTGCATCATCGCCCCCGGATGATACCGGTTCATCGGAAATCCATCTGTGCTGGCCTGCCCTAATCTCTACCTGATAGTTGTTTCTGCTCTCGGCAGTTACCATGTCGCTCTCCTCGCGATAACTTCTGCAGCCATGCAACCTGTTGAAGGCTCTGGCCTCCTGATCTGACGGACATCCAATCAAGACCGTCCCTTGTGGGGGGAAGCCATACCTCTGATCAGCCTCCCCAAGCATGAGACGATCCGTGACGCCTTGTTCTTACGCTTGATCGATCGTCTCCGTTCTTCGCCGAGTGCGGTAAGAATTCCGGGCACGAAGGCGTCTGATAAGTAGGCGAGATAGGACACGGAGCCACATGCCAACAATCACGGCATACGCCATGGTTGAGACCGAGACCGGTCTTGGGCACGATTGCAGCAATGCATGGCCCGCTGGCAGCAACCGACGGAGTTTCACGGCCAGCATGGGGGGCGAGCTTGCCAGAACCAGGCGAAGAATAATGAGAAGGTAGAAAAGGAGTCAAGAACGTGAAGGCGATATGGAACGGAACGGTTGTGGCCGAAAGCGATGAAACGATCCCGTTGGAGGGAAATGCCTACTTTCCTCCGGATTCCCTCCAAAAGCAGTATTTCACGGCCAGTCAAACGCACACAGTATGTCCATGGAAGGGCGAGGCAAGCTACTTCAACATAACTGTCGATGGCCAGACGAACCGTGATGCTGCCTGGACGTACCCTAAGCCGAAGGATGCCGCGGCGCGCATTCGAGGCTACATTGCATTCTGGAGAGGGGTGAAGGTCGAGGCCTAGGTCCGGCCCACTCGGGGCGAATCCCCAAAGGCAGCGCCGGGGTTTCCTGAAACCTGGGAGAACCCGGCGCTGCCTTTTCCGCGCGGTATGCCCACGTAACCGGGACCAGATGAGTAGGGAACGACGAGCATCAAGAGGTTGCATGGAGGCAGATGCCGAAGGGTCATCCTCCCCGGCAGGCCTCGGGATCGTTGGCAAGTCTGTGACATCATTTGTCTGATTTGACACCGCGCTGGGATGAGGCGGTGACGCAACACCCTCATCCTTGGGACATGAAGAGCAAGTTCAGCCGCCGCAGGAGGTGATGGCGGACGAGGGAATGAACTGTCGGGACAATCGCAAGCGACTTGGGCTGATCCTCAGGCTTTTCCTCATCCCGCATCTCATCGGCGGCGGGAATTCAGGGGACGAAGCCTTGAGGCGGTACAAACTCGACTCAGAATTGAGGTCGCACCTGGCTGGGGCTCGTGCTACGATCTGGGGGCTATGCGGAGGCTGAGTCAACCTATGGACAAGAAGACCAAGATCCTGCTCGTGGATGATGAAACAGCCATCACTGCCAATCTGGGTCCCTTTTTGGAACGGTCGGGGTTTGCTGTGATGACAGCAGCCGATGGGCAGGAAGCGCTGGAAGAAGTGGGCAGTTTCGGTCCGGATGCGATCGTGTTGGACGTCATGATGCCGCGCATGGATGGTCGTGAAGTCCTTCGGCGGCTGCGAGAGGCAGGCAACTGGACCCCCATTGTTCTTCTGACTCAGGTTGGAGAAGCGACCGAACGAGCCATGGCCTTGGAAGAGGGCGCTGACGACTATCTCAACAAGCCCTTCGACCCACAGGAGCTTGTGGCGCGAATTCGAGCTGTGCTTCGCAGGGCCCAGACTGGCCAACCACCCCTTACAAGCTCCCAGAAACTGGCCGCCGGCCAGGTGATTCTCGACCGCGTCTCCCGGCGCGTGTCCCTTTCGCAGCAAGAAATCCAAGTGACTCCCAAAGCGGTCAATCTTCTCGAATACCTCATGACTCACCCTGATGAGCTGCTCGCTCGCGAGAGGTTGTTGGACGCGGTTTGGGGCTGGGACTATCCGGCCGGAACCCGGACGGTGGACACACGCATCGCCGAACTTCGAAGGATCCTTGAAGATGATTCCGCCGATCCACGCTATATCGAAACCATCCCGGGCCAGGGCTATCGCTTCATCGCCTCCGTCGAGGCTGTCCCATGACTCGGCGCAGATGGATTCTTGTGTTTTGCCTCTACTTGGGATCCATAGCGCTCGCCTACGCGATATCACTCACACAGTTCGGTAGCCGGACGCTGCGCATCGGGATCGAGCTGGATACCCTGGCGCTCGTGTTCATGGTGATGTTTTCAAGCGTCATCAGCCTGTGGCTTGTCATTCGGAGCAGAATCGGATGGGCCGTCCGCCAGGCAGTTGAACAGTCAGAACATCTGGCCATGGAAGAGCGGCGCCGATTCCTGCGCCGGCTCGACCATGAATTCAAAAACCCACTGACGGCCATCCGAGCCGGGCTGGCCAATCTTGATTCATCGAGCCCGGGAGAAACTTGGCGTGAGATTCGCTCGAGTATCGAGAGTCAAGTCTTGCGACTGAGTAGGTTGACATCTGACCTGCGCAAGCTGGCCGATCTCGAGTCACGTCCGTTGGAAGAAAGCGGCTTGGTGGATGCTGAGGAGCTTCTCAAACAAGCTTATGAGGCTGCCCAGGAGACTCCCGCCGCAAAGGAGCGAGAGCTGGCTCTGATTACGCCTCAGGCACCCTGGCCGTTGCCCAAGATCAGAGGTGACGGCGACCTTCTCTTTCTGGCGTTCTTCAACCTTCTCGACAACGCGTTGAAATTCACTCAGGCCGGCGACACGGTAGAAGTTCGGGCTATGGACGGCGGCGACGATGTCATCGTAGAGATCGCAGACACTGGTGTGGGGATTTCGGACGAAGAAGCCAGCCACGTCTGGGAAGAGCTCTACCGTGGGCGGGATGCCCAAGGGGTGTCTGGCAGTGGTCTGGGACTCTCCCTCGTGAGGGCAATAGTCGAGCGTCACGGCGGCAGCGTTGAACTCCGAAGCAAACCCAATCATGGAACCGTCATCGCGATCCGCCTGCCTCAAGGATCCTAAGTGTCCGATCGGTAACTTGGCGTAGCAAGGCCGCGACAATTCCGCAATCCATCCATGACATCTGGTTGCTATGATCTTGGACGTGCAAACCATCCGAAGATGAACATAGGCGGTCGGATCCTTGAACCGCTAGAGGAGATCAGGACATGTCAATCCATTTTCGGTTCAAACTGAAGTGGATTCGCCTGAAATCATATGGGTCGGGCATATTGGCTGCGCTTTGGCAAGGGATGAAAGTGCGCTGGAACGAACGAGGGAAAAACCAGGCACGCTGGTTGGCTCTCGCCTTCGTGCTGGCGGTTCTTTCGGGGTGTGGGCCGTTTGGCATCAGTTTTGAGATTGACCAAGGCCAAGTGAACGCGGCAACGCCACCGGTTGAAGCGCCTACTCGAACACCATATGTCATGGATAGCGCAACTCCTACCGTCAACCTGGATGCACCAAGTGATATCCCTGAGTTGGTCTGGATGCCGCTTGGACAAGGGCCGACGGAAGATGGCAAGGTCATCACGGTACGGCCCCAGAAGGTGGGATTCGAAGACAGCCCGGCGGATTTCTCCATGTATTGGGATTACAGCGGGGCAACGGGAAAACTGGCCTATGCCTCTGAATTCTTCCATCCTGCTCGGGGTTCGAACACGAGTGTGTCCGATCTCTGGGTCTACGACTACGATACTCATCAGTCCGCAATGTGGTTGCCGAACAACATTGCACGTGCGATCTGGTCCCCACTGCAGCCGGGGCATTTCTCTGACCAACGCCTCGCAGCAGCCATCTACAACGCCGAAGAAGGTCGTTATGACTTGGGCTTGGTAAGTGGGCCAGGCCAGGTGCGGTGGTTGGCCACATGTGCTTCGCCGCATTTCTCATGGTCCCCGGATGGCTCCGAACTCGCCTATGTTGCATTTCCTCTGGGCGGGGATGGGGCCGGTGTGCCCCAAGAGTGCAAGGGTGTATTCACCGTATCCGTCGATAATGGCGAGGTTCGCCAGCTTACAGACATCCCCAATCTCTCTGGAGGTTGGTTCGGCGATCAACCGCTCTGGGCCGAAGACCAAGGGAGCCTGCTCTTCACAGGCGCCTCGCCCAAGTCGGTGTTTTGGGCAATCAAGACGGATGGCACAGATACGTTTGAGACGTCAGTGGGAGATACGATCAAGGAAGACTACTTGCCTTCTCCACAATACAGCCTCTGGTCGTCCGATCATCGTGCGGTGATTGGTCAAACAGAGGGCATGATGGACCCCTTTGGGGTGTGGGTCTACAGCTTCTCTGACGATATGCACACCATTCGGGACGCCTATCGGATCAACTGGGGCGACTACACACACAATATCGTCCTCCTCGGCTGGTGGGAACCGGGTGAAAGCGTTCTCCTGCGCGATATCAGCAACACCAGCGCCCTGAATCCCTTCGGCGTAGCCATGGTTTGGTCCCTGAGTGATCGGTACGCCTTTGAGCTTTCTTTCTCGCGCCCAACCATTGATGTGCCTGTCTACCCTTCCGTCGTCCGCACCGGCGTGGACCAAGTTGACCAGGTGATTGAGAACTTCCTGGTGCGCAAGTTTGACTGGCGCCGGGATATGCTGCGCACCATTACGGTCGCGTGCACGACGGATCAAGCCAACGTCGGGCCGCCAAACTGCCCGCCCGGCACTCTCGATGGGACAAAGGTGGAGGTCTTCCCCTATCGAGAGCACGGAAACACCAAGTACGTTTCCCCAGATGAGCTTGACAGCTTTCTCCAGTTTCCCCTTGGCGGTCTGTATGCGGTCTACAAGATCCCGGAAGGTGGATTTCAAGCCGACTGGCAGCCCGCAGGAAAATACGCTGTGGTCTTCGTCGATCAAGAAGGCAAGCTCGGAGTTGAGCTGGCCGTAGACGAGGCCGGTAAGGTCGTGCGTATCGAATTCTGGCCTCTGACTCCGGTGGAGTACCTCTATGATTCTGAGTTCGACTACTTGCTTCCGCCTCTATCTCAATAGGGGGGAGCCGCAAAGCCGACGACAAGGGATTCCATCTGAGTTCATTTGTCAGATCAATCGAAATCCAAGGGAGATTCATATGCCTTCACGTTCCTATGTCCTTGTACTGGTGTTGGTCGTTACAACCCCCCTTGCAGCTTGCTCTACGTCGGTCGCTGCCACAACGCCTCCACCTGCTGTTCAACCAACGGTCATGAGCATGCCGACCAGCGTCGCTATTGAGCCAACAGCCACACAGCCCCCACCGACCCTTCCGCCTGGTCCGGCGTTCGAACCTGCCACTTACACCGACAAGGTTGCAGGCTTCGAATTCGACTATCCGGTTGGCTGGACCGTCGGCCCGGTGGAGCAGTATTCCCGGGGCGGCATCACCGCTTTCACCTCGTGGAAACGCCCTTCCGACGTGCTTCCAGATGTGACCCCCCCAGGCGGGACTCGGCTGGACGTGGTCGTGCAGCTGTGGGATCCGAAAGGAGACCTGGCTGCGTTTGTCAAGCAGCGCAAGCTCGCCTGGGACGCCTCAGGTACCCCGGCCGATCCTCAGGAAGAATGGACCTTGTCTGATGGCCGCGCGGCCAGGTCATTCTTGGTCCACGGAGCGGATGGAAGCATGAGCTACGTGTTCGTCACGACTCTTGGAGAAAAGTATCTGACGATCAGCGGCTACGGCGATCTGAGCCAGTTGGCAGCCATCGCACATACGGTTCGACCGATCCCATCGGGCGGGTGAAACCTGCTGTTGCCCATGACGGTCCTGAGGCCCCCATCAGGCAAGAAAGGAAACCGGCACGTGGGTAATCGAGTGATAACTGTGGTCGCCCGCTTGGCGATGGGTCTGATCATTGGGGCATGCAACTACTCACAATCTGGACCAAGTCCAAACGTCTTGCCCAGTGAGACGATAGAGGCGCCAGAACTACCCATCAGCGGCGTGCCGTCCTTGGAGCCGACGCGCGCCACGCTTCAGCTGGCGGTCTACCCTCCAGAGGCTCGAACTGGGATTGAGGCGCTGGATGCCATCATCGACGCGGTTCTGGCTCATGACGCTGACCGGCTTCGTGGGCTGACCCGGTTCACACGGGCCGCCTGTACTCAGGAAAATGGCCTCGGGGGGCCACCCCAATGCGAGCCAGGCGAGACCGAACGCAGCGTGGTGGACGTGGTTCCTTTTCTTGGCCCAGAAGGGCACCACATGCGCTACGAGGCGTTCATGCAGTGGCCTGGGCCAGATGTTCGTGGGCTGCTTGCTGTTTACGGAGTGTCATCCGAGATCTTCTCTGCCGCGGATTATCCGGCAGGGGAAGATGCGATCGTATTTCTGAACGCGGACGGCGTTACGACCTTGACCTTGCAGGTAGTGGACGGAAAAGTGGTTCGATTTGACACGGGGGCCGGGGAAATGCTTGAGCAGGAATTGGCCCATCGGGCCGCCAGCCTGATCCTGCCCCTGGCGTTCAATCCCATCCCAACGGCAGTCCCTTGGCCTCAGTACGACGACACTGAGGGTCGTTTCGCGTTCGTCTATCCGCCGACGATGACGATTTCACCTGACCCTGGTGGCAACGGCTGGCGACTGGGCGACCAGATCGAGTTCTTTGTCGCCCGTCCAGGCAGATCATGGGTGGCTTGTTTCGATCAGGCGCTGGGTGACTGCCCGGTTGTGGACGATGATCGAATCGTCGAGATCAATGGCGCCGAGGTGAGACGCGTCAAAGGCTGGATGGGTGCGGTTGGAGGCAGGACGCCGCAGGAGTTCATCGCCTACATCTTTGACCTCAAGGATGAGCGCCTGGTCTTTGCCTTGTACGCACTCCCCTTCGATACGGTCCTTTCAGACAGCAGTAGGGTCTGGCCCGTGGAAGGCATGGCATTGGATTTGTTCGAACACAGCGTGGCAACAGTCGTCTTGCACAACTAGTGGCGGTGGAGCTGATCGATGGAAAGCCTCCCGACCAGGCAAGCTGCAGGCATAAAGCTGGGCAGGCGCAATGGATTGGAAGTAGAATGTCGGCAACGATATCTCCCCTGTGGCGCCCTGCCTAGATTTGGAGCAACACGGTCCGCAGCAGCGGCACCTCGCAGGAGATGGTCGAGCTAGAAAGTCGGAATCTAAGAACGCTGTTAAGGGGTGGTTCTTTGCCGAAAGCCATGGCTTTGGTCGACTACGGGAAATGCCAGCCCGAGAGGTGTCCATCGGGGCTGTGTCGTTCCGTAGAGGCTTGCCCCAAGGGGATCCTTTCTCAAGAAGCCCCATTCGAAATGCCTGATCCCTATCCCAGCATGTGTCTTGGCTGTGGGATATGCGCCTCCGCTTGTCCCGCCGGGGCAGTTCGCCTGGTCTGAACCACCTTCCTCACCCTCGCAGTTGAGTCACTCACCCGGACTCCGTTGATCGATTGGCCAAGACCCTCAAAGGTCATTCCAAGGGCAGGCAACTGCTGTGAACATCCATCAGCAGGTAGAGTGGGAAGGCACATCTAATTCTCCCCGCGGATCACCGGTTGTCTTTGACTTCCAATCGGGCCGGTACCTTGTCCTCTTTTGATGCCGACTCCAAAGTGGCAAGAGCACAGCCAAAAGTTCCGCGGATCCGTCAAGAGGGAGAACCATCTGACGGATCCGCGGAAAGCGATGGCCGATTTACGAGTTGGTGTCCGAAGAGCCTAGAACGGTGTCTGCTCAATGTCCTCGGCAAACCAAATTTCTGGCCGACCGGCAATCCCCGAGTTTGCCATGGCTGACTTGAGGTTTTCCGATTCGGCGAAAGAAGTGGCTGTGTCCAGGTCGTTGAAGACGTGGGTCACGATAAGCGTATTGGGGTCTGATGCGTCACGACGTACGTTGGCTCCGATGACTCCCATCTCCTTGCGGGTCGGAGCGAAATCGTCGTAGACCTTCTTCCACTGCTCGTAGTTGTTGACGGTGTGTCGCACAATCATGGTGGTCATCTTCTTAATGCCTCCTCATTGGATGCTCAGCGGGTCAGAGTTGGTGCATCTGTCGCTTGGTGTGTGTCAAAGCGAGATCGTACAGATTTCTGTTGGTTGTGGCTCGCACCTCCTTGGGTGGCTGTGTTGCTCCTCGGGCATTGCTGTGCCCAGAAGATACCAAGTCGCCGCCAGCACATCGTCAGCGCAAATCCGCCTATCGTCAGCACTCTCCAGGTGAGACAGTGTGGGATCGTGCTTTCCAGCATTCCTTCAGGGGGGCGGATATAATCGATTCGTAGCACCAACTGGCAACGTGTCATTACCCGAAGTGTCTATCTGTGACCCATTTGTTCCTCTCATTCTTGGGCTCCTTCCAGGTCACCTTGGCCGAAGAGCCAATCACGTCATTTCGTTCGTCGAAGGTCCAGGGCTTGCTGGTGTATTTGGCCATGACAAGTCCGCAAGTCCACGAGCGCGAAGAGCTGGCAACCCTTCTTTGGCCTGAGCAGTCAGATACTGTGGCCAAAAGGAATCTCCGCCAATCTCTCTATCAACTCCGCAAGGTGCTGGACGAAGCCAATTCTGGACCCGCCCCGTATCTGATCGTGACCCGTACGACGGCTCAATTCAATCCGGACAGTGATTACTCCCTTGATGTCGAGGAATTCCTCGGCACCATGGCGCAAGGTCAGCTCGAAGAGGCATCTGGTCTCTACCATGGTGACTTGCTCGTCGGATTTTCATGTGACAGCAGCCCATTCGAGGATTGGCTGCGACGGGAAAAAGAACGGCTTCACCAACTGGCGCTCGGGGCCCTCTACGAACTGACAAGGATGACTTTGGAAAGGGCGGATTTCAGAAGGGGGCAAGCACTTGCCCAGAGGCAGTTGGCTCTTGAGCCATGGCGAGAAGAAGCCCATCGCCAACTGATTCAGGTGCTGGCCCTGCTTGGCGATCGGAGCGCTGCTCTAGCTCAATACGATACCTGCAAGGCCATCCTTGACAAGGAGTTGGGGGTGAAGCCTTCGGCGGAAACGGAGGCCCTGGCGGCACGGATTCGCGCTGAAGGGGGGAGGCCGATCGCTGACACCACAAGGGAGAGATCTCCACGCAGCCGAAGATTGGAGCTGGCGTTCGTTGGACGAGCCAGTGAGCACGGCACCTTGGTCAGGGCCTATGAGCGCTCAATTGTGGAAGGCCCCCAGGTTGTAGCGTTGATCGGCGAGGCGGGTATCGGAAAGACTCGCCTGGCCGAACAGTTCCTCGTTTGGGCCACCGCACAAGGCGCGGACATCCTACGCGGGCGTGCTTTTGAGACCAGTGGCGGGCTTTCGTATCAACCGCTTACCCAGGCGCTGCGCCAACGGCTGGAGCGAGTGAACGCTCCGGAGGATCTGCTATCTGACTTGTGGCTGAGTCAGATAGCACGCATTCTGCCGGAATTGCGCGATCGTTATCCGGATCTGCCTGAACCCACACAAGACGAAGGCACGGCCCGTCATCATCTGCTTGAGGCCATAACTCGCCTATGCCAGTCCTTGGCAAAACGCTCACCGATGGTTCTCTTTCTCGATGATTGGCACTGGGCCGACTCAGCGTCAATGGATGCTTTGCACTATGCAGCCATGGGTTGGTCAGAATCACATGCACCCATACTTGTGTTGCTAACTATGCGCCAACAGGCGCTGGCCGACAGACCTGATCTTTCGGTCTGGCTCAGCCGGCTCAACCACGATATCGACAGCTACCAACTGCACCTGGGAACGTTGTCCGAAGAAGATACAGGCAGGATGATCCAGGCCATGGTTACTGTAGGTACGGCCGAAGCCCCCTCCGGGTTAGCTGGGATCGCAGACGGTGACGCTTCCGATCGATTCGCCCATTGGCTATTCGAGGAAACAGAAGGCCAGCCCTTCTTCCTGGTGGAGACGTTGTCGACGCTGATCGACAACGGTTTGCTCCATTGGAAGGAGGACTCGGAAACTTGGTTTGCACATTGGCCAACCATCGCCGAACAAGTGCTTGGATCGAAGACCCACATTTCACAAGGCTTGTGGGAAAGGATGCAAGTGTGGGTGAGTCGAGTGAGTGATCCTGCGAATGACCTGCTCAGCGCAGCAG
>Ga0315540_10001841_pt1 | contig 11989 bp, 12 predicted proteins | sample SalMarSW160110MG_FD_203677 | JGI IMG/M metagenome (GOLD analysis project Ga0315540, IMG submission 203677) | Salt marsh sediment microbial communities from the Plum Island Ecosystem LTER, Massachusetts, United States - Salt Marsh Sediment SW1601-10 ... | reverse complement strand
TTAGAGCAAATGGCTTTACTGTTGAAAGACAATCACCCGCAACAGCAATAGCCTGCAGAATAGTTTATGAAGAGAATTACCCTTGTTTTGTTAGTCACAACAAAAAATTATTATGGTGTTGATTATGAGGAGGATTATTTTAAACTTAAAATTTATATTCAGCCAAAAACAATAAATAATTGATTTAATCTTAAATTAAAGAGAATGTTAATGAAGATATTAAATATATTAATAACTTATAGCAGGTTTGTTATTACCTTTCTGATCGTCGTGCTTTTGAGTGATTTTATCATAGCACAATCTTCGGGGCTCTCAACCAAGGAAGTAGTATTTAAAAATGGTTCTGTAGAACTTCACGGAACATTTATGATACCGGCATCTGCAAAGGGTAATGTACCAGCAATTGTTTTTTTACATGGGTCCGGGCCAATGACGAGAGCAGGTTTTAAACCCTATGCAGAAGAATTCGCAAAATTAGGCTTTGCAAGTCTGTTTTATGATAAAAGAGGTACCGGTTCATCAGGTGGTTCATGGTTAACTGCGTCACTTGACGATCTATCAGGTGATGCACTTGCAGCAGTGAATTATCTGAAATCACAAAAAGAAGTTGATTCTAAACGTATAGGTTTCTGGGGAATAAGTCAGGCTGGGTGGATTGCGACGAAGGCAGCAGCAGAATCAGGTGACATTGGGTTTATGATAATTATTTCAGGTGGAGGCGCTAGTCCGAAAGAATCAGAATATTTTTCTTATGAAAAAGCATTTGAAGATCTTGGCTGGTCCGAGTTAGAAAAGAAAAATGGTTTTAAAGTGGTTGATCTTTATTTTCACTATTTATCGACAGGGAAAGACAGAGATAAAGTAGAAGCACGTCTGGATGAAATACTTAATTCAGCTAATGATCCATTACAACCTCTCGCCAAACGTCTTAAAAAAATTGTACCTTCACAAGGAAATCAGCCGAACTGGAGTTGGATTGCAAATTATAACTCGGCATCTGATATCGCAAAAGTGAACTGCCCTATGCTACTTATGTTTGGTGATAAAGATAAAGAACACCCTACAGAACTTGCTGTAAAAAAATGGAAAGAAGGATTAAAAGAAGCCGGTAACGATAAAGCGACCATTATGATTTTTCCAGGTGCGGGGCATGGACTCCGTATGCGGGAAGGATATAAAGGAAAAGGCAGGGCGCCTTTTGCAGATGGATATGCTGAAGTAATGATTGGCTGGTTGTGGTATCATATAATAGATGGTCAGTAGGTTTTTAAAGTCATTCACATTTTTCATTTTAAGGCTTAGGTTTAAACTCCTGGTTGCTAATAGGTTCCGAAGTAGGGGTTTTAATCACGTTGAATTCAAAATGGACTGCTTTATGACAATCGTTGCAGGTTTGTGTAAGTGATTTGTAATTATTGGTAAACATTTTCAAATCCCTATTTTTTACAGAAGCCTCTAAACTATCAAGTGCAGGAAAAATCATCGGAATGTCTTTTGTTTCCTTTCTTTCCGGTAAGTATTTGACTGCATCATTCAGCGTTTCCTTTATTTCCCCAATTTCAAAGTTGGCCAAGGGCCAGTTCTCATTTATGCCGGCAAACCAAAGCTTTGAATGATGAAGCTGGATTGTTGTCATAAATTCTCCAAGCCCGGGTTTATAAGAATCTTTAATTGCTATTTTAAGACTATCAACCTCGCTTTGAAGTCGTTTGGTTTTATTCTCATTGCACGAAGTTAGCAATGATAATCCCGTTAAAATTATACAGGAATATATTATAAATGTTTTCATTTTCCTTCTTCTTATCTATATCTTCTTAAAAGTTTTCAAGAACTTTAAAATAATTTTTTATTCTCTACAAAAGTATTCTATGTTTATCAATCCAATATCCGCACAGAACAAATAGCCATTGTCCCATTGCACTCATTGCAAGGGAGGTTACGTCGGGCGGTACGGAACCCGAGAATAAATTTAATGCGTAAATAATCAAAAGCAGAACAAAGAGACCCCAAAGAGATATTGAGCCTATTTTATCTTTTGCCTTAGTTATTTTCAAATATAAATAAAAGCCTCCCCAAAATGGAAAAAGTTCAACTATTAATGTTGCGGGTACAGAGTTCCATAAACTTAATCCGAAAAATATTCCAACACCTGGTGCCAGGGGAAGATCTGCCCTATGAACAATAAAATCCAGGATCCAGTGGCTAAATACACAGAGCCCGAGAATAAATGATGTTCTTTTGTTTTTTTTAATTAAATAGTATATCCCTCCGAATAATAAAGACCAAACAATTGACATTGCCAAACTGTGTGATAGAGGATAATCATAAAAGTTCAAAGGTGTTACTACTGTGTTCCCTGGGTCAATTTTAACGTGTTCGAGGTCGAGCAGTAAAAAAATGGGCCATAAAAGATCGAGAAAAACTGCGGCCATGATGTAAGTCCCAAGCGAAGCGTGTGGTTCAACTTTTTTTGAAGCGAATCCTACGCCATAGTGTCCTAAAAACATATTTATACCACCAATGATATTTTGATATCGAAGTTATTGAAGCAAAACATTTCGATATTTATTTAAATATAAGTCTATTGATTTTAATTTGTATTGCATTATATAGCGGGGATGCTCTACAAACCGGATTTTTTCAAAAAAGTAAAATTCATCATTTATGTTCTTTAAATATTCTGCATTCTTTTTCCCCAAAGATACCGCAAAACTTTTATTTGCTCCAAATTTTACCTGTTCTATTAATGATGAAACAATGTGTGGTCTCAATGTTTTGAATAGCTTTACACTGTCATAATAATTATGGTTCTTCCCGTCTTTTAATAAAGCAAGCGGATAAAGCGCTGTAATAAAATATTGTTTGTAAAACCTTTTTAGCCCATCCAGTTCATTTATGAATCTGTAAACAAATTTACTAGATAGCTCCCTTTGTGTGCCCATATTATTTTCAATTCCACATTCTTCCTTTAGTGCAACCGGATCAGTAAAGGAAATACCCGTTAATCCTCCACCGAATCTGCCGGGATTTATGCCGAAGATGAATATTCTATTATTATTATCATTAAAATATTTTTTATAGAAAGTTCTCACAACATTTTTTACAACTCGCGATTCATATGGATTTGCTATATCAATTCCAGTAGGCAAATTGTCTGGGGATTTAAGGTTTGTAAAATATTTTATTGCTTTTTCTGCGAAGGTTGGCATATGCTCACAACAATTTTTTCAAATTACTTATTCGGTCTTCAATAAAGCCTTTTGCTATTTTTAATTGTTCTGATTTGTCTTTATTCTTGATTATTTCTGTAGCAGTTAAAACACCACCAAACCATCCTTGTTTGTGCCAATGCCCACGATTTAATTTCGGTAGCTTTTCTTTATTATCGAGGTAAGGCCATGGCGAGATATAAAAATAAGGCTCATTATAGCTTTCGTCACCGGGAGATAATCCAACACCAATAGTTTTTGATTTTTCAGGATTGGGGTTTTCTTCCACTGTTATTAATGTAGCAATATCAAAGTGATGAGGCCAGCATCGTACGGGCGAGGTATTTTTTTCTTTGTTGCTGATATTTTCTAAAATAGATGCAGCATTTGCGAAGTAGTTTTGTAATTCTGTAAAAGCCTTAGAATTAGGGTGTTTGAATGGTGTTCCCTTAGCTGTGGAATATTCCGGAATTTGATAGGGTAAATTTTTATTTAATTTGTTAGAGTCAAACCCCAACTGCGATAATTCATCTGCAAGCCATTTGAATGCATCGTCGTATGTTTTTGAGTTTAAGTGAAGAGTGTTTACAAATTCTCTTTTTTCATTAATTATTACGAGTTTAAAAGCAGATATATCAAGAGCTATATGACACTTACTTTCTCCCAACCGATGGTTTGTTAGCATGTTTTTATTCCAAATGAGAGCAGCAAAGTTATCCCCCGGATCTTTTGGATTTAAGCATCGGCCGGCAATGGCGGGGAGTTGTACAGCCTGATGTATTTGTTTTCTAGCCTCTTCAAGTTCATCTACCGAAAAACTTTTTAATTCTATCCAATCCATATTATATTTCCGCCTTAAATTTAATTAATAAAAATTTACAGTGTGGCTTTTATATTTACCCTTTTCATACACAAACTTTGCGCTGAAGAATTTGTCCTGAAACAGCCAATCTAAAAAAATTTTATCCCCATCCCATAAGTTTAGCATGGTAAGCTCATCGTTGGGTATCCATTTCAGGTTCCCTTCTGGTGAATCTATAAGTTTCCCTTCAAATTCATTAGCGGTAAAAATGAAAACATACCAGTCGTCCACCGTATCAAAGTTTGGAAATGTAATAAATCCATGCATTTTCGGCTTTTTAATTGTTAATCCAGCCTCCTCCTTAATCTCCCGGATTACACAATCTTCGGGGCTCTCACCTAATTCTAGCTTACCTCCTAAACCATTCCATTTACCCTCGTGGTAATCGTTTTCTTTTTTGATCCGATGGATCATTAATGTTTTATTTTGTGATCTATCAATTATATAACAAAGAGTTGCAAGTTTCATAAAATTAATTTTTTGTAATGATTGACAACTGTATTGACATTATATAAAATGGCAATTAAGTTTTTACAGACGAATACATATTACTTATAAATTTAAGCTGCGAATCCATGGTAGTAAAATTATGTATTTACCTTGCGCTTTACAATTTTTAAATTTTTAAGTGTAAATATTATTTTATTGTTTTCTTTGTTTTTTTGTTTTATAGTAGAAGAGGCAAAAAATTAAGCATTTTGATAAAACAGGAGGTTCATTACAATGATGGGGTTTGATTACGGATCAGAGTTGGCAACAATTAAATTGAGTGAGGACTTAATTGAAAGATGCCTTGAAATTGGAATTTCTGTTGCGAGATATGAAGACAAGGAAACCCTGGAGATCTTCCTGGGTTCTAACGATGATGATTATTCAGATAACGAAGAGGATGATCTGGATGTATTTGATGAAGAACCGTCAGAAGATGATGAAATATTTGATGAAGATTTTGATTTCGATGAAGATGACGACGATGATGAATTTTTTGAAGATGATGATGTATCTTAAAATTAATTAAGATTTCTTCCAAAACCCATCTGCGTTTAGTTTATCACATACCTAAATACTTATCCTGTAAAAGATAGTTTTTGACATAGTCGGTGACTCCGTTCTCAAGAGAAGAAATTTTTTGAGAATAGCCGGCTTTTTTTATTTTATCAAGTTTTGCTTCTGTAAAATACTGGTACTTATCTGTAAGATAATTCGGCAGATTAATGTATTCTATATTGATTGGTTTTCCCATTGCATTAAATAATGTTGTTACAAGATCATTCCAGGTTCTTGCTTTTCCCGACCCAACATTAAATAGACCATTTTTGTCTTTATGATCCAGAAAAAACAATGTCATATCTACAGCATCTTTTACATAAATAAAGTCTCTCCTTTGTTCACCATCTTTGTAATCTTTATTGAGCGATTTAAATAGTTTTACCCTTCCTGTTTCTTGTATTTGTTTGAATGCTTTATTAACAACACTTCTCATATCCCCTTTATGATATTCATTCGGACCAAAAACGTTGAAGTATTTTAACCCCGCAATTTTATCCAGCAGATTCTTTTTCAGAGCCCAGATATCGAAAAGGTTTTTCGAATAGCCATACATATTTAAAGGCCAAAGCTTTTTGCATAGCTCGTTGCTATCGTCAAATCCGAGACTTCCATCCCCGTATGTGGCTGCAGATGAAGCATAAATAAAACGAGTGTTTTTGTTTATACAATAAAGAGCGAGTATTTTTGTGTATTCAAAATTGTTATTTAGTAAATGATCGGCATCTTTTTCCGTTGTTGATGAATTTGCGCCCATATGAATGATTGCATCAATTTTGAAATTAAGACCTGATTCAATCTTTTCGATAAATACATCTTTATTTATAAAATCTTCGAAGTCGAGAGCTACAAGATTTTTCCATTTTTCATCTTGGCCTAGTTCATCAACTATAATTATATTGTTTTCACCACGCTGATTTAACCCCCAAACTAAAGCACTTCCTATGAATCCAGCCGCGCCTGTTATTACAATCATTTGTTACTCTTTGAGTGAAAAATTATCATATATAATAAAACGCAATTTAATTATAATAGATTTGCTTTCAAAAAATGATAACGCTAGCTAAACATTTGGTTTAAGGCGGTAAGCTTATTTGGATATCATTGACAAACTAGCCAAAATTCATATATTTGAAATAGAGTTTATAAGTTCTTTAAATAAATTCTTATCAAGAACGGTTAAGGGAACAGGCCCGTTGACGCCGTAGCAACCGATTTTGCTTTTAGCAGTATGCCAGGTGCTAATTCCTGCCTCCAATTGATTGGGGGAAAGATGAGATGAAGACTGATCTTTATCACCTCTTCTTCTCATTGGAAGAGGTTTTTTATTTTTAAAAGTTTAGTAGTTATGGCAGTAACATTAGATATATTGAAAGAAATACTGAAGGAACGAATTCTGGTTCTCGATGGCGCAATGGGAACTATGATTCAGCGGCACAAACTGGAAGAAAAAGATTTCCGAGGGGGAAAATTTACAAACCATCCTTGCGATTTAAAAGGCAACAATGATTTTTTGAATATTACTCAGTCGCAGATAATAAAGTACATTTACCGCGCTTATCTTGAAGCCGGTGCCGATATTATTGAGACAAATACTTTCAGCGGGACTTCAATCGCACAGGCCGATTATAAAACGGAAGAATTTGTTTACGAAATAAATTATCAGGGTGCGAAACTTGCAAAAGTAGCTGCTGAAGAATTCACAAAGAAAAATACTGATAAACCAAGGTTTGTTGCTGGCGCGCTCGGACCAACAAACAAAACACTTTCGCTTTCACCCAACGTAAATGATCCTGGATTCCGCGCTACCACTTTTGAAAAAATGGCTGAAGCATATTATGAACAGACAAAAGGGCTTGTAGAAGGCGGCGTTGATATTCTGTTGATCGAAACAATTTTTGATACGCTCAATGCAAAATCTGCAATCTATGCTGTTGAAGAATATATGAACGATACAGGAAAACAAATTCCCGTTATGATATCGGGAACAATTGTTGACCAGAGTGGAAGAACATTGTCAGGTCAAACGACTGAAGCGTTCTGGATTTCTATTGCACACACAAAAAATTTATTAAGTGTCGGACTTAATTGCTCACTTGGTGCAAAACAAATGCGTCCGTTTATCGAAGAACTCTCAAACATCGCAAATTGTTTTGTAAGCATTTATCCAAATGCAGGGCTTCCTAACGAGATGGGGGAATATGATGAAACGCCTAAAATAATGTCTTCTCTCCTAAAAGAATATGCAGAAGCAAATTTCTTTAATATAGTTGGCGGGTGCTGTGGCACAACGCCTGATCATATTTCTGCAATTGCAAAAATGGTTTTAGAATTTAAACCTAGAGAAATCCCGGAAGTAAAAACATATTTAAGATTAAGCGGGCTCGAACCTCTTGTTATCCGTCCTGATTCTAATTTTGTAAACGTTGGTGAAAGAACAAATGTAGCGGGCTCAAAGAAATTTGAAAAATTAATTATTGCCGGTGCTTATGAAGCAGCGCTTACAGTTGCACGAACCCAGGTAGAAGGTGGTGCACAGGTGCTGGATGTGAATATGGATGAAGGATTACTTGATTCCGAAGAAACGATGAGAAAGTTTTTGAATCTCCTGCAGGCAGAACCTGATATTGCAAAACTTCCAATAATGATAGATTCTTCAAAATGGTCAGTTATTGAAGCTGGACTTAGATGCGTGCAGGGAAAATGTATCGTGAACTCGATAAGTCTAAAAGAAGGTGAAGAAAAGTTTAAGGAACGCGCTAGAAAAGTTCTGCAATATGGAGCTTCTGTAATCGTAATGGCTTTTGATGAAAATGGACAGGCAGATAATTTTCAAAGAAAAATAGACGTGTGTAAAAGAGCATATAAAATTTTAACTGAAGAAATTGGCTTTCCACCGATGGATATAATTTTTGATCCAAATATTTTGACAGTTGCCACTGGAATTGAAGAGCATAGCAATTATGCTGTGGATTATATCGATGCTACACGATGGATAAAACAAAATCTTCCTTTTGCGAAAGTAAGCGGTGGGGTAAGCAATGTATCGTTTTCTTTTCGTGGAAATAATGTTGTTCGTGAAGCAATGCATTCTGCATTCCTGTTTCACGCCATTAAAGCAGGAATGGACATGGGTATTGTGAATTCAGGTCAATTGGAGGTTTATGAAGAGGTTCCGAAGGATCTTTTAGAGCTTGTTGAAGATGTTTTGTTGAACAGACGAAAAGATGCGACCGAAAGACTGGTAAATTTTGCAGAAACAGTAAAACAAAAAAATAAAGCAGAAGTAAAAAAAGATGAATGGAGAAAAGGAACAGTTCGGGAAAGATTAAAACACGCCCTTGTTAAAGGAATAGTTGATTACATTGAGGAGGATACCGAAGAAGCTCGCAATCAGTTTGCAAGGCCCATAGAAGTAATTGAAGGTCCTTTAATGGACGGGATGAACGTTGTTGGAGATCTTTTCGGATCCGGTAAAATGTTTTTACCACAGGTTGTTAAAAGTGCGCGTGTAATGAAAAAAGCTGTAGCCTATTTAATTCCTTTTATCGAAGAAGAAAAGCGTGCCTCAAATGATACCAGAGAAGCCGGTAAAGTGTTGCTTGCTACTGTTAAAGGAGACGTGCACGACATAGGCAAAAATATTGTGGGAGTCGTTCTAGGTTGTAACAATTATAATGTAATCGATCTTGGTGTAATGGTTCCAACAGAAAAGATATTACAGACCGCAATAGACGAAAGTGTTGATGTTATTGGATTAAGCGGACTAATTACACCGTCCCTTGATGAAATGGTGCACGTTGCAAAAGAAATGGATCGAAGAGGTTTTAAGGTCCCATTACTAATTGGAGGCGCTACGACGTCAAGAATTCATACTGCTGTTAAAATCGCCCCGAATTATAAGGGGACGACGATTCATGTCCTTGATGCATCCAGAAGCGTTCCCGTCATAAGCAGTCTTATTACCAGTGATGAAAAGACAAGAGATAAATTTTCTTATAATATAAAAGAGGAATACCAAAAACTAAAAGAAAATCATTTAAGAAAAAGAGAAGAAAAGAATTATTTAACTATTGAACAGGCAAGGGAAAATAAATTAAAAAGTGATTGGAGCAAAATTAACATTGTTGAACCTGAGAAGCCGGGTGTTACTATATTAAAAGATTTTTCTCTCGAAACATTAAGGAATTATATAGACTGGACACCATTTTTCCAGACCTGGGAATTAAAAGGTAAATACCCGGAAATATTTAATAATGGAAATGTCGGTAATGAAGCGAAAAAATTATTTGACGATGCCAACAAGTTGCTTGATGAAATAATCAGAAACAAATTGCTTAAAGCAAATGGAGTTTTCGGAATATTTGCAGCTAACACCGTCGCTCGCGATGATATCGAAATTTATTCAGATGATTCAAGAAAAGGTGTAAAAAGAGTTTTGCACACCATTCGTTCACAAACTAAAAAATCCGATGGACTTCCTAATCTTGCGCTTGCAGATTTTATAGCACCGAAGGAATCAGGTAGAAAAGATTATGTGGGTGCATTTGCCGTTACAACAGGAATAGGAATTGAAAAACTTGTGGAGAAATATGAGAGAGATCATGATGATTATAACAGTATTATGGTTAAAGCTATTGCTGACAGACTTGCAGAGGCTTTTGCTGAACATCTTCACGAGCTTGTAAGAAAGAAGTACTGGGGATATTCACCTGAAGAGGAATTTTCAAACGTAGACCTGATAAAGGAGAATTATAAGGGTATTCGTCCGGCACCCGGCTACCCGGCACAGCCCGATCATACGGAAAAACCTATAATATTCAGTCTGCTGGACGTTGAAAAAAATACCGGAATAAAGTTGACTGAAACATACGCGATGTACCCTGCGGCTTCTGTGAGCGGCTTATATTTTGCTCACCCTGAAGCTAAATATTTTACAGTGGGAAAAATCGGGAAAGACCAGGTGATGGATTATCATAAAAGAAAAGGAATGAGCCTGGAAGAAACTGAAAAATGGCTGGCGCCAATTCTGAATTATGAACCCGGCGAATAGCTTTTTTATGGAACTAATATCTGTTAGTTTAGGTAAGGATAATTTGTATGTTTATTTTTGACCAACCATGGCTTAGCAGATGAAGAAATTGATTTTACTTATGACCGCCGCATTTATTATTTTCACACTTAGCAGTTGTAGCAGTAAACCGGATGTTATTCACGATTTAAGTAATAAAGATTATACCCTAATAAATTCGGACAGTTCAGTCGTTCATTTTCCGGGAGACTTTAAAGGTAAAACAGTAGTTATAGGGTTTATTTATACTCATTGTCCTGATATCTGCCCGATGACAACGCACAACATCAGTTTGGTAAAACAGGAATTGGAAAAACAAGGCGCAAAGAATGTAACTTACGCAGACATTTCATTCGATCCTGATAGGGACACACCATCTGTTTTAAAAGAATATGCTGATGTCCGCGGCATTAACACAAATCAGTTTCATTTTTTGACTGGAGATAAAAAAACGATAAAAGCACTTTTGAAAGATTGTAATATTTATGCGATACCCGGAGACACAACAATAGTCGGTAGCGATACTTCATATTTCTTCATTCACACTGATCGTATCAGCGTAATGGATCCGGAGGGAAAAATCCGTGTAGAATATAAGGGAAGTACCGCAAACAGAGAAGAATTAGTAAAAGATATTAATAGAATCAGGTAGGATAACAAAATGTATATTTTTCTTATTTTAGTTTCATTGTTAAATTTTTCTTACGGTGGAAAGCTGGAAGTGAAAAATGGCTGGGTTCGCCCTGCAGGAAAAGGTATGAACACAGCATTTTATTTTAAAGCAATAAATAATTCTGATAAAACAGATACCTTACTTTCAGTAAAGTCATCAGTCGCAAAAATGGTGCAGATGCATGAGACTTTTAGCAAAGACGGAATGATGGGAATGCGCCAGATAAAGGCAATTCCAATTCTGGCTAAATCCACGCTTGAATTTAAACCAGGTAGTTATCATGTTATGGTTATGAACCTTAAGAAAGATCTGAAAAATGGTAGCCTTGCAGAATTTACTTTGCATTTTAAATATGCCGGAGATATAACAGTTAAAGCACCTGTAAAAATGCCAAGGGAGTAATTAGAAAAAGTATGTAACCTTTTTAAGGTTCTCCTTTTTGTAGAACTGGGTTTATTACTGTAAAATTTATAATTATGTCTTCAAATAAAAACCTGATTCAAAAACTAAAGAATCATCAGTTTGCAAAAGTCGTCCCATTCGATCTGCACGATCCTAATGTTTATGTTTTTGATTTTTCAGAATCAAACGAAGAATTAAAAGGTGTTGATTATTCTGATTTGCAAAAAATTAGTGATTACTGCTTTAATAAACTTAAGGCAAATAATACACTTGTAGGTGTTGGTGGCTACGCTGAGAAACGATCTATATATAGAATGAGTAATGTTTTTGAAACCCCTGGTGGACACAGATCAATTCATCTTGGAATTGATATTACAGCCGCGGCAGGGACAGAGGTTTTTGCACCTATGGAAGGAAAAGTTCATAGCTTTCAAAATAATTCTTCCTTTGGCGATTACGGTCCAACCATTATTCTTGAACATAACCTTGATGATGAAATTTTCTACACTCTTTATGGACATCTCAGCTTAAACTCTTTGGAAGGATTATTTGAAGGCAAAGAAATTAATAAAGGTGAGAAAATTGCGGAACTCGGCGACCCTGAAGTAAATGTAGGTTGGCCCCCCCACCTTCATTTTCAATTGATTACAGACATGCTCGGTAAGAAAGGGGATTTTCCTGGCGTTTGTCTCCCATCCGAAAAAGGTTATTATTTAAGCCATTGC
>Ga0315540_10001840_pt1 | contig 11992 bp, 10 predicted proteins | sample SalMarSW160110MG_FD_203677 | JGI IMG/M metagenome (GOLD analysis project Ga0315540, IMG submission 203677) | Salt marsh sediment microbial communities from the Plum Island Ecosystem LTER, Massachusetts, United States - Salt Marsh Sediment SW1601-10 ... | reverse complement strand
AAGGGCGCATAATGGGGGACTGGATGGTGGGCGGTACTAGGTTCGAACTAGTGACCCCTACGATGTCAACGTAGTGCTCTACCACTGAGCTAACCGCCCGCCGGATGGCGTCAGCCCGAGCGCCGCATGGGGCCCAGGCGAGCCGGGTATAGTGCGAAGATCGAAGCTTCGCAAGCCTTTCGCTCAAAGCGGATTTCAGGCGGCGATCATCCGCTCGACCTCGCTGACGAGGTCTTTCAGATGGAACGGCTTGGACAACACCTTGGCTTCCTTGGGGGCGCGCGAATCCGGATGCAGCGCCACCGCCGCAAAGCCAGTGATGAACATGATCTTGAGGCCCGGATCGATTTCCGCGGCGCGGCGCGCCAGCTCGATGCCGTCCATTTCCGGCATCACGATGTCGGTAAGCAGTAGATCGAAAGCGGCGCACTTGACCTTTTCGAAGGCCGAAAGACCCTCCGCGAACGGGCTGACCTCGTGCCCGGCCTTTTCCAGCGCCCGGGTCAGGAAGTGCCGCATGTCGTGATCGTCTTCGGCAAGCAGTATTCTCGCCATGGTGTCCCCAGTCGGAAAGGTGCCGTACCCCCCCCGAGTACAGCCAAACGCGGTGTTTGAAAATAGCCGCAAAGTGTAAACCGGGAATGAAGTGCCGGACCTGTTGACCGCAGGCGCTGCTCGTGGCCAAATGCAAACCGTAAAGCGGCATGCCGACCGGCAGGACCGGCCGTGCACAAGGTTCAAGGTAGAGGCCATGAAAGCTAGCAACATGGGGGCCGCGGCTATCGATCCGCCCTTCGAGATCGTGACGCCGGCGGCCCCTGCCCTGCCCGTGGTGTTCAATTCCCCCCATTCCGGCCGTGCCTACCCTAGCCGCTTCATTACCGCCTCGCGCCTCGACCGCCTGACATTGCGGCGCTCCGAGGATTGTTATATCGACGAATTGTTTTCCTGGTGCGGCGACCTCGGCGCGCCGCTCTTGAAGGCGCATTTCCCGCGCGCCTTTCTGGACGTCAACCGCGAACCCTACGAACTCGACCCCGACATGTTCGCCGACCGCCTGCCGGCGCATGTCAACGCCGCCTCGCCGCGCGTCGCCGGCGGCCTCGGCACCATCCCGCGTATCGTTTGCGAGCATGAGGAAATCTACCGCCGGCCATTGCACTATGCCGAGGCCGAAGAGCGCATCGAGACCCTCTACCGGCCCTATCACACAACCCTCGCCGGCCTCATGGACGCCGCCGCCGACCGCGGCGGATGGGCCTTGCTGATCGACTGTCATTCCATGCCATCGACCGCGGCGCCGGTTGTCCATTCAAGCGGTGGCGGGCGGGCCGACATCGTGCTCGGCGATCGCTACGGCTCGGCCTGCGATCCCGCCCTCACCGGCCTCATCGACCACCTGTTCTCATCCCACGGCCTCCGGGTAGCCCACAACAAGCCCTACGCCGGCGGCCATATCACCCAGACCTATGGCCAGCCCCGCCAAGCCCGCCATGCCATGCAGGTGGAAGTGAATCGCGGCCTTTATCTGAACGAACGCAACCTGTCGCGATCGTCCGGCTTTCAGGGCTTGCGCAACCTTCTGGCGGAGGTCTTTTCCGCCTTCCTCAGCCGTCTGCCGGATTGCCAGGGCGCCCCCGCGGTCGCCGCGGAGTGAACCGGGCGCTGGAAAAAGCTGCAGATCGTCGATGAGACCTATGGCCACCTCGAACAGCGCCACGCCCATGACGCCATGCGGGCGGTGGGCAAGGTGTGCAAAATCGGTGCACACGAAACAGCACCCCCCCTACCCAAGGCCGTAAAGGGATGAAATCAAACAAAAAAAGGGCCGTTACGCTGACGCGGAACGGCCCAAGTCTAGGGAGGAAACGCCCAAGAAGGGCATGCGAAGATGAGAGCAAGGCCCTCAGTTCACGTCCATAGATTTAATGTGCACCGCACAATTTGCAACCCCAATTTTTCGCATTGCGACATTTTGTCGGAAAAATTTCGCGCCGGACCCGCAAATTGATCACAAGCCAATGATTTGCAAGCCATAATTCACCCAACACGAATCTTCAACAAAACGGGAAATCGGCCGCCTCAAACCCGCCAAAGGCCTCCTTCCGGTGCCGAAAAATATGGCTGGTGCCGCAAGTTTGTGCGATGCAACAACAGAATCGGCAAAATTCCGGGCCGCACGGCGCTGCTCGCCGCCCTCACCCCTTGTTATGACCTGCCGCCCTGACCTAAGAGACTTGCGGCCCTTGATCGGAGATTTTTCGCCCATGACACGACCTGACGATGCGAAATGGGCCGAGCTGACCCGTTTCGCGGAAAGCCTTGCCTCAGCCGCCGGGGCCGAGAGCCTGCCGCGCTTCCGCACCCGCCCCGACATGACCAACAAGCTCGAAGAAGGCTTCGATCCGGTCACCGAGGCCGACAAGGCGGGCGAGCGCGCCATGCGGGCGATGATCGAGGAGACCTATCCCGACCACGGCATCATCGGCGAGGAGTACAGGAGAAAGGAAGCCCGCTCCGGCTTCACCTGGATTCTCGACCCCATCGACGGCACCCGCTCGTTCGTTACCGGCATGCTGAGCTGGACGACCTTGGTGGGGCTCACCTTCGAGGGCGAACCCATGGTCGGCGTCGCCGCGCAGGCCTATGTCGGAGAACGCTTCGTCGGATCGCCCCTCGGCGCCGTGCTGAAGACACCGGCGGGAGAGCGTATCCTGCGGGTGCAGCCGGCGCCTCGGCTGAACCAGGCGATCGGCACCACCACCGCCCCCGGCCTCTACAAGACCGCCCGTCAGCAAAATTTCCTCGAGCGCATGCGCAACACCTTGCGCTTCATCCGCTATGACGGCGATGCCTATTTCTTCTGCCTGCTGGCGGCCGGCCAGATCGACGTGGCGCTGGATGCCAGCCTCGAGATCTACGATATCGCCCCGCTGGTACCGATCATCCGCGGCGCCGGCGGCATCGTCAGCCGCTGGGACCGAAAGCCCCCCCAGTTGGCCGGCGACGTCATTGCCGCGGCGAGCGAGGACCTCTATGAGGAGGCGCTCGCCCTGCTGGACGCTCCTGCCGCTTAGATGTTTGATCCCAAGCTTTTATGGTGCACTCTTCTTGACCGAATGGAGGGATGCGCTATGGGCCAAGTTCTTCACGGCAGCGCCACAACGACAGAGGCGGTCCGTCGAGCGATACAACATAGTCAAGAGAGCTTGAGGGCGCTCGCCAGGCGATACGGCATCAATCAGAAGACGGTCGCCAAATGGAAGAAGCGATCGTCAGTCGCCGATCTCCCAACGGGGCCGAAAGACCCCAGGTCGACGGTGCTTTCGCTCGAGGAGGAAGCAATCATCGTTGCCTTCCGCCGGCATACCCTGCTTCCGCTCGACGATTGTCTGTATGCGCTTCAGCCGACGATCCCGCATCTGACACGGTCATCGCTTCACCGTTGCCTGCAGCGCCATGGCATCGGTCGCCTGCCAGATATCGAAGGTGACAAGCCGGCGAAGAAGAAGTTCAAGGCCTACCCGATCGGCTTCTTCCACATCGACATTGCCGAGGTCAGGACGCAAGAAGGCAAGCTCTACCTGTATGTCGCCATCGATCGGACCTCGAAGTTCGCCTTCGTCTGGCTCGTCGACAAGGCCAATACGGTTACGGCAAGAGAGTTCCTCGACGCACTCGTGGCCGCGGTCCCGTACAAGATCAACATCATTCTGACCGACAACGGCATCCAGTTCGCCGACTTGCCGAAGAATCGATCAGGCCCGACAGCCTTGTGGCGCGGGCACCCGTTCGATCGCGCCTGTCAACGTCATGGTATCGAGCATCGCCTGACCAAACCCAATCACCCATGGACCAATGGCCAAGTCGAAAGAATGAACCGAACAATCAAGGAAGCCACCGTCCAGCGCTATCACTACGACAGCCACCAGCAGCTCAGGCAGCACCTTGATGACTTCGTCAGCGCCTATAATTTTGGTCGTCGTCTGAAAACTCTGAAGGGCCTTACCCCCTACGAGTTCATCTGCAGGACATGGACTTCACAGCCCAAACGGTTCAACCTCAATCCGCTCCAGCAAATGCCGGGACTAAACGTCTTAGGAACCGGGCATGGCACCTTCACCGATAAAGGTGTCGAAGGCCGCCCAGAACTGTTCACGCACCTGATCGCGCTCCTGCAACAGTTCATGGCGGGCATGCGCGATGAACACCGCCGCCACCCCCGGCCGCTTGTGAGCGAGGCGCCTGATGGCATCGCTTGAGACCACCTGATCGTCACGCGCTGCGACAATCAGCACCGGCGCCAGAAACAGGCTCGATCGAGGCTGGCGGGCCAGTTCGCGCATGGCGTTGAAGGCGGCATTCAGCCAGGCAAAGGTCGGCCCGCCGGTGCCCAGATGCGGCGCCTCGCCGGTGGTACGGACCGCGAGTGAAAAGCGGCCGGGATCGCTTGTCAGCGGGTTGCCGGGAAAATCCTTGTCCGCAAGCGGCCGGCGCGCCTGGGTCGGCACGAACACACCGCCCAGTCCGCACATCACCGCCAGCCGCGCCATCACCCTGACCAGCGATCGCGGTAACGGCGTCGGCGCGAAATCGATGAGCGGCGCCGACAACACCACCCGTCGGAACCAGTTGCGGGTGATGAGCGCCCTGAGCAGAACCAGTCCGCCGGTCGAGTGGCCGAGGGCATAATACGGGGGCGGGCAGTCGGGAAGCACCACGCCCGTCATGAAGGCGATGAAATCCTCGTCATAACCGCGAAAGCTGCTGACATGGCCGCGAAACGGATTCTTGAACCGACGCGCCGAACCGCCCTGGCCGCGCCAGTCGAGGACGGCGACGGCAAAGCCGCGCTTGCACAGATCCTCGATGGTTTCGAAATATTTCTCGATGAACTCCCCGCGTCCCTCGAACACGCACACCGTGCCGCGCGACGCCCCCGCCCGGCGGCAGATGCCATAGCGCAGCCGGGTGCCGTCAGCACTGACGACTTCGCCGGCAACGAGGCCGCTCGGCACCTCGTTGCCGGGGACGGGATGAAAGTCCATGCAACCGCTCCGCCGCCTGCCGGTTCCCCAACGGCCCGGCGCTGCGGGCGGAACTTAGGGCAAGGCGGCAACCCCGGGCAAGGGGTGGAACTCTAGAGCATGATCCGAAAAGTATAAGCACTTTTCGGGTAAAATCATTCTCTATCTTGTTGGAATCGATCAGGATGACTTTGGATCGACTCGATCCAAAGTCATCCTGATCTAGCGGCGCTTGACCGAGATGAGTTGGCCCGACAGGCTCGACAGCCTGACATCGAAGCCCTTGCCGTCACGCTTGGCGCGGAAGCCATATTCCTTGCCGGCACAGCCCACCGTCTGGATGTCGGTAAAGCCGAAACTACCGACGATCGCGCGCGCCTTGTCACAGGAAAGCACCGCCTCGGCGGGCTTTTGCGCCGTCTTGTCGGTCTCGACGATGGTTGCCTTGGGATCGGTCGAGGCAACCTGCTGCGGCACTTCCGGCTTGGGCCTCGGCTTGGGCACATAGGAAAGCCCCTGGCGGGGCTGAACCTGCCTCGCCCGCGGCGCCGGCCGATAGGGCAGCGGATTGCCGTATTGATCGGTCATCACCGACTGGTTGCGGCTATTATTGGGATAAACCGGCACAAAACTGCCCGGTGCCACCTCGTAATAGAATTCCGGCGCCACCTGCTGCGGGCCGGCATAGACCGGCGGGTAGGCGGCATACGCGGGCGGATAGGCGGCATAATATTGCGGTGGCAATGGCGGCGGGGCCGGGCGCGGTCCGGCCCAGTAACCGAAATCCACAACGGCGCCGCGATCATAGGCGCCGTAATTGCCGTAGAACCAGTGGCGCCCGCCGGCAGCGGCAGGCAACGTCAAGGCCGCCAGTCCGGCGGCGGCAAGCCCAATAGCACCAATTTTGCGCAATTTCATGAGCTCCGCTCCTCAAGCCGGCACGGGGCGGAAACCCGCGCCGAATGTTAACCTAACTAGCCCGACATTGAGGCGACAAATGGGCTCTATTGACCCTCTTGAAACCGGTTAAAGCCTCACTATCTTGAGTTTGTCGGCGCCGCATGGGCGGGCCGGCAAGCGTCATCTGGCCCTTACTCAGGGCAGATGGAACTTGAACGTTCATTGCTTCCCAAGGAGGATGAAACCATGTTTGACTTGACCCCTCTCTACCGCTCCAGCATCGGCTTTGACCGCATGGCCCGTCTGATGGACGACGTGTCGAAGTTCGAGGCTCCCACCTATCCGCCCTACAACATCGAGCTGGTCGGTGAAAACGCCTATCGCATCACCATGGCGGTAGCCGGCTTTTCCGAGGCCGACATCGGCATCGAGGTGAAGGAAGGCACCCTCACCGTCACCGGCAAGAAGCAGGCCGAGACCGAAGAGAACCGCGGCCAGTTCCTGCACCAGGGCATCGCCGCGCGCAGCTTCGAGCGCCGCTTCCAGCTTGCCGATCATGTGGAAGTGACGGGCGCCGAGCTCGAAAACGGCCTGTTGCACATCGCCTTGAAGCGAGAGGTGCCCGAGGCCATGAAGCCGCGCAGCATCGAGATCACGACCGCCGACGGCAAGTCGAAGGCCAAGACGATCGAAGGTAAAAAGGCCGCCTAAGTCGGCCCAGCCAGTTGCAGATTGAACGAAGGGCGCCCCAAGGGGCGCCCTTTTTGCTTGCGCGCTACGAAGCTCAAGCCTCCTTAGCCATGTCCCTGAGCTTGAATTTCTGGATCTTGCCGGTCGATGTCTTGGGGATTTCGGTGAACACCACATGCCGCGGCACCTTGAAGTGGGCGAGGCGCTCGCGGCACCACGCGATCATGTCTTCGGCCGTGGCGGTCTTGCCGGGCTTCAATTCGACGAAGGCGCACGGCGTCTCGCCCCATTTTTCGTCGGGCTTGGCGACCACGCCGACCGCCTGCACGGCCGGGTGCTTGTAAAGTGCATCCTCAACCTCGATGGAGGAAATGTTCTCGCCGCCTGAAATGATGATGTCCTTGGAGCGGTCCTTGAGCTGGATATAGCCGTCCGGATGCCTGACCCCGAGATCGCCGGAATGGAACCAGCCGCCGGCAAACGCCTCGGCGCTGGCCTCGGGGTTCTTCAGATACCCCTTCATCACCACATTGCCGCGGAACATCACCTCACCCATGGTTTCCGCATCGCGCGGCACCGGCTGCATGGTGTCGGGATCGATGACGTCGAGTTCTTCCAACGCCGCATAGCGCACCCCTTGCCTCGCCTTCCTGGTGGCGCGCTCGGACGCTTCGAGATTGTCCCAATCGGCCCGCCAGTCGTTAACCACCGCCGGCCCGTAGGTCTCGGTGAGGCCGTAGAGGTGGGTGACGTTGAACCCGGCTTCCCCCATGGCCGCCAGCACCGCTTCGGGCGGCGGCGCCGCGGCGGTGAAGAATTCCACCGTTTGCGACAGGGCGCGCTTTTGCTCATCGGGCGCATTGAGGATGGTGGACATGACGATGGGCGCCCCGCACAGATGCGTCACCTTGTGCTCGTCAAGCGCCTCCCAGATGGCCTTTGGCCTGACATAGCGCAGGCACACATGCGTGCCGCCGACCACCGACATGGTCCAGGTGAAGCACCAGCCGTTGCAGTGGAACATCGGCAGCGTCCACAGATACACCGGGTGCTTCTTTATCGAGGCGGTGATGACGTTGCCCTGCGCCAGGAGATAGGCGCCGCGGTGATGGAAGACCACGCCCTTGGGGTTGCCGGTGGTGCCGGAGGTATAGTTGAGGGAAATGGCGTTCCATTCATCGGCCGGCAACGACCAGGCGAAATCGGGATCGCCCGAAGCGACGAAATCCTCATAGTCGATGTTGCCGATCGTCTCGCCGGCGACCTCGTGCTCGGGATCGTCGTAGTCGATGACGATGGGCTTGGCCTTTTTGGCGAGGGCGAGCGCCTCCTTGACGATGGCGGAATATTCCTTGTCGACCAGCAGCACCCGGGTGTCGGCGTGATCGAGCGAAAAGGCGATGATCTGGGCATCGAGCCGGGTATTGAGGGTGTTGAGCACCGCCCCCATCATCGGCACCCCGTAATGCACTTCCAGCATCGGCGGCGTGTTGGCGAGCATCACCGAGACCGTATCGCCCTTGCCAATGCCGGCCTTGGTGAGCGCCGAGGCAAGCCGCCGGCAGCGGGAATAGAAATCGCCATAGCTGACGCGTTGGGTGCCGTGGATGATGGCGGGGTGATCGGGATAGACGCTGGCCGAGCGCTCGAGGAAGGTAAGCGGCGTCAAGGGCTGGTAGTTGGCCGGATTACGGTCGAGATCGGTCTCGTACATGTTGTTCGCCATCTGCGTCTCCTGGCCATGGCATCGAAGGGCTGTTCCCTCGCGGCGATAGAAAGCAGAAAGCCGCGCGCCTGTCCATGCATACCGGCTTCAGGCAGCAGCGGCGGCAGCCACCACCGGGCGGTGGCGCCGGCGGTCGAGATGGCTGGCAAGGGCGATCTGGATGGCGAGGCCGATCGCTACGAGCAGCGCATCGACCAGCACGCCTCCGCCCCATTCGATGCGGAGGATGGCCGCGCACATGGAAAGAAGGGAACCGCAGCAGAAAACGCCCAGCGCATTGCGCCCCATGACGGCAAGCGGATTGTCGGTGGAGATGCGTGCAAGCCAGCGCCCGAGCGGGCTCATCATGACCACGTAAGCCAGCGCCAGGACGTGAACGAGACGTGGCACCGCTACGAAGGTCTTGTCGAATTGATAAAGCTGCAGCGGCAGGTGGAGCACCGGCCAGCTAGCCCACATCCCACCCAGCACGAACACCGCCGCGAACACCACGTAGGTCGCCGCCAGCGTGAAGACCACCGGGTTCCAGCCGAGGCTCCTGCCCTCGCGCCGCGCGATGCCCAACGCCAGGCCGATGGAGAACAACAACTGCCATGAGAGCGGATTGAAGTACCATCCGCCGGTGCGCGGGTAGTTTGGCAGGTCGAGGCCGAATGAGCCCGCCATGAGCCACAGGCCGAACGAGAACACCAGCAGCCGCGAAATACCCGTGCGCGCCAGCAGCATAAGGCCAGGCGCCATGAGCAACAGGCAAATGTACAGCGGCAGGATGTTGAAGTAGCCAAGCTGGTGGCCGCCGGTGAGAAGGCCGATGGTGCCCTTGGCCGGGTTCGACACCACCGTCGCCAGGTTGAGATAGAGCCCGGGCGCTGCATCCAGCAGATAACCGGGCCAGCCGGTGACGCCGGCCGCCAGCACAAACAGCGTGATGGCGATCAGCGTCGTGGCGAGGTGGCAGCCATAAAGCAGTCCCGCCCGCTTCACGATGCGTTTGACCATCTCACCCGCCCGGCCATCGACAAAGCCCGGATACCAGGCCATGGAGGCGGCAAACCCGGCCAGCAGCACGAACACTTCCGCAGCATCGGAAAAGCCGAAGTTCTTGTGCGTCAGCCGCTCGAAGAAATTGCCGGGTATGTGGTTGATGAAGATCGACGCCAGCGCCAGTCCGCGCAGGACATCGACCCGATTGTCGCGGCCGAGATGGTTGGCCATGTCATATGTCCGAGACGCCGCCACGGAGGTATGGACGGACGATTCTCATTGGCTGATCAGGTAGGCCGGATTATGGCGGCTTGGCGGCTCAATGCGGGCGTCAGCGGTGCGGCGATAAGGCTCAGCCGAACGTCGGCTTGAAACCGCCGGCCCAAGAGCCGAATATCGCCGCCAGGTCATACAGTCTTCGCCAGAGGGGTAAATCGCCGTGAGCCGCTATCACGAAATCTACAACGCCTGGAAAGCCGACCCGCAAGCCTTCTGGGCTGGCGCGGCCGAAGAGATCGACTGGGTGAAACCGTGGACCAAGGTTTATGACCGCGTCGACGGGCTCGACCGCTGGTTCGTGGGGGCCGAATGCTCCACCTGCTGGAACGCCCTTGACCGCCATGTCGAAGGCGGCCGCGCCGACCAGGCGGCCCTCATCTACGATAGCCCGGTCACCGGCCGCAAGAAGACCTACACCTACCGCGAACTGCGCGATGAGGTCTCCACTTTCGGCGCCGTGCTGCAGGACCTCGGCGTCGCCAAGGGCGACCGGGTCATCATCTACATGCCGATGATCCCCGAAGCCGCCATCGCCATGCTGGCCTGTGCCCGCATCGGCGCCGTCCATTCCGTGGTGTTCGGCGGCTTTGCCTCCAACGAACTGGCCACCCGCATCAACGACGCCATGCCGAAGGTGATGATCTCGGCCTCCTGCGGCATCGAAGGGGCGCGCGTCATCGCCTACAAACCGCTGCTGGACGAGGCCATCGACCTGGCGACCGCAAAACCCGAGGCCTGCATCGTCTTCCAGCGCCCCGAGGCCGAAGCCTCCCTCAAGGCCGGCCGCGACCACGACTGGGCCTCCAGCATGGCGGCCGCCAAGGCGGCGGGCAAGACCAGCCCGTGCGTCACCGTCAAGGCGACCGATCCGCTCTATATCCTCTATACCTCGGGCACCACCGGCCAGCCCAAGGGCGTGGTGCGCGACCATGGCGGCCACATGGTGGCGCTGAAATGGTCGATGCATAACATCTACGGTGTCGAGCCGGGCGAGGTCTATTGGGCCGCCTCCGACGTCGGCTGGGTGGTGGGCCATTCCTATATCGTCTACGGACCCCTGCTGCACGGCTGCACCACCATCCTGTTCGAGGGCAAGCCCGTCGGCACCCCCGATGCCGGCACCTTCTGGCGGATCATCGCCGAACATGGCGTCGTCGCCCTGTTCACCGCCCCCACCGCCTTTCGCGCCATCAAGAAGGAGGACCCCAAGGGCACCTTCATCGGCAAATACGACCTCACAAAGTTTCGCACCCTGTTCCTGGCCGGCGAGCGGGCCGATCCCGACACCATCCAGTGGGCCGAGAATTGCCTCAAGGTGCCGGTGATCGATCACTGGTGGCAGACCGAGACCGGCTGGTCGATTGCCGCCAATCCCATGGGGCTGGGGCAATTGCCGGTGAAATACGGCTCCCCCACCGTCCCCATGCCGGGCTACGACGTGCAGATCCTCGATGAGGGGGCCCACCCGGTAAAGGCGGGCGACCTCGGCGCCATCTGCGTGAAGCTGCCGCTGCCGCCGGGGTGCCTGCCAACCCTGTGGAACGCCAACGAGCGCTTCACAAAGAGCTATCTCGAACACTTCCCCGGCTGGTACGAGACGGCGGACGCCGGCTACAAGGACGAAGACGGCTACCTCTACATCATGGCCCGCACCGACGACATCATCAACGTCGCCGGCCACCGCCTGTCGACGGGCGGCATGGAGGAAGTCCTGTCGGGCCACCAGGACGTCGCCGAATGCGCCGTCGTCGGTATCGCCGACAAGCTCAAAGGCCAGATCCCGGTGGGCTTCATCGTGCTCAAGTCAGGCGTCAATAAAACAGCCGAAGACGTTGAAAAGGAATGTGTTTCTCTGGTGCGCCAGAAAATCGGCGCCGTCGCGGCCCTGCGCACCGTGATGCACGTCAAACGCCTGCCCAAGACCCGCTCGGGGAAAATCCTGCGCGGCACCATCAGGAAGATCGCCGACGGCGAGGCCTGGAAGATGCCCGCCACCATCGACGATCCCTTGATCCTCGGCGAGATCACCGAGGCGATGACGGATAAGAAGGTGGGTGTGCTGGGGGACTGACCTTGCACGCCATCCGGTAGCCGCGATAGAAGGCGGTGCGTTGATCCACCCCCGGGAGACCTTCATGTCCGAGGCCTATATCTGCGACTATGTCAGGAGCCCCATCGGGCGTTTCGGCGGGGCGCTGTCAAGCGTCAGGACCGACGATCTGGCGGCGCACCCCATCAAGGCGCTGATGGCGCGGCATAAAAAGGTTGACTGGGCAGCCCTCGACGACGTGCTCTTTGGCTGCGCCAACCAGGCCGGCGAAGACAACCGCAACGTCGCCCGTATGGCCGCCTTGCTGGCCGGCCTGCCGGTCTCGGTGCCCGGTGC
>Ga0315540_10001836_pt1 | contig 12000 bp, 11 predicted proteins | sample SalMarSW160110MG_FD_203677 | JGI IMG/M metagenome (GOLD analysis project Ga0315540, IMG submission 203677) | Salt marsh sediment microbial communities from the Plum Island Ecosystem LTER, Massachusetts, United States - Salt Marsh Sediment SW1601-10 ... | reverse complement strand
TTTTAAAAACTAAATTCAAAAAAGAAAATCAAATATATAGCTTGAATCAAGCAAAATCAAATTTTGATGAATCCAATAATTATACCCTAATCCGCGAAGGAAATTCCGACTGCTTTTGCTGCAATAACTGCCTGTGTATTTTCTTTAACAAGTTTTTGTTTTGCAATAGCATCCTCAATCTTAACGTTTTTAACGTCATTGCCTTTAAGCGCTACCATCCTTCCAAATTTTCTCTTTGCTGCAAGGTCAATTGCAAATGCGCCAAATTTTGTAGCAAGAATTCTATCAAAAGGCGTCGGACTGCCACCTCTTTGTAAATGGCCAAGTACGGTCACTCTTGTTTCCCTTCCTGTATTTTCTGCAATTCTTTTCGCTACAACTTCACCTATCCCACCTAACTGTCTTGGGTCGTGTCTCCTGATATCACTTCCTTTTAGAACCATCTTTCCGTTTTTAGGTCTTGCTCCTTCCGCAACACATACAAGACTAAACCTTTTTCCCATTAGTTCGCGCTTCTTGATCTGTTCATAAATTTTTTCCCAGGAAAAAGGAAATTCCGGCAACAAAATAATATCGGCACCTCCAGCTAAACCACCATTCAGTGCGATCCAACCTGCGTACCTTCCCATTACTTCCACAACAATTACTCTGTGATGTGAAGAAGCTGTTGTATGCAGTCTGTCAAGTGCCATCATTACAACATAAATGGCTGAATCGTGGCCAAATGTAATATCAGTTGCTTCCAGATCATTGTCTATTGTTTTTGGCACTCCGACAATATTCATTCCGAGCTGGCTTAGTTTATTACAGATATGCATGGTACCATCGCCACCGATTGCAATTAAGGCATCAAGATTCCAGGCTTCGTAATTTTTCATTGCCGCTTCGGCTTTATTAACAATTTTGATCTTACCATCATTTTCTACAGGCCAGTGAAAGGGATCACCCTTGTTGGAAGAACCGAGTATAGTTCCGCCGCGTGAAAGAATTCCTGAAACATCTTCATTTCTTAACTCGCTTGCCCTTCCTTCAACAAGCCCTTCAAAGCCGTCGAATATTCCATATACTGTCATACCATAATCCTGTGCGGGTTTTGTAACCCCCCGGATCACTGCATTTAAGCCCGGACAATCTCCACCACCTGTTAAAATTCCAATACGTTTTATTTTGGATACGACCATTAAATATCCGATAAATTATTTGAACAATAAATTTACAAAATTTTCTTCGAAGTCTTAAAATGAAGTTTCACAATTTTTTGCAATAATTCTTCTCCATACAAACTCTTTATTCTTTTAGCTGCTTCTTCAACCTGTTTAGAAGCGCCTTTGGGAATTTGAAATTTTAATTCCTTGCTTTTCTTTTCAAACCAGTCGTTGAACTTATCTCTTGCAAGAATAGAAGCAGCGGCAACAGCAGTGTATCGTTCTGCCTTAGTAATCTGATGAAGAATAATGCTTTTGCCTTTCTCCTGTAAAGAGTTTTTTATATAACTCTCATCTCCAAACTTATCACTGATCGCCTCAGGTACACTTTCTTCTTTTAAGATGTTTTCAAGAACACGGGCGTGTGCCCATCCTAAAAGCCTGTTCACATTTTTGAAGCTTTTATATAACTCGTTATACTTTTCCGGAGAAATAACAACAAGGTTATAAGAAGCATCCCCGATAATTTTCTTTATCTCTGAGGAAATAGCCTTAATTGAATAATTACTATTAATTTCTTTGCTATCTTTTACGTCTGCTTTCTTTAGTAAGCTTATTGTATGCTTATTTGCCAATACTCCTGCAACTATTAACGGACCGAAATAATCGCCTTTGCCCGATTCATCAGTACCGATATAATTTTCAGGTTCCGATAGTTCTTTGGTATCAGCTTTAAACAATTCCTGGCCAAATATGATTCCCTTAACCCGTTGATAAAACTCACTCTCTTTATTTCCCTGCAAAACTACTTTGTTACCTTTTTTACCGAAATACACCTGAAGCTTCAGATTATTTTTATCATGATTCAGAATTGTCTCGTAGTTATAAGGACCCTTACTTATTCCTGAAACTATTATCCCTTCTTTCTTTAAAAGATGAGCATATTCATTTATAATTTTTTCAGCCGATTGTTCTAAAAGATTCACTTATGAATTGTCGTTGTGAGGAAAATTATTTGCTTAAAGGAATAGTAAAACTGAAAGTACTTCCCGAATTGATCTTACTCTTAATGCTAAACGTACCGCCATTCTTGGCAATAAAATCTTTTACCAGTTGCAAACCCAAACCGGTGCCGAATTCTTTTTCAGTTCCCGGATTTGTATAAAGATCCCCCTCTAAAATTCTTTTAATATCTGCTTCACTTATACCTACTCCTGAATCTTCAACAGATACTTTCGCCATTCCATCTTCATTGCCATTGGAAACAACACTCGACGAAATTTTAATTTCGCCATTCTTATATGTAAACTTTATTGCATTGGAAACAATATTCTGAATAGTTGATAACAGCATATCTTCATCAGCAAATACGTAAAGGTTTTCATTTACCTCTTCTATTATATGTAGCTGCTTTTTTACAAAATTGCCTTTAAGGAGCTTAAGAGACTCATCCACAACTTTTTTAAGCTGTAAGGTGGTCGGCTTAAATTCTATTTTCCCGGTCTGGAAACGTGAATAATGCAACAGGTTATTAGTCATTCCATAAAGATTTTTGGAAGAATCGTATATAGCTCTTATATATTCTTTTTTCTCCTCAGTTGTCAAGCTGTCATATTCATTCGTAAGTATTTCGGAAAAACCGAGCAAAGAATTAAACGGGCTTCTTAAATCGTGTGAAATCAAGGAGAACAGCTTATCCTTGGAGGCATTTAATTTTTCAAGGCTTTTAATCAGTCCTCTTCTTTCCGCTTCAAGTCTTTTTCTTTCAATTGTACGGGATATCGAATATGCAATAACTTCGAGTACCCTTTGTTCCTTTTCCGTATAAGTATCTTCATTTTCATAATCCTGCACAACAAGCACTCCAATAGTAAAATCCGCTATTATTAAAGGGATGCCAAGCCATATTGCAGATTGAGCGCCTACTAATTCAGTCTCTCCCTTTGCAACAAGTTCATCATCTTTTTCTTTAGTAATAAGAGCCGGCTTGCCAAGGCGAAGAACGTATTCGGTTAGCCCTTTACCTAATTTTTTAGGTGTTGGGGCCTCAGGATCATATTTATCTACTGAATACGGAAAAGATATCGTTTCGGTTACTTTATCGTAAAGTGCAATATAAAAATTTTCAGCAGGCATTAATTTTCCAATGGACTTATGAATAAATCTAAAGAACTCAATCAAATCTGATTCTGTATTGGATGCCTCTAAAATGTCTGAAATTACGTGTTGAACTTTTCCTTCATTTTCCTGCTCAGTAAGGTCTTGACCTGAACTCAACATAAAAAGAAAGTTTCCATCATCATCTCTGAATATTTTGTTATGCCAGGCTATATATTTTTCTTCCCCGTCCTTTGTAATTATCGGATTTTCATGATATTCATAATCACTTTCTTCCCCGTTTATTGCTTGATTAAAAATTTTAAATAAATCATTCTTTACTTTTCCCGAGACATAAGATTCCAGCCATTTCTTACCGATTATTTCTTCTCTTTTATACCCCAAAACGTCACAAGCTTTCTTATTTATTAACTCTACTTTTCCTTCTTTGTCAAGAACAAGTAATATGACTTCTGCAAGTTCTATTATAGAATTCAACTTCTCTCTTTCATGAAGAGTCTGAAGTAAATAATCGTTAAGGGGAGTAACATCACGAATAAAACCGGTAATTAACGATTTATTATTTTCCTGCTTTTCTTTAAGAGCAAAATTTTCCACTAATTTCCATTTCCCGTTTTTAGATTCAATCCAGTACCTTGAAAAAAATTCGTTGTCTTTTTTAAGCTTACCTGAACCGAATGCCGATGTAACTTCAGTTTGAATTGCTTTTTCAAATCCTAATTCTTTTAATTCTTGTGATGAATAACCCGTTAAGTCTTCAATTGATGGACTGAAATAAGAATATTTTAAAGGAGAATCGTTGAATCTATAATGAACAGTATGTGGTTTTGAAAGAAGAAGATCTTTATTTTTTTCTATATCAAGAATTACGTCTCTTCGAGCCGACGTAAAATCATCATTCTTTATTATTTTCGGTTTGCTCAAATCGATTTGCTATAACCAATTTAGTTTATTGTTGAATTTAATTTAATAAAATAATATTTACTTTGGTAATATTCAAAGTACTTATTCAATAGGTACTTCCAAACCACTAAATTAAAGAATGAATTATCCGGCACCTTTATAAGGACAATAATTTCATTATAATTCTCTTGCATTTAAAATATGAGTAAAGGCACATTCAGATATGCTTTACAAATCAGAAGATATCTATTGGATAAATGTTTAGGGTGAATTTTTAAGCTGCAAATTAGTTCTAAAATATTCCTTGACTTTAAGAAATTGCTGTCTTATTTTTATATAGATTAAATCTTAATAATATTCGGAATTTAAATTTGGTTAAAAAATGAAGACAGCATCTCAACTAACATATGGCGAAAAAGTTAAAATTGATGAAATAGATGATCAGCATCCATCATCAAGAAGAATTATTGAAATCGGTTTCACACCCGGACAAGAAATCGAATTGATTAACAAGTCAGTTTTTAACGATCCACTGGCATTTTCCATTAGAGGAACGATTATCGCCATAAGAAAGAATGAAGCTGATTGTATTAAAGTTTCATGACTCCAATTATACTGGATAAGACTTCACTAATCACTTTAGTTGGCTCACCTAATTCCGGAAAGACGACACTTTTTAATTATCTGAGCGGCAGTAATATTAAAACTTCAAATTACCCTGGTGCAACTGTAGAATATTCTGTCTCGAAGCTGCTCAATAAATTTAATATTACTGCAAACTTATTGGATTCGCCCGGAATAGTAAGCCTGAATCCTAACTCACCTGACGAAAGGGTTACCATTAAATCTCTTTTTAAACACCCCAAATTTGGTGTACCTGATTTAATTGTAGTTACTGTTGATTCGAGCCAACTGGCCAGACATTTATTCCTTGTTAAACAATTACTCGCCTGTAAATTTAATGTAATTGTTGCATTAACGATGGCTGACATTTTTTTTAAGAAAGGTTATAAAATTTCAGTTGAAAAGTTAAGCAAAGAATTAAATTGTGACGTGGTAAATATCGATGGAAGAAATGGAAACGGAGTAAATGAACTTGTTAAAACAATTAATAAAAACCTGAAAGAAACACACAAAAAAGAAAAAATAATTCCCGTTCCATATCAAAATGTAGATGACAAACAAAAACTTATTGGATCATATGCAGAGATAGAATTAATTTCTGACAAAGTAATTGATGGAATTCCACAAAACGGGAAACAAATAAATTTAAAAGAAGCTAATGCTCAACTAAGTATTCTGCACCCGGATCTAAAGGCTAAAAACAATTGTTACGTTGTCGACAAGAGAACACTGAAGATAGACAAAATACTCCTGCATAAATTTTGGGGTCTTGCATTTTTCTTTTTAATAATGGCCATTACCTTTTCTTCAATATTCTGGCTTGCACAACCGATAATGGATCTTGTAAGTAATATTTTCGGATTCCTGGCTGATGAGGCTCTAATTATTATCGGAAATAATTGGTTCGGAGATTTTATTTCAACCGGACTTATCACTGGAATAGGTTCAGTAATGGTTTTTGTACCACAGATAATGATCCTGTTTTTAATTCTTGGTCTCCTTGAAGACACAGGCTATCTTGCAAGGGGCGCAATGCTGATCGACAGACCATTATCAAAAATCGGACTTAACGGAAAATCTTTTGTCCCGATGCTTTCGGGATTCGCTTGTGCAATTCCTGCAATGATGGCTGCACGAACTATTCCCAATAAAAGAGAAAGACTTCTTACAATTTTTATCATTCCCTTGCTAAGCTGCAGCGCAAGACTGCCAATATTTGCTTTACTTCTTGCATTTCTTTTCCCTGGTCCAAAAGCCTGGATTGGCGGACTGGTTATGGCAGCAATTTACATATTGAGTATTTTCAACTCAGTCATTATTGCAGCAATCATTAATAAGTTTTCAAAAAGCGTAATCAGAGAAACGGATAATTCCTCTTTTATCCTTGAATTGCCGGCATACCGGGTTCCAAAAATAAGAGTTGTCACTAATAATATGATTACAAGCGCAAGGGCTTATTTAAGAAAAGCTGGTCCTGTTATTCTTGTTTTATCAGTTGCGATCTGGTTTTTAACCTCATTCCCTAACTATAATCCAAAACTGAGCACACAAAATCATACACAACAAGGAGAAAATCAGCAAATACAAAACTCAGAAAGGCTGGCAAGTTCGTATGCGGCTGATATGGGAAAATTTATTGAGCCTGTAATGAGACCAATAGGTATGGATTGGAGAGTTGGTGTTTCACTGATAGCCGCTTTTACAGCACGCGAAGTATTTGTTAGTTCGCTGGCTTTAATCTTTAAAGTAACGGATCAAAGTGACGAAACTTTGCAAAATTCAATTGTTAAAGCTATGAACGATGCAAAAATTGATGGAACAGGTCAAAAACTTTTCACTCCTTCTACTATTATAGGATTGATTGCATTCTTCCTGTTTGCTTTGCAATGTTTATCAACTGTTGCCGTATCGAGAAAAGAAACCGGGGGCTGGAGGATTCCGATTTTGCAACTCATAATATTTTCATCTCTGGCTTATATAATTACGTTTATTACCGTAAATGGATTAAGAGCATTGGGATTAGCCTGAAATGCTGCTGTTCATGTTATATTTCTTGATATTCTAAATGTGCCGTGATATTTTTAATAATTAAATTGAACAAAAATTTTAAGAAAATTGAAAAATCCTAAAGCAGCTGAAATTTTTACAAATTTCCTTAAATCAGGAAAAAACAGGATAACACCGGAACGGTTTGAAGTGATGGACGCTGCACTAGAATATGATGGTCATTTTGGTGCCGATGACCTTTACATAGTAATGAAAAACTTGAACTCCCATGTTTCCCGGGCTACGGTTTACAAAACACTGGAATTACTCGTTCAATGTGAACTCCTAAGTAAAAGAAATTTTGGAGAGAACATTACGCGCTATGAAAGTAATTATAAAAGGCAGAGTCACGATCACCTGATTTGTATGGACTGCGGAAGAATTGTGGAATTTGTGAATCAGAAGGTTAAAAAGTTACCGGAAGAAATTGCGGATGAATTAGGGTTTGAAGTATCAAGCTATTCCTTCAACATCTTTGCCCGTTGTAAAAACATCAAAACTTGTAAATATTATCAAGGGAACAAATAATTTCAAAGTAATCACTTATCTATGTCAAAACAAAAATATCCACTAACCTGGAAAAAGAAAGATTTTTCTATTAAAATTTTTTGTTCAATACCGAATATTGCTACCGGAATATTGATTCGTGCAAATAAAGCACATTTCGTTGTAGATCCCGGCGATGGTATTTTACGCGACCTCAACAAAGAAATGGGTACAAAAAAACTTCTCTCTATTTCAGATGTTTTTATCACTCATGGTCATCACGATCACGTGGGTGGTGTTTGGGCTTTGTTAACTTATTTAAGGGTAATGCATAAAAAAACTCCGCTCTCAATTTATTACCCGGAAGGATGTGTGGAAATAGAAAGTATTTACAATGCTTTTATGAAGGTTTATTCGAACAGTTTGACGTACAAAATAACGTTGAAAAAGATAAAAAATGACAAAAGCCTCAGAAGCAAGAATGTTACAATAAAACCATTTCCCGTCATTCATAAAGAACTTCTTTCAGATGGAATTACAACCCGCCAGGTACCGGCTATAGGATATAAATTTACATATAATAAGATGAAAATCTGCTACGGCGGGGATACCGCCTATTGTAAAGACCTGGTGAAAAATGCAAAAAAGTCAGACTTAGCAATTATTGAAGCCGGCCACGGAGATGACGATCACGAAGATGATATGCATATGAGCATGAGCGAAGCTAAAGCAATTGGCGAAACAGCTAAACAATATTTTATGGTTCACGTTCCCGAATAATTTATCAAAAAAGTTAACAAATATATTTTGCAAACTTAATTTAGAGAAATAATGAAAAAGTTTAATCTGGTTTCCATTGAGGTCTTACTTATTACCGTTTTCCTTTCATTAAACATTTCCGCCCAAAAGTATGATGCTGCGAAAGATACTTTTAGATTTCCTCAGGAAAAACATTTAAGGAATATCAGGATGCTGACACACGATGGCGAAAATGCAGAAGCTTATCTTTCCTGGGACGAAAAGAAACTAATCTTTCAATCTAATGCCGGGGATCTCCCCTGCGATCAGATTTTCATAATGAACATTGATGGCACTGATAAAAAAATGGTTTCGACAGGATTCGGAAAAACTACCTGTTCTTATTTTCTTCCGGGTGATACAGCAATAATTTATGCATCAACACATTTAGCTGACAAGAATTGTCCCGCTCCGCCAGATATGTCTAGAGGCTACGTCTGGGAATTATATAAGACATTTGATATTTTCCTGGCAAAACCTGACGGCTCAAATTTAAAAAGACTAACAGATGCATACGGCTACGATGCTGAAGCAACTATTTCTCCCAAAGGTGACAAAATAATCTTTACGTCAACTAGAGATGGAGATCCGGAACTTTACACTATGAATCTTGATGGAACAGACCAAAAAAGATTGACCTTTCAAAAGGGTTACGACGGCGGAGCATTTTTCTCTCAGGATGGAAAGAAAATTGTTTTCAGGGCCAGCCGGCCGGTTACTGATAAAGACAAACAGGATTATGAGGAACTTGTGAAGAAAGGTTACGTAAGACCGACAGCACTTGAAATTTACACAATGAATGCTGACGGTAGTAATATGAAAAAACTTACCAACTTCGGTAAGGCAAGCTTTGCACCTTTTTTCTTCCCGGATGCAAAAAGAATAATTTTCTCTTCCAATATTAATAGCAAAAGTGGAAGAAATTTTGACCTTTACATGATAAACAGCGACGGATCTGGACTCGAGCAGATCACATTTAGTAATACTTTCGACAGCTTTCCGATGTTTACAAGTGACGGAAAACATTTAATATTTGCATCCAACAGGTTCGGCAAACACCCACATGATACAAATATTTTCATTGCTGATTGGGTGGAATAACTTTTTTTAACAAACTTTTCCGGGGGTATAGATGACACGTTTCTTTAGAATATTTATAGTAGTTGTTTTATTCATTTCGGGCATACCTGCACTTGCGCAAAAGTCTTACTCGCCCGATATTACTGCAAAAGAAATCCAGGAAAGCATAAATTTTTTGGCTTCCGACCAACTGGAGGGTAGGTTCACGGGGTCGGCGGGTGAAAAGCTTGCATCGGATTTTATACAGAAAGTTTTTAAAAATGCGGGCCTAATTCCCCTCTTCAATGGCAATTATTTACAGGAGTTTCCGTTTGTAGCTTCACTCAAACTAACCGAAAATAATTCACTAACATTCGAAATGAACAACTATGAACTAAAACCAAAAGTTCAATTGGAGTTTATTACATCTCCTATCTCCGGTAAGGCAAAAATTGAAACCGATCTTGCATTTGTAGGTTATGGGATTTCAGCACCGGATCTTAAATATGATGATTATGCAGGAATAGATGTAAAAGGGAAAACCGTCGTTATACTCAGATACAATCCTGAAGGAGATAATCCCCACTCAGAATTTGAAAAATATTCCGCATACAGATACAAAGCAAAAGTAGCAAGAGAAAAAGGAGCAGCAGGAGTTATATTCGTAACAGGATATTATCCAAAAGATGATGTCGATAAACTAATGAGTTTAACTTACGATGGAGCAAGCGGTGAAACTTCACTTGCCATAGTGCAGGTAAAGAGAAACATAGCCAGTGATTTATTTAAATCAGAAAACCTGAATCTTAAAGATTATCAAAAGAAGATCGATGATGATAAGAAACCAGCATCATTTATCTTTAAGAATGTTCGGGTTAAAATGTCGACTGAAGTCAAGGAAATAATCCATCAGGGACATAACGTTGCAGGGTATTTAGAAGGCAGCGATCCGAATTTAAAGAACCATTACATAGTAATAGGTGCTCATTACGACCACTGGGGCTGGGGTGGTTCCGGTTCACTTTACAGAGGCGCTGAGCCTAAAATTCATCACGGCGCTGATGATAATGCTTCAGGAACTGCAGCCGTGCTTGAACTTGCGGAAAAATTTACTACAATAAAAGACAGTTTAAAAAGAAGTATAATATTTATGACATTCTCAGGTGAGGAACTTGGTTTGTTGGGATCAAACTATTTCACCGAGCACTCCCCTGTTCCTATGGATAAAATAGATGCGATGTTAAATCTGGATATGGTGGGAAGGCTTAATGCCGATAAAAATCTCATTATTTATGGAACCGGAACTTCGGCAAACTGGAAAAATATTCTGAATGAATTTAACAAGAACTACTCTTTCAAACTGACGTTTAATGATGAGGGGTATGGACCGAGCGATCAATCTTCATTTTATGCAAAAAATATTCCGGTTTTATTCTTCTTTACAGGAACGCATCCTGATTACCACAGACCCAGCGATACGGCGGATAAGATTAATTCAGCTGGAGAAGAATCTATTACAAAATATGTTTACCAGGTGGCCGAATCCATAGATGAAAATGCTGAGAAACCCAATTACATAAATGTCCCGAGAAAAGATTCCGGCAGAATGACTTTCAGAGTTTACGTTGGTACAATTCCGGATTATGCATCACAGGTTGATGGTTTGAAAATTACAGGCGTAAGTGAAGGGGGACCAGCACAAAAGGCAGGATTAAAAGGCGGCGATATTATTGTTGAATTCGGCGGAAAGAAAATTTCAAATATTTACGATTATACTTATGCACTGGGAGATTTTAGCCCCGGTGATATTGTAGATGTAGTAGTAATGAGAAACAGCGAGAAAAAAACATTTAAAGTGGAGCTAGGAGCAAGGTAAAAACAGCCTGAAGACGCAAGATTTAAGGATTGTAAGGTGACTAAAGGAAGATTACTATTTTTTAGCTTTTTATTAGTATTATCAGTAGTACTTGCTTTTATTTATTATAATAATTTTTATTATCCTTCAATGGCCGCACAGGATCTTGCTCATGCTTATACCAGGGATGAAATTTCAGCCGATAAAGAATTCCTCAATAAAAGATTAAATCTACTGGGAGAGGTAAAAGCATATTACTCTGTGATGGATTCAAAACCTGTCCTGGAATTACAGACTTATCATGGTGACCTTCCTGTAATTTGCTTTTTCCTAAAAAATGAAGATAAATACACAGCCAGCCAGCTTAGGGAAGGTCAGGACGTTTCGGTAAAATGCAGGTGTTTGGGTACCAGTCCTTATAGTTCCGTTAAAGGAGTTAAAGTAGAAGTTGATGGCATAATTCCACAATAGAAAGAGAATGGGTAATATTCAAAAAGAAATAGTCTTAAAAGAAAAACCAAGAGGATTTCATTTAGTTACAAACGAAATACTTTCGGGGATTCCGGAATTAAAAAACTTTAAGACAGGGATTCTCCATATCTTTATTAAACATACTTCTGCTTCCCTGACAATTAACGAAAATTATGATCCTGACGTAAGAAGAGATTTTGAATCACACTTTAACGAAATGGTTAAAGAAAATGCTCCTTATTATGTACACACAATAGAAGGAGCTGACGATATGCCAGCACATTTAAAAACGTCTATCCTTGGTAACAACCTATCAATACCCATAACAAACGGAAAGCTAAATCTCGGAACCTGGCAGGGTATTTATTTATGTGAACACAGAAACCGTGGTGGCGGTAGAAAGATTGTCTTGACAATTTACGGAGAATGAGTTAAAAATTTATAAATAAGCCCCGACTGTTACGGGGCTTTAAAAAATATTAAGGTTTATAACCC
>Ga0315540_10001834_pt1 | contig 12008 bp, 10 predicted proteins | sample SalMarSW160110MG_FD_203677 | JGI IMG/M metagenome (GOLD analysis project Ga0315540, IMG submission 203677) | Salt marsh sediment microbial communities from the Plum Island Ecosystem LTER, Massachusetts, United States - Salt Marsh Sediment SW1601-10 ... | reverse complement strand
GTGCCGTTCTTCTCAATTTCCGGCTCGGAGTTTGTTGAGATGTTTGTCGGCGTAGGCGCCAGCCGGGTGCGTGACCTGTTTGAGCAGGCCAAGCGTCATTCGCCTTGTATTGTCTTTGTAGATGAAATCGATGCTGTCGGCCGTCAACGCGGGGCTGGTCTGGGCGGTTCGCACGACGAGCGCGAGCAGACCCTCAACCAGATGCTGGTCGAGATGGACGGTTTTGATACCGACACAAACGTGATCATTGTCGCAGCAACCAACCGCCCGGACATCCTCGACCCGGCCCTGTTACGCCCTGGCCGCTTTGACCGGCGCGTAACCCTCGATCGCCCGGATATGCGCGGGCGCGAGGCTATCCTGAAAGTTCACGTCAAGGGCAAGCCAATCGATCCGAACATTGACCTGGGCGTCTTGGCACGGGCTACCCCTGGCTTCGTCGGCGCGGACCTCGAGAATATGGTCAACGAGGCAGCGATCCTGGCAGCGCGACGCGATAAGCGTTCCGTCGGCCAGTCAGAGTTTGAGGAAGCTATCGAGCGTGTGATTGCCGGGCCGGAACGTAAATCCCGGTTGATCTCGGATGAAGAGAAGCGCATCGTAGCCTTCCACGAAGCTGGCCATGCAGTCGTGATGAACTCCATCCCTGAAGTCGATCCGGTACAAAAGGTTTCGATCATCGCTCGTGGCCAGGCTGGTGGTTTTACCCTGGCATTGCCCGAAGATGATCGCATGCTGACCTCGCGCAAGAAATTATTTGGTGAGATGGTCGGCCTTCTGGGCGGGCGTGCAGCCGAAGAACTGGTATTCAACGATATAACCTCCGGTGCATCCAATGATATCGAGCGTGTCACCCGCGTGGCGCGTATGATGGTCACCCGCTTGGGGATGAGCACCGAGCTGGGTCCGATGGTCTATGGCCAGAAGGAAGAGCTAATCTTCCTGGGCCGCGAGATATCAGAGCAGCGTGATTACTCCGAGTCGGTTGCGGAATTGATCGACAAGGAAGTCAGCAAAATAGTTGACCAGGCTTACAAGGAAGCGCGTCGTATATTGACCAAGTATCGTGATAAGCTGGACGCGGTTGCCAATCGTCTGCTGGAAGTTGAATCCATCAGCCGCGAGGAGTTCGAGCAGATATTCCCGCCACCGAATCCAAAATCCAGTGGCACCCCACAAATGGCTTGAAATACTGCAAAGCTACCCTGAAACAGCAAAAGAGGCTTTCTGAAAAAGAAAGCCTCTTTTTATTCGTATTTCCTTTTACCCGGCTTCTGATTCCTTGTGCTGCCGGACCAGTTCGCGGCGCAAAATCTTGCCGACGGTGGTCTTTGGCAGTTCGTCTCGGAATTCGTAATGGGTGGGGACTTTGTAGGCCGCGAGACGCTCCTTGCACCAGGCTTTAAGCTCCTCTTCAGTCAGAGAGGGATCCTTCTTGACGATCCAGGCTTTGACGGTCTCGCCGCGGTACGGATCGGGAATACCGGCTACACCGACTTCCATAACTTTCGGGTTTGCAGCGATTGCCTCCTCGACTTCACGTGGCCAAACCTGGTATCCGCCTGGTTTGATCAATTCTTTTTTGCGGTCGACGATGTAAAAATAGCCATCCTCGTCCATACGGGCGATGTCACCGGTGAAGAGCCAGGTTTTGCCATCCTTCAGCTTGCGCAAGGCATTGGCCGTCTCAGTCGGCATATTGTGGTAACCCTTCATCACCTGCGGGCCATTGACCACCAGTTCCCCGATTTCGCCAATTGGCAATTCGGTCTCACCGTCGTCGAGGCTGATGATCTTGCAGTCCACATCCGGCAGCGGCATACCAATCGAGCCGGTCTTGTTCACTCCTAAGAGCGGGTTGCAGTGCGTGGCAGTCGGTGCTTCCGATAGGCCATAGCCCTCGAAGACCACACCGCCGGTCAGGGACTCGAATTTTTCCTTGGTCTCTCGCATCAAAGGCGCAGACCCCGAAATGCAAGCCTTGATCGATGAAAGATCATATTTTCCAGCGATAACATCCGGATTGTTATTGATCGCGTTGTAGAGTGTTGGGACACCCGGGAAAATGCTGGGATGGTATTTGTTGATGTTCTCCAGCAAATCCTTCAAATCGCGTGGATTGGGGATCATCACCATGCTAGCGCCTGTAGCAAGCGAGAAATGCATCCCGGCCACCATGCCGTAAACATGGAAGAGCGGAATGGCCATTAGGGTAATTTCCTTGCCTTCTTCAAGGTTGGCCATCCAGCGCGCGATTTGTAATGTGTCGGCAACGACATTGTAATTTGTGGCGACTGCACCTTTGGAGACACCGGTGGTTCCGCCCGAGTACTGGAATAAAGCCGTATCAGCTGTACCCAGTTCGAGTTTGGGACGATCGGCTGGGGTGTACTTCGCAATCAGCTCCTTCATCCAGATGTCGCCTTCCGCTAATCCGCCTTCGATGCGATGTCCACCTTTCTTCTCCATCGCCAGTGTGAAGAGCACGCGCAGCAGCGGCGGCAGGGCTTCTTTCAGGTTGGTGACGATGATGGTCTTGATTTTGGTTTTGGGCTGGGCTTTTTTGATGGTTTGATAGAAATTGCTCATTACGAGCATAATCTCGATACCGGCATCATTGACCTGATGCTCGATTTCGTTTGGCGTGTAGAGTGGATTGGTCGCGACCACCACGCCGCCTGCCTTGAGAATGCCGAAATAAGCCATTACAAACTGAGGTGTATTGGGCATAAAGATTCCCACCCGGTCTCCCTTTTTGACGCCCAAACCCGCCAGCGCTCCCGCAAACTGGTCGGAGATTTCATTCATTTCCTTGAATGAAATCTCTGCTCCCTTGAAGATTGTGCAGGCCCGGTCCGGATATTTTCGTGCCGACTCCTCCAAAAAATAAGACAGCGGCACCTTGGGGTAATCGATGGTTTGTGGAACACCTGGATCGTAATGGGCTAACCAGGGATTGTCATTCATCGCGTATCTCCTCCTTTGGTCTTGTGTTAAACCACTTTTGGCTATCGGTATATGTAGTATAGCGACGAAAAAATTAAAAGTCAATTATGGTATGATTTTTTTATGATAATTTTTTGCATTTCATTGGCGCTTATTTATGATTTTTTAAATGGTTTCAATGACAGCGGTTCCCTGGTTGCGGCGGTGATTTCCTCCAGGGCTTTATCGCCGCGTTGGGCTTTGCGCGTTACGGCCCTGGGAGAGCTTCTTGGACCGTTTTTATTTGGTGTGGCTGTCGCTCGGACAATCGGTGGTGACCTGCTGGATACCAGCGCGATCAATTTGCAGGTGATCCTGGCCGGTTTAATTGCGGCGATTGGGTGGAATCTGATCACCTGGTATGGTGGTATTCCGTCATCTTCTTCTCATGCGTTGATTGGTGGATTGGTCGGGCCGGCAATCCTGGCTTACGGATTAGATGTAGTCAAGTGGGGCGGATTGCTAAAAATTGTACTGGCGTTGACGCTTTCGCCAATTTTTGGACTTCTGGCCGGGTACCTGTTCACAAAAATCATTTACCTGCTATCGAGTCGCGCTACACCGCGGGTCAATGATTTGTTTCGTGTGCTCCAATCTGTGACCTTGTTCGGTCTGGCTCTCAGCCACGGGGCGAACGATTCTCAGAAGACCATGGGTGTAATTACGCTGGTGTTATTGATCGGTGGAATCATTCCTTCTTTTTACGTACCGCAGTGGGTGATCGTGGCTGCCGCGCTGGCGATTGCTGCCGGCGCTTCCTTCGGCGGCTGGCGGCAAATCCGCACCTTGGGTGGGAAAGTGTTCCGCGTACGCCCCGTTCATGGCGTCTCGGCTCAATTGGCCAGCGCAGGCGTGATCGCCGCAGCGGCCCTCCTCGGTGGACCGGTCAGCACAACGCAGGTCATCAGCTCGGCCATCATCGGGGCGGGGGCAGCTGAGCGATTTGGGAAAGTCCGCTGGAGTGTCGGCCAGGATATGCTGACTGCCTGGCTGTTAACCATCCCGGTTACGGCAACTTTTTCTTCCCTGGTCTATTTGTTGGCTACCTGGCTGCTGCGCGTATTCTGATTTTTTCAACCACGAGTCGGGGGGTTACACGTTCTGGGAATGGTTGTGATTAAGCCATTTTCTGATTAATGCTAATATTCCTTGCTCAATACCCGCATTCCCGGCCTCGAACCAGTGGATATTTGGGTCATTTGCTTTGAACCAGTTGGCTTGCCTGCGGACGAAGACGCGCGTGGTGCGCTTGATTTGCGTTTTCGCATCTTCCAGACTCATCCTTCCACGCAGGACGGCCACACACTCACGGTACCCAATCGCAGACAGGGTTGGCAGATCGGGGGAATAGCCTGCACCTAGCAAGCGTTTGACTTCGTCCAGAAATCCGTTCGCAAACATGGATTCGATGCGTGCATCTACGCGCGCATATAGTTCCGGCCGCGGGCGTTGCAAACCGATGGTCAAGCAGCGGTAGGGAGATGCGCCGCGTCCGCGCTGCGCGGTGAAAGGTTGGCCGGTGCTGAAGATAACTTCGAGAGCGCGGATTGTGCGGCGCTGGTTGCGTGGGTCAATCTTGGCGGCGGCTTGGGGGTCGTTCCGCCTCAGGCCTTCGTGTAGCCAATATATGTCGTGTTTCTCCGCTAATTTTTCCAACACCCCGCGCAGACGCGGATCGGGCTGGACATCGGGCGGCGACCAGTCCTGGGTCACTGCACGGATGTATTGGCCCGTCCCGCCGACCAGAAATGGCAGTTTATCGCGCTGGCGGATCGCGGCGATTGCCTCGTGTGCCGCACGTTGGAAGACTGCCAGCGACCAGGTCTCGTCCGGGTTGGCTACATCGATCAGATGGTGGGGAACTCGTGCACGATCCTGTGGGGAAGGTTTGGCCGTTCCGATGTCCATGTCACGATAAAACAATCGCGAATCGGCTGAGACGATTTCACCATCAAGCTCTTCAGCCAAGCGGATGGAAAGTTCGGTTTTACCGACCGCGGTCGGCCCGACCAGCAGGATTAGCGGAGGCTTATATGACATTTTCGAATTGCGTGATGACTGGTTTGTAGCCCGGCTTTCCTGCCACAGCGAGAGCGCCTATGCGCCAGTCTCTCCCCAATTTGGCGTGTTCATGCGAGAGGTGTTCGACTGCAGCGTGCAGATGCCCCTGTTTGCGGCCGGCTTGCTGGTTGTGGCTCATAAGCGATAACGCTCCATCAAGCTGCGGAGTCGAACACTCCAGGATTTCTTGCGCGGATGCGCAGCAAATACCAATTGCTGGTAATGGTCGATCATAATCTGCGTAGTGCGCCCGATTGCGTATTGGGTCGAAGCCCGGCGGGCAGCCTCTCCCATCCTGCGGTGCAGTTCGCGATCAAGGCAGAGCCTGGTCAGCTTAGCAGTGAAGGCGGGCAAGTCATGGGTGGCGAGAAACCCGGTGACCCCATCTTCGACTGTATCCCCGACGCCGGGCGAATGAATACCCATCACAGGCAAACCGGTTCCCATGGCCTCGATGACCGATAACGGATGAACTTCGGTAACGGAGGCCGTCACGAAGGCATCACACATGGCCAGATAGGCAGGCATCTTCTCGTAAGGGATCATTCCGGTAAAGTGAAGGCGGTCGGCAATCCCCAATTCCCCGGCTAGTTTTTCCAGATCATCGCGTGCCGGGCCTCCGCCGACCAGCAGCAAACGGACGTTATCCAGCGCCTGCGCCACGCCTGAAAAAGTGCGGATCAGGAATTCAATATTTTTTTCCGGTCCCAGCCGCCCGACATAGATCAGCAATACATCTTCTGGCGCGAAACCGAAATCCTTGCGCAGCATCGGCTCGGCTTGGAAGTAGCGTTTCAGGTCGACACCGTTGGGGACGATCTCGATGTGGCTTTCCACGCCGAGCTGGCGCAGCACTTTGGCCATACCCTCGGAGGGAGAGATCACCAGGTCGACCGCGTCACAGAAGGGGGGCATATAAGCTTCCAGCAGGGTTTCACTGACCTCTTCGGGCAGCATCGGCAGGTAGGCTTGGGCATACAAGTCGTAACGTGTATGGTTGGTGAAGATGATCGGGATTTGCAAGGGCCGACAATAACGCAGCGCCAGTCGTCCGCTTAGGAAGGGGTGATGCACGTGGACGATGTCCATGGTCTGCAGGAGCTGTTTGGCTTCGCGGGTGTAGCGGAAGGAAAGGTAAAACCCGGTGTCAACGAGAGGCAGGCCAGGGCTGCGGACTACACCCGGTTCATCGTCAGGATATTCCAGGTCCCCGAACGTGAATATGGAAACGTCGTGCCCGGCTGCTTCCAGGTAGCGTTTGTTCAGGTCGATGTAATTGGTAATGCCGCTGATATGGGGTTTGTAGGTATCCACCATCATGCCGATTCGCATGGTTTTATCCTTGTCAATTTAATCCTACGGCGGGGAAAGAGAGCCCTCAAGACGGCTTAGCGTAGGTAGATCGGGTTGCTGAAAATCCAACCGCGTTTGCGGCCGAGGAAATTCTTGTAGATTTCCACGCGGTAGACACCCGGTTCGGTGGTAACACAGGCTCCGGCCATGACGCGCCGCCAATTTTTAAAGAGCTGCCCGTCTTTGAACAGGCGGATTTCCGAGGCCAGGCCGGGCAAATGGATTTGCAGGGTAATCCCACCCTCCACCTGGATTTCCTCGCCCATCAGAGCTGAATTTTCACGCCCTTGTGCGCTGAAGCGGAATCCGCGTGTGTCACCCGATAAGTCGTATCCGATGAAACCGCGTCCAATGGACAGCGCTTCGTAGATCATACGCTGGTCGGTGGTCAGATCGCCGGTTAGAGGTTGGGGAATCAACAAATGAGTATTGATGCTGCGGAAATGAAATTTGTAGGGAAAGATGACCCGCTGGATCGGACCCAGGTGCTGATGCAAGGCATGCGCGTCCGAACCGCCGATGGCACTGATGTGTTTGCCCTTAGCGAGAAATTCGTCCCAAATACGCAGCGTTTCCAGGTTCGGACCATAGGCGATGAATTCAGGAAAAAATGCATAGAACAAGCCGTGCAGCTTGCTTTTGAGAACGGTTTTAAATTCGCTAAACGCATTCCACAATTCCAGTCCGGTAAATCCGTCGACCTCCCAATTGACCCAGGAAATGTCGCTCTCGCCGAAAGCCGGAGCTTCTGGATCGACGGGATGGGCGATGAACGACAATCCGCCCTGGTTGCGGACGGCGTTAATCAGCGCCTGCGGGTCATCCGCCAGGGTGGCCATTTCCCGCCCCGCGTTAAAGACCAGTAAGTGATTTTTTTGAGGGTCGCGATCCTGGTCATGGATTTCCTGCCCGATCAAAAGCAGCACGCGCTTGTCCTTGCGCCGTTGATAACCTTCCAAGCCCTGCACCAGGACGTTGTGGTCGGTGACGATGACCACGTCCAGTCCGGTTTGAAACGCAGCTTGGACGATATCCTGATGTGTGCCGCTACCGTCCGAGTAGCGCGTATGCATGTGCAGGTTGACAATAATTTCGTGCATGCAGACTCCGACCGAAGAATGTAGAACAATCCCTAAATTACCCGATGTCACATTCCCCGAGAGCTTGCTGGTTGACGATTCGGATGCAACACAGGTATAATTTGCCCCGCTCATTTTGCAGGAGGCAAAAAGGTATGACAACTTATATTGATGTAGCTCTGATTATAACTTCTATCGCCCTGATTATCAGTGTGATCTTGCAGAGTAAAGGCGCTGGCCTTGGCGGGTTGACCGGAGCCGATACTGGCGGCGTATTTACTGCGCGGCGTGGGATCGAAAAATCACTGTTTTGGGTCACCATTGTTCTGAGCGTAATCTTTTTTGCCCTGGCGATTGCCTCGGTAATCCTCTCACGCTAGGAATTACTCTGATCCTGAAAGGCTGTTTACCGGACTTTGCCTGACAGGCTGGTCCGGGGTAAGGCCTTTCTTTTTTTTCGCCTATGAAGAAGCTTCGCTGGCAAATCCTGGTTGTGATCGTGACCCTGGTTCTGGTGGGGGTCTTGTTGCTCAGTCAACAGCCGGTCTTGCAACCGCTCTCTCCGCAACCGACAAGCGGCGGTGTTTACACCGAGGCTTTAGTCGGTTCTATGAGTCGGCTAAATCCACTACTGGATTGGAACAACGCGCCTGACCGCGACGTGGATCGACTGATCTACAGCGGTCTGATCCGTTTTGATACGCATGGTGTGCCGCAACCGGACCTGGCCGACTCGTGGGCTTCGTCCCAGGATGGGACGATCTACAATTTCTCCATCCGACCAAATGCTGTTTGGCAGGACGGGGAACCGGTCACCGCTGAGGACGTGATCTTCACGATTGATTTGATCAAGTCCAGTTCCTCGTACTTCCCGCAGGACGTAAAGGATATGTGGGGGCAGATCGATATCAAGAAATTGAACGACCGCACCTTGCAGTTCAAATTGCCTGAACCCTTTGCTCCCTTCCTGGATTACGTTGCGTTTGGCGTGCTCCCCAAGCATCTGCTGGATGGCATTTCTCCGGAGCAAATCGTTAATGCCGATTTCAATCTAAAACCGGTTGGTACCGGGCCGTATAAATTGGACCATCTGATCGTTGAAAACAGTCAGATTGTGGGTGTGGTGCTCACAAAATTCGAAGATTACTACGGACAAAAGCCGTTTATCGACCAGGTTATCTTTCGTTATTATCCGAGCGCCAAGGCTTCGCTGGATGCCTATCAGCAGGGTGAGGTATTGGGAATTGGTCGCGTCACGCCCGATATTTTGCAGCCAGCGCTGGCTGAGCCAAATTTATCGATTTACACCAGCCGCCTGCCGCTATTGAGCATGGTGCTCTTTAACCTGGATGATCCCTCGGTCTCATTTTTTCAGGAAGCCAAGGTGCGGCGGGCCTTGTTGATGGGGACCAATCGACGCTGGATGGTGGATAACATTTTGGCAGGACAGGCCATTCAAGCCGACAGCCCGATCCTGCCGGGTTCATGGGCTTACTACAACGGTATCGAGCACGTCAATTATGAACCCGATGCTGCCATTCAAATCTTAAAAGATGAGGGCTACACCATTCCGGCCAGCGGGGGTGATGTGCGCGAAAAAGATGGCCAGTCACTGTCGTTCACCCTTTTATATCCCAATGATGACTTGCACGCGCAAATCGCGGCGGCGATCCAGCGCGACTGGGCCAAGATTGGCGTCAAGGTTGACCTTTCGGCGCTTCCGTATGATCAGTTGATCAACGATAACCTGACCGGACGCAATTATCAGGCCGCTCTGATTGATTTGAACCTTTCGCGTACGCCTGACCCTGACCCCTATCCTTTCTGGCATCAGGCCGAAAAGACAGGCGGACAGAACTACTCGCAATGGGACAACCGCACTGCAAGCGAATATCTGGAACAGGCACGCGTGACGACCGATCTCGGGTTACGGACGCGGCTTTATCGCAATTTCCAGGTGATCTTCGCCAAGGAAACTCCCGCTGTTCTGCTGTATTACCCCGTCTACAGCTATGCTGTGGATTCCCAGGTACAGGGCGTACAGATTGGGCCTTTGTTTGATCCCAGCGACCGCTTTGTGGACATTTCCAGCTGGTATTTGGTGACCAGGCGCGTGCTGGAGCAAACGCCTACGCCGACGGTTGGACCGTAACAGGGATACACGATGGCATTTCAATACCAGGATTTCGCGCTTTTAGAAGAAGGCATCCCAATACTCTCAGATTATTTGCTTTCCAACGAACTTTACTGGCCGTTGAAAGCGGACCTGCCGCGCCTGACCATTGGCGGTTTGCTGCTGGCTTTGACCCGGGCACAGGTCCGGACCGTCTCACCGGCTGAGCAAGCCGAGGCCTCCCGGTTTACATCCCAGGTGGATGCAGTGCGCTCGAAATGGACTGTGGCCTGGGAGGCTAAAGCCACGCGTGAATTGGGATCCCGCCTAAACCTCTGGAAGAATTATCTGGGTGATATTCGGAATGCGTCGAGTCAATATCGTCAAGATTATCCGAGTGAAGTCCGGAACCGGGTAATCCTGGAATTGTTGCTGGCTGAATTACCAAAGCAGCCACCTGAAGCCGCTGCTCTGCCAGAATTGGATGTTTACCTGCGCAAGCAATTGGTTGCTGGTGATTTTATTTGGGATCCTGAATTACAGGCAACCTTCCCCCAGGATACGTTCTGGTTTTTGTATGGAAATTTGGGAGTTTAGAATTTTCCCTGCAAGGCAATCGAAGCAGGTTTGATATTGAAAATAGGAGGATTGATGGCTGACCAAAGAGAGAAAGCATTGCAATTCGCGCGAGAGAACAGCGAGCGTTTTCTAGAGGAACTGAAAGAGATCGTGCGCATCCCATCCATCTCAACGGATGATGAGCGAAAACCTGATATGCAACGCGCGGCTGAGTGGATGGCCGCCCAGTTGCGCGGTCTAGGTATGGATAAGGTACAGATCATCCCGACCGGTAAACACCCGGTCGTGTTTGGCGAATGGTTGGGCGCGGGCAAAGCTGCCCCGACCGTGCTGGTCTACGGTCACTACGACGTGCAGCCCGTAGACCCGCTTGATCTGTGGAATACAGATCCCTTCGAACCAACCCGCCAGGGCGACAACCTGTTTGCCCGCGGCGCTTCTGACATGAAAGGGCAGGTGGTGGCCTCGTTCAAGGCGATCGAAGCGATCGTGCGAACGAGCGACTTACCGGTCAATCTCAAATTCTTCCTCGAAGGTGAGGAGGAAATCGGTTCTCCCAGCCTGGAAGGCGACTTCCTGTCCAGGCACAAGGACCTGTTTGCGGCTGATTTTGCGCTCAATCCGGATGCAGGCATGCTGGGAGCGGATTTACCGACCATCACTTACGCTTTGCGCGGCCTGGCATATTTTGAAGTACGGGTCTATGGTCCTGCGCATGACCTACACTCCGGCCTGTTCGGTGGCGTCGTCCACAACCCGGCTCAAGCGCTGGCCGAACTGATTGCGGGCATGCATGACGATCAGGGTCGCGTGACCCTGCCCGGCTTCTATGACCGAGTCTTGCCTTTGGATGCTGATGAACGGGCGGAGTTAGCCCGCCTGCCCGTTGATGAGAAGTTTTTCCTCGAACAAACCGGCGCGCCCGCCCTGTGGGGTGAAGCCGGTTACACCCCTGTCGAACGCGTTGGTGGACGCCCCACCCTGGAAGTTAATGGTATGATCTCCGGTTTCACTGGCGAAGGTCAGAAGACGGTCCTGCCGGCTTGGGCTATGGCCAAGATTTCCACGCGGCTCGTCCCGAACCAGGATCCCGAGGAAGTTCAACAGCAGTTGAAAAAATATATGGAGCAGAATGCTCCCAAGGATATCCGCTGGGAAATCATTAACATGGCCAGCAATAAGGCTTCGATTTCGGACCGTGATCATCCGGGTGTCAAGGCAATGGCTGATGGGATGCAGGCCGTCTGGGGCAAGCGCCCACTCTTCAAGCGGGAAGGTGGCAGCGTGCCGATCGTCGGGATGATGCAGCGTGACCTGGGCTTTGACTCGGTCCTGACCGGTTTCGGTTTGCCCGATGACAACGTGCATGCGCCGAATGAGAAGCTGCACCTGCCGACCTGGTACAAGGGCATTGAGGCGCTTGTACACTTTTTCTTTAATTTGAAATCCTGAGGATTATCACGGGCAGTTATAGAGACTGCCCGATCAGAAATAAGAATATGAGATTTGAATGGTATGGAAGATAGACTGATTGCTTACGGTGGACAAGCTGTGATTGAGGGCGTGATGATGCGCGGGCGTTCGGCGGCTGCGGTCGCCATGCGCGACCCGGAGGGGGAGATCGTCATCCATGTCGAGAAGTTGGCGGGCATCTACAAAAGCCGCCTGGCGAAGATTCCCTTCTTGCGCGGTTTGGTTCTGCTCTGGGATGCCCTGGGATTGGGCATGCGCGCACTGACCATTTCGGCTAACACGCAAACCGGCGAGGATGAAAAGCTGGAAGGCCCTTTGTTGACCCTCACGTTGGTTTTTTCGCTGGCGTTTAGCGTCGGCTTATT
>Ga0315540_10001833_pt1 | contig 12011 bp, 11 predicted proteins | sample SalMarSW160110MG_FD_203677 | JGI IMG/M metagenome (GOLD analysis project Ga0315540, IMG submission 203677) | Salt marsh sediment microbial communities from the Plum Island Ecosystem LTER, Massachusetts, United States - Salt Marsh Sediment SW1601-10 ... | reverse complement strand
GTGTCCCCGGGGAGGCCGGAGTCGGCCGCGGCCGTTCGGACCGTCCCTTGTGGCTGCTCGCCGAGCCGCTGCCCCTGCAGGTCCGCAATCGCAGGCCCTGGTGGGATGGCGAGCTCGATCTCGGGGTCGAGCGGGAACGGATCGAGACGGGCTGGTGGGACGGCCATGAGGTGGCCCGGGATTACTTCGTTGCCACCACGACAAGGGGCGAGCGGCTGTGGATCTATCGCGATCTCAATGGTCGCCGGAGGTGGTTTCTGCACGGGCTGTTTGGGTAGCGCTCATCGCCTTAACAGCTCTCGCCCGTAGACCAGCGGCAGCCGGCGGTCTATTGGCCGCAACAAGAAGCCCGCCGGGAGGCGGGCTCTTCAGGGAGCTCGACGACGGTATTCAGCCGAGCTCGTCCGCGCCGATCTGCTGCATCAGCCCAAAGCTCTTCACGAAGGGACCGGCCATGCGGGGATCCTTGATCATCGATTTATAGTCGCCCTGCTTGAACTTCAGCTTGCCGGTGGCATAGGCGGTGCCCAGGCCCATCATTCCGATGCCCTTTTCCACCCACTTCAGCCAGTCCTTCATGTCCGCCCGCATGTCCCAATCCGGCGCTTCCCCATGCCAGTCGCCGGCACGCACGCACACTCCATTCTCGACCACAAAGACACCGCGTGGGTTCTCCTCCTCCTTGAAGCCGCAGGCAATAACGGAGTTGAACCCGATCTCGGCCAGCTTGTCCTTGACTTCCGGCTCGTTGTTCCAAGCATTCATCAGCTCTTTCATCCAGGCGTCGGAGAAAAGTGCGGCCATGTTCTTGTGTCCTCCAGTCATGCGGTTGCAGGTGCCGCCGGGCGCGGCTCAGTAACGGCGGTTCGGGTCTTGGGGGGTGGGGAATTGACACCGCCCCTCTGGCCCTGGGATTCTAACAGGAAGCGCCGAAAAGCATATCTATAACCGCACGGAGTCGGCCCGAACGGGGTCTTGTCCCGAAGCCCCTTGGGTTCAGGAACAGGTGAGGGTGATACCGCCGGACGCGAGGTATTGTGCCTCCTGCTCCAGCTCGAGCTGGGTGAGGGGGTGCTGCTCGATCCACCCGTCCGGAAAGCGCAGCAGCAGGCTGTCTCCTTCAACGCTCAGCAGGGGCTGCGGCTTGGCTGCGGGAGAGCGGCTGCGATGCAGCAGCACGGCGAGGCGGAGTATGACACATAGCCTCCGCGTGCAGGCCTGAGCGCCGCCCGGCAGGGAAGCGAACTCCTGAACCGGGAACCTGCGGCGGTGACCGAGGACGAGGGCCGCGAGCACAGCCTGCTCCTGCCGGGTGAAGCCGGAAAGGTCCGCGTTGCGCAGGACATAGCCACCGTGCTTCTGATACTGGCTATGGGAGACCATGAGCCCCAGCTCGTGTAGTCGGGCCGCCCAGCCCAGCATGATGGAGTGGTTGGGGTGGTCCAGAGACCAGGGGCCTGCCAACTGCCGATAGAGGGTCAATGCGGTTGCCTGGACACGGGCAGCGTGCCCCCGGTCGATGCCGAAGCGGCGGCTCAGCGAGCTGACGGTGCGTTCCCGCACGTCCTCATGCTGAATGCGCCCCATCACCTCGTAGATGAGGCCTTCCCGCAGGGCTTCGTCCGAGACCTGCATGTGCTCCACCTCGAGGGCGGTGAACACGGAGCGCAGGACAGCGACTCCACCGGCGAACACCGCTCGGCGCTCGTCCGCCAGCCCCTTGAGGTCGATATCCGAGACCTTGCCGTAGGTAATGAGGGCATCCCTGAGCCTGCGAAGCGAGTGCGCCGAGATCCCGTCATCGCACCACCCCTGGGTCCGGACCACGGTAGCAATCGCCTTGATGGTGCCCGAGCTGCCCACCGCCTTGGTCCAGCCGGCCCGGCGGAACAGCTCGCGAACCGGGCGTACCTCCATTGCCCCGGCGAGCTCCGCCTTGTCCATGAGCTTGGCCGTTATCTTGCCGTCGGGGAAATGCCGGTTGGACATGCTCACGCAGCCCATATGCAGGCTCTCCCGCAGCCCTGGCGTGAAACGTTCGCCCACGATGAGCTCGGTGCTGCCGCCCCCGATGTCCACCACCAACCTGCGCTCTGTGCCGGCGGCGAGCCCGTGGGCGACCCCGAGATAGATCAGCCGTGCCTCCTCTCGACCGGCGATGACATCGATGGAGTGCCCGAGGGCCGCCTCCGCCCGCGCAACGAACGTGGATCCGGGACGCAGCTGCCGCAGCGTATTGGTCCCCACGGCTCGCACGCTGTCGCCGGGCATGCCCCGCAGCCGCTGGCCGAAGCGCTCAAGGCACGCCAGGGCGCGCTCCGCGACCTCAGGGGCCAGATCCCCGTCCCCTTTGAGACCTTCGCCGAGGCGGACCATCTCCTTCAGCCGATCAATGACTTGGAGATGGCCGTCCTGGATCCGAGCCACGATCATGTGAAAGCTGTTGGAGCCCAGATCGACGGCCGCGACCGCCTCCGTGAAGGCGACTTCGGCGGCGAGGGCAGTCTCGGGGGGCATGAGATCTCCAGCTGAATGAAGCTCGAAGATGGTATCAAAACTACCTGAGTCCGGCCGGACGGACCGCCGAGCCCGACGGGCGCCGTCCACATCACGCTGTAGCGGCGAGGCCTTGGGATGTTGGATACCGGACACGGGGTCCGGTGACGACGGTAATGAACGGTTTGTGGAGGGTACCCCGCCCGTAGATGGGGACACAGCGGCCTGCGATGCCCGCCGACGGATCGAGCGGCTGCGTGAGCACTTTCGCGGCAGGGTCCGGCGGGGGAGGAGGCGCGTCGAGCAAGCCCACTCTACGATGGCTTCGGGCTCGGGCTGACCGGGGCGCCGCAAGCGCTGCCGCCGTCCCTTCCCGCTATGCGCACCTCCAGCGGCCCGCTGGTGTCCAAGTGCACATCCCTCTGTGGGAAGGCGATGCTGATGTTGGCTGCCGCGAACTTGTCGTTGATGGCCTGACGCAGCTCGCTCGCGACCGACAGCCGATAGTCGAGGGACTCGAGGTAGCAGCGCAGGATCAGGTTGAGGCTGTTGTCACCGAAGCCGTCGAAGGTCACAAAGGGCGGCGGGTCGGGGACCACGCGCGGGTTCTCGCTCGCTGCCGCGGTGAGTAGACTCAAGGCCTTCTTCACATCGCTGCCGTACGCCACTCCCACGTTGACGATCACTCGGTTGAGCTGATCGGAAAGGCTCCAGTTGAGCAGTCGGCCGGTGATGAACTCCTTGTTGGGCACCAGGAGTTCCTGCTTGTCCCAGTTGCGGATGGTGGTTGCGCGAATTCGGATCCTGGATACGACGCCAGTCGTATCCCCGATGGTGACGATATCACCGACCCGCACCGGGCGCTCCAACAGGATGATGAGGCCGCTGATGAAGTTGGCAACGATCTCCTGGAGACCGAATCCGATACCGACACCGAGGGCGGCCACCAGCCACTGCACCTGGCTCCAGGAAAATCCGAAGGTGGTGAATACCACAAGGGCGGCGGCGGCCGTGATCGCATAGCCGGTCAGCGTCTTGACCGCGTAGCGGCTGCCCGGGGACAGGGACATGCGCTGCAGCAGCAGGATCTCCAGGAGGGCGGGCAGATTGCGGCCTGCCACGATGGCGAGAAACAGCACGATCAGCACCAGAATCATGTCGGCGAGGGTCACGGGCACTATCTTCTGCTCGCCGTTGACCGCCGCGGTGTGGTGCCAGAGCGCGATCTCCCGCAGAAAGCCGAACGCGGGGAGGACATCGCTCCAGGTGACCCACAGACCGACCGCTCCTCCGAGGAAGAGGAGGGTTTCGATGAGCTTGCGGGTGCGCTCGTCCAGGGACGCAAGGTCCGCCAGCGGCTCATCCAGCTGAGGGATGGCGGACGTCAGGTCCTCGTCTCCGCGGGGTTGCTCTTGAACGGCCCGTGTAGCGCGCCGTGCGAGGGCGCCCTGCAGGGCCAGCCGGCGGCGGGTGAGCCCCAGCCAGCGGAGGATGAGCTGGTGGATCACGGTCAGCGCCAGCACCAGGTACATCGAGCTGACGAGGGACTTCAGCAGGGTACCGGCGGTATAGAGATAGCCCGCAAGCGTGAGCGCGATCAGCGCGACGGGTGCCGCGATGGCGACGGTGTACCAGACGTACCGTGACCGATTGAGCCAACCTTCCGGATACGCCTGCAGCAGGTTCCGCAGGGCCCCCTGCCGGGGGTGCAGCACACGTGCGAAGAACACCCCGAATGCCGCCAGCAGCAGGACCAGCGAGAGGCGTCCCAAGCTGCCGTTATAGGCCGGGTCCGGATGATAATAGACCGCGCTCGCCACGAACCCGACGGGGACCACGACGAAGATCAGTCGATCGAAGCTTCGGCGCAGGGTGGCAAGGACGGGCCCGGACCAGCGGAAGTGGCGATCGGCGACGCCACCCGGCATGCATATGACCCGGAAGGCGCGCAAGTAATACAGGGCGACCGACACCGAGAGGGCGCCGTAGCCGACGCATTTGGTGAAGAGCGTCGCCTCCAGCGAGGAGTAAAGCTGCCAACCCAAGAGGGCGAGGATGAGGGGATAAGGGGCGGCAAGGACCAGCGACAGACCGAGGCCTTGCAGCGTGTACAGGAAGCGATCCGTCCGCACCCGGCGCAGTGGTGTCTCGGTGGAGCGAATCGCGGCGCGCAGGGTGCGGGAGCTCCACAGCAGGATCCCAGCAGCCAAGGCGATGAGCCAGAACAGGGCCGAGTGGGCGCTCTCGTAAAGCAGAATCTTGCCGACCTCCATCCAGTTGCCGGGAGAGACCATCCAGGCGACAGCGCTCGGCAATGCGACGACCGTCCCCAGGCTCAGGGTCAGAGCGCTGCGCACCCATAAGAGACGCTCTGACAGGAAGTCGTCATAGGTCTGAATTGTGTCGACCAGCTGGCTTGATGCGTAATCGAGCTCGCCGAGGGAATTGAGGTAAGCCTCGAGGGTCGTCAGCGCCTGCTCCACCAGGTCCTTGCGTGCCTTTGCCAGCTGCCGCAGCTGGTCTTGGACCGCTTCACGCGCGTCGGCCGGCACCCCCGCCGAGAGGCCCTCGACGTAGGCGTCTATGTCGCGCAGCTGGTGCTGCTCCTCGCCCAGTCGAATTTGCCGCAGGGTCGCGTCTGCGATCTCCTGCTCCCGCTTTGCCGCCGCCTTTTTCAGCGGACGCATGTCCGGAAGCTGGTTACGTTGGTCGATGAGCACCCGGCCAAGGGCCTGAGAGAGGCCGGCAATCTCCAGGCGCTGGCGGGCGCTGCGGTACTCGTCGCTGATCCGCTTTGTTTGCTGGTCGATCTGGATGCGCTGGTCGTCAAGCCGGCCCGTCTCTGTGGTAAGCACGGTGATCTCGTGGGTCAGCGCCGCGTTGCGTTGCGCCAGCTGCTGGACCAGCGGATGTTTGCCTTCGGCCTGGCGCTTCGCGTCCTCTGCGGCTGCCTGGGCCTCTTCCGCCTCGGCCGTGCGCCGCGCGTTCACCTGGTCCTCGAGCTTGCGCTCTTCAGCCCTCAGCGTCTTGAGGTCCGCGGCGGCCTTGTCCCGCCGGGCCTCGAGCAAATCGGTCCTCACCGTCTGGCTCAGCAGCTCCTGATCCAACATGTGGACTTCGCTGCGGAGCTCGCGTTGGTGGGATTCCCGCGCCCAGCGCTGCGCCTGGGTGACCAGCGGCGACTGGTTGTCGGAGGACGGCAGGGCCATCTGTGCTTCGAGGTCATCCAGCTCCTTCTTGTCCTCGATGATCCGCTGGCGTGCCGCGGTGGGGCGCTGCGCCCGGTTCTCGAGCGCCTTCTCCATTTCCGTCAGCTTGGCCTCCACGGCGGCCGCATCGGCTTGCGTCTTGGCCAGCCGCTGGCCGAGCTCTTGCACGGTTACGTCCTTGGGCAGTGGCTCGACCGGACCTTCCCCTGCCTTCTGTGCAGCGTCGAGGGCCTTGCGGATCTCTGCAGCCTGAGCTGGGGCCGTCCTGAGGGATTGGGTGTAGGCGGCGGCCTTAGTGTCGAATGCGTCGGCGGCCTCGAGACTGCTCAGCGTCTTGCGGTACAGCTCGATCAGCTTGCCTTTGGTGGCATCGTCCAGGTCTGTTGCGGCCCGGACCTCTCTTATCTTGCTGTCGATCAGCTTCGGGGTGAGGGCGGTCGCAGGCGGGGAGTCAACAGGGACGTCAGCGCTCTCTCCTGACTGCTCGGAATCAGCAGGGCCAGGCTGGGCGTGGGCGGTCGTGACCAGGCCGGCGCACAGGAGCAGGAAGGCGACCTGCAGTGGAAGCCGTATCATAATAGGCGGAGGCTAGGGGAGGGATTCGCAAGTGCGGGCTCTGGCGCGCCTTCCGTGGCGGTATGGATGTCCTTGCGATTGCATGTCAAGTGGTTGCGGGGGCGTCCTGCGCGCGCTCTCGGCCGGCTCTGCTGCGCACTTCTTCGACGCTGACGAAGTAGTAGCCGCAGCTGTGCTTGGTCAGATTCTCGTCCGAGGTGCGCGGGTATTTCCGACAACTCGGGGGCCTGACGGCGTAGACGGCACAGGAGCTGAGTCCGTCTTCGTCGTAGCGCAGGAAAGGGCAGGGATAAGGAAGCTTGCAGCATTCCCCGCAACGGTTGCATTCCCCCCGCCGCCTCGAGTCCACGGGCAGCAGGGAGGTCGCAAACCGCTTCATCTTGTGCATCATAGGCCTGACAAGATTCCATACAACATGTCCGAATAATGACAGATTGTACCCCATGGAATGGTCGCGTCGGGAGAATCGGGTGTTGCGTCGGCTTAGCATGACTGTCTCGTAATGGGCACATCAACTGTCCGTCGCGATGCAGAGCGCAACGGATCCAGATATCGCTTTGGCGATACCCGCCCCGGCATCAGCTCTTGGGTATGGAACAGCCGGTCCTCGAGACGCTACCGTCGGGCCCGGGGGCACGAGGTCACCACAGGAGCGGCGCCGGCTCGATGGGTGCCGGCGAGGTCCGCTTCTGGGGCACGGAGGATGGGGCAGCACTGATTCGCTGCATGCGCGGCTTGATCTCCTGCAACATGTCGTGTGTCACGAGCATGCGGTAGCCCAATTTCTGGGCTGCGGGCAACAGGTCCCGCCGGATTTCGAAGGCGTTGATCGCGCCGGTGGATGCTCCGCAGACACTGATGTGGGTGAGGCCGTCGTTGCCCTTGTGCGTGTTCAGGACTTCGATCCCGGAGCCTTTGAGCTCTTTGGCCATCTCATCCAGCGGAACCTCCTGGCCGAGACCGCATTGAAGGGTGCCGTCGTACTTGTAGACCTGCACCTGGGGGTTGTCGAAGATCCATAGCCCGTAGCCGCCAGCGTCCGGATTCTGCGCTACGAAGGCACTCCAGTCGGCCGCCGCAACCGTTATTACATTGGCCTCTCCGGTCGGTGCCCCGCAGCGCCGTGGCAGCTCGAGGGGGAGCCTGTTTCTCCCGGTCGCAAGCACCTTCACCCCTTGGGCGCGCAGAAGGTCTGCTGCCTTCTCGGCCGGGATGCCGCCCTCGTCGGCGCATTGCACGCCTCCGGTAAGCTGGTAGACGGTTACGGTGTCATCGGCGCCGGCCCCAGCCGTACCCGCCAACGTGAGAAGCAACAGGATCTTCCTCATCGGGCAAACCGTTCCGAATGACTCGTGCTATTGTCTGGCCCCGGGGCGGAGCACGCCGGGGCCAGTCTTGCGGACACGCCGATCTTCGGATTGTAACCCAGCCGGGCGACCGACTCACGGCAGGCTCCTGGGCCATGCGCGCTTACGATGAAAGTCGCGCGTAGCGCGCTCCCTATCACCCTCACCCACTGGGAGAGGACCGGGGTGAGGGAAACGGTCATGGAGGCAGCGACCGACTTTGTCCCATATTGGTTCTCTGGGGTGGCGCTGACGCCATGGCCGTTACTATGAAAGTCGCGCGAATCCGCGCTCCACATCCCCCTCGCCCTCTGGGAGAGGGACGGGGTGAGGGAAACGGTCATGGTGCCAGCGACTTACATTCTCTGGGGTGGCGCTGGCACCATGACCGTTAGCGTGACGCGCGACTCAACGGTAATCCCCCGCGCCGATTGGGCGGTTGCCCGATGGCTTGGAGCGCCCGCTGCGGGATGTCGCGGCGAAACCGCCTGGCTCCGCTTCCAGCACGCCGATCCCGCTCAGTCCAATATCTCCATCGTAACGCGGTTGCTCCCCACCCCCATGCCGGCGAGCCAGGCGCCGACCCTTTGTATCTGTGCCGTCGGTCCCGCGACATAGAAGCGTGCACCGCTGGGGTTGGGGAAATCGGTTTGCAGTACGGCGAGCAGGCCCTCCACTGTGGCACCTATGAGCGGCGTATAGGCGAAGTTGTCGAGGGACTCCTTGAGGGACCGGCACCACCGGGCCTGGTACTGATCCTCCGGCTCCGCGACGGACCAGTAGAGCTGAAAAGACTCGATGACGTCGATGGACACAGCATGCTCGATCAGGCTCTTGATCGGCGCAATCCCGTCGCCGAAGGCGACAAACACCGCGGGATCCGGGGACTCCTCCGCCAGCACGAACCGCCCCTTCGGCCCCTCCACGGTGACCAGCTGGCCGTGATGCACCCGCCCCCCGAAAACGGCGTCGGAGAAGGCCTCTCCGTCGCGGCGTCGGACGAAGAAGTGCAGGTCGCGGCCATTGCAGGGGCAGCTGGCGATCGGCAGCTCTTTGGTCGACCCGTGCTCCAGGGTGAGCATCGCCCGCTGTCCCGCCATGAAGCGCAGGGTTTGAGTTCGAGGGGTTTGCACGTGGAGCTCGCTTATCTCCTCGCCGATGCGCTGGACCTTGCGCACGCTCGCCCGGATTTCCTGCGGCGGCAGGTCGTCGACGGACACTGCCTCCGCTGCCTCCAGCACGACGTCCGTAACCGCCGTGTTCGAGCAGGTGAGGATATAGCCCATCTGCTTCTCTCGCTCGCTGAGCACGTAGTCGTGATCGCGGGTCCTCCACACCTCGCCGCTGACCACGCGCGCCTTGCACGTGCCGCAGTTTCCGCTCGAGCAGCCGTAGGCGAGAGTGAGACCAGCGCGTACCGAGCCTTCGAGGATGGTTTCGGTGCCTTCGACGAAAAAGTCGTGTCCGCTAGGGATGATCTTCACATGGGCGGCCATGATGCGCAGAAAGGTATCTCTGGCAAAGAGTTGGGCGCGGCCGTCGGTGCGCGGCCGCTCCGCGAGCTCCCGGCGGGCACTCGCGAGCCAGGCGAGGGTCTCGCGCAGGTCCGACCGGATGTCCTCTTGCGGCGAATCGGCGAGGGCGGTGAGCCGCCGGGCGATCTGCTCTAGTGCAGTCTCTGCTGCCTCGAGGGCGGATGCCTTCTCGACCAGCGTGTCCCCGAGCGCGCGCAGGCGGGAGACCAGCACCTCCGGGCTCGGGAGAACCGCATCGAGCTCCCGTTGCCTGGGCACGGCGGCGGCCTTGATGCGCTCGACGCGCTCGATCGCCTCGTCCTGATCCAGGCTGACCCGCGGATAGAGCCGCAGCAGATCGCTGGCGGCCACTTGTCCCTCGAAGGTCTCAATCTCGCCGTGCTGGATGCGTCGCTGGAGCTCTGCACGCGAGACATTGGCGAGGCGCGCGGCCCGAGAGAGGCTCAGCAGCTGTGGCATGCCGGGACTCCGCGTGGTGAGTTCGGGCGGTGGGGAAGTTGCAAACCGGGCGTTGGCGCCCACAATGATGTAAGTGAGGCTTCCGCTCCTGGGGCAAACATACGGCATCGCCGATTTGGACGCAAAAGCGGCCATATCGGGGGCACAGCCGTATCGTTGATCGAGGCGTGCCCTTCGAAAGCGAGCAGGTAGCGCCCGAGCGTCGGATCCGGGTCCGACCTGAGCGTGAGCTCGATTTCGACCTCTTGATCGATCTTGTCCATGGCATTGTCGTGTGGGCAGGGCATCGGCCTGCCGCGGTTTGGTCAAGGCAGTGCTAAGGAACGGGTTTCGGTCAGAGATCGCCGTTTGCCCCGGCTTTCATGATCGAGTTAATGGTGTCGCGCACCTTGACCGCCAGCTTCTTCAAGTCCGGCGGCAGGTTGGCGCCCCGAATCACCTTATCGAGATCGAGTGTCACCAGCCATGCTTTTCCGTTCTTATCCTGGATCAGGGCGATGCGGCACGGGAGATAGGCCGCAAAGTCGATGTCGTACATCAGCATCTGGTGAGCGATGCGGGCGTCGCAGAACTGGAATATTTCCACTCGCTTGGTAGGCACCCCCATCGCCTCCAGCTCTTTGTAAAGGGGGAGGTCCGCAACGAGCTTGAAGTTGAGTGCGTTGGCGCGAAGCTTCATGGACTGCACGGCATCCCCCACGGATATTCCTTGCGCCAACGGCATTTTCAGCACAGCGCTGTCAAGCTTTTGCTGCTTTGCCGCCGCGAGGGCGGGTAGGACGAGGGAAAGGAAGACAGCCAGGAGTGTCAGTGGGCTCTTGCGCATCGGTTGTGTTCTCCGCAGTCGGGCCGCCGCACATAGCCGCTGAGGATCGTGCGATGGACTGAGGCCGTAAGGGTGCCGACCAACCACCATTTTGACCGTTCGGTGTCCCCGTGCCAATCGGCGGTAGACCTTGTAGATCAAGGGGGCGTTGGTTGTGGGGGCACAGCCTTATAGCTCCCAGACGATCCAGGGCCAAGGAGGCGAAAGATGAAGGACCCGGCCTGTCGGCGGCTATTGCAGAGGTTGGGGCAGGCAGAGGCGGTCGCCGTAGCCTTTTCCGGGGGAGTTGACAGCGCTTTCGTGCTCGCGGCTGCCCAGGAGCCTCTGGGCAGTCGCGTGTTGGCCCTGGCAGCCGTCATGCCTTACCTTGTCCGCTAGGAGGTCACGGACGCCGTGACCCTGGCCCAGGGGCTGGGGGTCCGGCATGAGCTGGTCGAGCTGCCGATGCCGGCCGGCATCGACATGAGCCCCCGGGAGCGCTGCTACCTTTGCAAGCGTGCCCTCTCCGAGGGGCTCATCACCGTGGGCCCGGAGGCGGGGTTCGAGCCCATGATAGATGGCAGCAACCTTGACGATCCCAACCATTTCGGCCCGGGAACCATGAACCCCGTTGGCCCCTGATCATCAGAGGGCCCTGGGGCTTACTATCGTCGCGGATTGGGGCAGGTGCCTGTTGCCTGTCGCTTCGCGTTTGCTCGCGCCCCGGGACGGGTAAGTGCCCAGAGGAGCAGCACCCCGAAGTCATCGGCCCGTGTAGCCAGTCGGACTGGCGACATAGCCTCCCGGACCGCCCACACCCAGACCGGCCCGACCGCCGGTCGACGCTGTGCCGGTTCCTCCGCCGCGCGAGAAGACAAACGTAAGGAACACTTGGTTGTCGTCGTATTGGTCCAAAGGATTGTTCGCGCTGCGCTTCGTAAACGTATAGCCGAGCTGGGAAGACAGATGGCGGGTTATGTTGTGTTGTATGTAGACGGATGCAAGTTTCTGTGTGTAGTTGACCGGGGAGACGTTCTGCTCGGTGTGCTCCCACCACTGCACTGAAAGATTCAGGCTCGTCCTCCGGGAAATGTCTCGGCCAATGGTCCCATAGATCGTATAGTCGTCGGTATCGAGCGCCAGGTCTTGGTACTTGGTTTGATAATAGTTGACGCTCAGCGAGGCGGGTGTTCGCGTCCAATTGGTTGAGACGCGCGCGCTCAGGTTATTGCTCTCGTAAACGCTGTTGATCAGGGCGGGGGTCCCGATCGGCAGCAGCAGCTGTTGCTGGGTAACTGGATTCAGGACGGGGTTTCCGAAGGCGTCCGTCACCGGGAATAGCTGCTGGTTCAATTGCTGCTGGCGCACATTCTGCACCGTTGAGGTCCATGAGGCACTCCAGGCCGTGTGCCCGGATTGATGGGTGAGTGTCAAGGTAGGCCAGGCCCCGTAGTACCGGTCGCCGTATCCCGCCGTGATACTGGTCCGCGTGGTCGGCGTCCAGGAAAGCCCTGCCTGCCAACCCAGGCCGCTTGTACTGCTCGTCGACCGATAGCTGTTGTTGTCATAGATCAGATTTAAATAA
>Ga0315540_10001832_pt1 | contig 12013 bp, 8 predicted proteins | sample SalMarSW160110MG_FD_203677 | JGI IMG/M metagenome (GOLD analysis project Ga0315540, IMG submission 203677) | Salt marsh sediment microbial communities from the Plum Island Ecosystem LTER, Massachusetts, United States - Salt Marsh Sediment SW1601-10 ... | reverse complement strand
CTCGTGCAGGCTGATCACGCCCTCCGGAGCGTCGTCAGGAATTTCGAAACCCTTGTTCTCGTCGATCAATTCGCTCGTGCCAAGGACGTTGAAAACGAGAATCGAGTGATAGGCGACAAGCGCCCTGCCGCTCTCGGAGATCACGTCGGGATGAGGGATGTCGTTCTCGGCACAGATGTCGGCGAGAGCTGATATAACGTCGCTCGCGTACTCTTCGATGGAGTAGTTGGCCGAGGAGGAGAAATTGGTCTTGCTGCCGTCGTAGTCGACCGCCAGGCCGCCGCCGACATCAAAATAGCGGATCTTCACACCCATGTGTACGAGTTCGACGAAGATCCGGCTGGCTTCCCTCAAGGCTTCCTTGATGCTCTGGATGGACGTGATCTGGGACCCGAGGTGGAAGTGGAGCAATTGAAGACGATCGAGCAGGCCCGCCGAGTGAATCTTCTCTACGGCATCGATGATCTCGGACGCGAAGAGGCCGAACTTGGATTTGTCGCCGCCCGAGCTCTCCCACTTGCCTCTGCCCCGGGCTGAGAGCTTTGCCCTCACGCCGATGTAGGGCTTGACCTTGAGCTTCTTCGACCATTTGAGAATGAGGTCGAGCTCGGAAGGCTTCTCGACGACGATGATGATCCTGCGGCCCATTTTCGTCGCCCAGAGGGCGATCTCGATGTACTCGTCGTCTTTGTACCCGTTGCAGATTATGGGCGCCTGGAGGTTGTCGAGCGAGGACAGCACGATGAGCAATTCGGCCTTGGTCCCCGCTTCGAGTCCGAAGTTGTACTTCCGTCCGAATTCCACGATGTCTTCGACGACCTGTTTGGCCTGGTTGACCTTGACTGGATAGACGCCGAAGTATTTTCCCTTGTAGTCGTAGTCCTCGATCGCCTTGGCGAAGGCGGTCTGAATCTCTTCTATGCGCTTCTGAAGGATGTCCGTACACCTGATCAGCAGGGGCGGGTTCAGCCCGCGCATGCACAGCCCATCCACAAGTTCCTTGATATCCAGGGACTTATGGCGGCTCTTCTCGGGCAGGACTTCCATGTTGCCCTTCTGGTTGATATCGAAGAACCCCTTGCCCCACTCATGGATGTTATAGAGTTCGCGTGCCTCCTCGAGAGACCACTTGGACAGGGACGTCTGGTCTTTGAGCTTGATCTTCTGTACCATCCCTCACCTTTCAGTCGGCAACAGCGGCCAATCGTGATCCTCTTGCAGTTTCGCGCGGTCGAAGAACTAATTCAATACATGAGAGGCACTACATCTTTCAAGCCGATCGCGGACAGGCGCCCGCGGGCTTGGAGCCGAATCGAATGAACTGGCATCTCAGGGACCGGAGGGTGTTCGGGGAGCACCCGGAGCGCCTTCGACGCGGGAACCGGCATCCTCGCCCCTCATATCGATGGCAACCGGACTATGGCATGAGCGGACAGTCAGTCCTTCTCTTCCTCTTCCTCTTGGCCGCCATCCTTTTCATCTACGATGTCTCTCCATTCCTCCGGAAGCGGCTGGGGACCCGGCACGATGCCGGCTATATCGGGATCCACGTCCTCCAGCTTCGGCTCGGCGGTAGCACGCCGTTCCTTGGCCTCGAGTCGGCGCTGCATCTTTTCCACTTTCTTCTGCTGTCTCGCTTTTTCTTTTTCGCGCTTCTGAAAAGTCGGTCTCGACTTCTGAGCCATGCGTAATCTCCTCAGGGGCCACCTGGCACTGCTCTCTAACGGCTCCTCCCGGTCGGTCGTAACCTCAGGATGACTACCGGCGTGCTTCCAGGCTTAAATCACGTTGATCTGGTTCAATGCGTGCGGCGCCGGCGAACCCGCGCCGCTTACTGCATTAATTCTTCTCCTAGTCCTCTTCATAGTCGAACTCGCCGTAAAAGCGACCGCCTCCACGCTCCCGGGACTCTCCCCTGGGACTGCGCGGCTTCTTGCTGTTCTTATTGTTCTTCTTCCTCTTGTGCTTGTCCGTCGCCTCCGGGCCTACATCCCTGGGCTTAAGCCTGCTCGGCTTGATCTCAGTATCCTCGATAGGTTCAAGCCAGGGTGTCCTGGGCTGATAGGACCGCGACGGCGGGGGACCCGGCCTCCCGCCCCCGGGGCCGGCATCGCGGGAACGGGCCTCGTTCACCACGAGGGCCCGGCCTTGAAGTTCGTGGCCGTTGAAGCGCCTTATGGCTTCATCCGCTTCGGCTTTTTCACCGTATTCGACAAAAGCGAACCCTCTGGGTTTTCCCGTTTCCCTGTCGAGCGGGAAAAAAACATGCGTAACCGTACCGGCTGCCGAGAAGACGTCCTTCAGCTCAGCCTCACTGACGTCGAAGGAAAGGTTCCCGACAAAAAGTCGAACCGCCATTGCGCCTTGTGCTCCTCTTTAAAAGACCGCCGTAGCCGGACGCCCTCTGCCCGTCTACGCGGTCACCGCTGTCAGCTCCGAACCGGTTCTACACCGGCCGTCGGGCCGAATCTCCCCGTCCTAATCCTCGGCGGCCGGCGGTTGCCGAACGTCTCTGGCCATTCCAGATCAGGGCCACCGTGGAGGAAGATACACCCGACCTCACTTACCTTTCGGATTCTAGCAGACCCCGGCCCCGGGGCCAACCGCCGCCCTCTTTTCGAACGCCCGTTTTCCTGCGCCGCTTTTCTGCAGACCTGAAGGCGAGGGGACGAATCCCCTCGCCCGTGAAGGCCTGATGCTTCTCTCAACCGCGAGGCGCCGTGCGGCGCCTACTTCTCCTGCGGCACCTTGCTCGTATCAACCTTCATCTTGTCCAGCTGCTGGATGACATAGTCCGTCTGGTCCATGGCGCCCGACGACCACACCGTGACCTGGTCGACCTTGTTGAGCACGACGTCCCAGCCGTTTTCCTTGGCCAGCTTCTCGATGAGCGGATCGAATGTCGCCTTCATCTTGTCGGCGGCTTCCTGGCGGCGCTTCTGGTATTCCTCGTTGGACTTCTGCCGAAGGTCATCCAGCTCCTTCCCCATGGCGTTCAAACGCTTGGGCGACAGCTTACCGTCTGCCTTCGCCTTCTGGTATGCGTCCATTTTCGCCCGGAGCTCGGTCATGGTGCTCTCGGCCCAGTCGTTGAGGCTCTTCTGGAGAGCCTGGGAAGGCTTGGCTTCCTTCATGATGCGCCCGACGTCCAGCACTACCACCACCGGATTCTTTACGGCGGGCTTGGCGCCGTCGGCCGGGGACGCCTTACCCGCCGGACCCTTTGCGCATGCGACGAGAAGCGAAGCTGCGAGGACGATGAACAGGATCTTCTTCATAACTTGTCCCTTTCCTGTGTTGTGTTGTAGCGACAATTCCATTTCACGTGCCATAGTCTCTCAGATCTCGGCTTCGAGTCCACGGTCCCGCGCCGGGCCTGCGCGCAACCGGATCAGCCGACACAGCCCAACCGGAATCACTCGCGGTGGAACCCCAGGTCCGCCGGGTTGATGCGGCCCGGAACGTGCCTCAGAGTACCGCCCTCCGATTCGAAGGCCTTTCGGAGTCTTGCAGCCTCCCTTACCAGTTTGGTCAACTGAGGGTCGCTGCCTTGCTTCTCCTTGCTGATATGCCCTTTGGACCAATAATTGATAACGAGCGCACTGTCCCCGCACACGAGCTTTATGCCGAGTCCCCGGGCCACTTTGATGGCGCACAGGCAGGCAAGGAGTTCGCCATAGTTGTTGGTCGCGCCCGCCCGCAGCAGATATGTCCCGCGCGGCGTCAGCTGTTTTTCGTCGACGGCGACGTACAGCAGGGGTAGGCCGTCCCTGTCGGTGACGTTGATCTCTGCGCCGTTCCCGCCGCCCGTGCCTGAGTCAAAATAGACCGCGTCGCCGGGCAGTCCGGCCTGTTCTTCGGCCTTCCTGGCCGCGCGCTGCTCGTACGGAGCACCGGCGTCGAGCCAGGCTTCGGCCTCGCTGCGAGTCGCAAAGCCCCGATAGCGGGCGGCTTTCCCCATGACGCGATCTTCACATTCCGACCACGTATTTACGATGCCCGATTCGCCGTCCACCTTGTAGGCGTAGAAGTTCTTCTTGTATTTCCTGACCATCGTTACCTGACTCCCAGCCGCATGAGTTTAACACGTGGACACCCCCAGGCCTACCACGGCGACGGGCAAAGGGCTTTCCTCTCAATCGACCTGCCGACTCCGGGGCTGGCTGCGGAATGGCCCGCTCCTCTCCGGCGCCGCGTCGAGGAACGCCGGATCAGAAGTGAGATTCTCTAACGATGGAGGTCCCGCGAAGCGCCCATCCCGAGCGCGCGATCAACTCCCGGCGTCTCCAGTCAGAGATCCTGGACGCAGAGAAGAGCTTTAATACGCCCGCCGCAAAGCACCACGGCCTCACCCGCCTCACCATGTTCTCCTAAACTCGGATGGGAGTGAAAGGCAGCAGCCGGGGCCGCATTCACCACCGGCTGGACGACGGCCTTGCGAACCTCGACCTGTGCGTGGGATGCGGAATCTGAGAAACGCGCTGCCCCCGACCGTCTCTGTGACAAGCCCGGGCGAGTCCCGTCCCAGGAAGAACCGCCTTTTAGTTGATTTATGAGGAAGTTCCGGCTGAAAGCCAGTCTCCCTATAGTTCTCCGCTTGACACGCCACCTCTCCCGTGCTAGGTTACAGCTGTTCTTCGGTAAACGGTTTGCCGAAGACAGGTTACTCAGTAGGAGTTTGGTGTGGCAAACGGAACAGTTAAGTGGTTCGACGAGAAAAAGGGCTATGGATTCATCACCATCGACGAGGGCAAGGATGTCTTCGTTCACTACACGGCTATCGAGAGCGAGGGCTTCCGCACTCTTGCCGAAGGTCAGAGGGTGAGCCTCGAGGTGAGGGACGGCATGAAGGGTCCTCAAGCCGAGCAGGTCCGCATCATCCCTTCATAAAATACTCCTTAATCACCAACGAAAAGGGGCCTGGAGGCCCCTTTTTTTTCGCCATCGTGAACTCTGTACACGTTTCGAGATTCGACTTGACATTTCCCTTTACCCAGTTAAGATTAATGCGAAGCAGGGATATCCGGGAAGCCGTTTTTATTTGGCTCTAATCCGCCGATAGGGAAACCCATGTAAATTTTTTCATGAGTCCCTGGCATGCGGCATTGTTCGACCCCGATGTTCAGGGGGCAGGATGAACCCGAACCGGCAAGGTCTCAAACGGCCGCCAGGCAGTATCAGGCTCCCTATGCTCATCGCCTGTCTCTACCTGGTCATCGGTTCGGCCTGGATTTTCTCCACACACACCGCTCTTGGCGGCGCACTCCATCTGCATTTCGCTGGTATGCACCTCGCTTGGGCGCTTGACGCCGTCTTCCTTCTCTCCAGTTGCATTCTGCTCTTCGCCATCGTGAGAAGAGCCTTCATCAGAAGCCGAGGCTATGAAAGAGACCTGCAGGAAAGCCGGGAGAGATACCGGCAACTTGTAGAGCTTGCGCCCATGGCCATCACGGTGCACGACGGCGAACACTTCCTGCTTGCCAACGCCGCCGCCTGCGAGCTGTTCGGATACGGCTCGACCGATAGCATGCACGGATTGTCCGTGGCCCGGCACATGCATCCCGACTACCTCGAAATCGCGCAGTCAAGAATACACAGCGCCCTCGAAGACGGGGTTTGCGCACCCCTCTCCGACCAGAAAATCGTCAGGGCCGACGGCACGTCGCTGGACGTGTCGACACTGGCCGTCCCGATGGATAGCAGGGATGGGCGCGTGGTCATGACCATGATGCGGGACATAAGCAAGCGGAAGGAAGCTGAAGCGGAACTCAGGGAGAACCAGGCCCTGTTCCACCGCATGGCCCAGACCTCCCCCTTCGGCATTCTCATATGCCAGGACGGTCTATGCACCTACGCCAATGCCGCCGCATGCCGCCTCACCGGCTACGACGGGCGGGAGCTCCCGTCGTCGGATCCAGCTCTCCTCTTCCACCCGGATCATCGTGAACTCGCAATGGCGCTCGTGGCGTCCCCGTCCGGGCAGTCGAAAAACGCCTATCCGTCGGAGGTCATGGTCCTTTCCAAGGACGGCGGGCTTCGCTGGAGCGAGATGTCCGTTTCGCAGTTCCGCTTCGAGGGACGGCCCGCGACAATGGTCATCCTGCAGGACGTTACCGGGCGCAAGTCCGCCGATAAAGTTCAAAATGCGATCTACAAGATTTCCGAAGCGGCGCAGAACACGGACGGCCTCCAGCAGTTCTTCAAAGCCACTCACGAAATCATCTGCACCCTCATGGACGCGCGCAACTTCCGCATCGCCCGCTTCGACAGGGAAAAAGGCCTGCTCGAGTTCCTTTACTGGGTAGACGAGAAAGAACCTCCGCCCCAGGGTTTCGTCCCCCCGGACAAAGGCCTCACAGAGTATGTGCTCAAGACCCGTACTCCCCTCCTCGCAAACCCTGAAGTCTTTCACCGGCTCCGCGAGGCCGGGGAGGTCGCAACCACGGGAACTGCCTCCATCGACTGGTTGGGAGTGCCTCTCAAGGTCAAGGGCGACGCCATCGGCGCTCTGACGGTCCAGACCTACAAAGACGGGGCGCGCTATACGGAAGATGACAAGAACATCCTCGTATTCGTCTCCAGCCAGGTGGCCATGGCGGTCGAACGGCACCGGGCGCAGGAAGCCGGGACCCAGCGGTCTCAGGCCATGATCCGCCAGCAATGGGCCTTGTTGAAGATCGCCAAACTCAAGACCGGGAACCTCTCCCAGGGTCTTCGAACCATAACGGAAATCGCCACCGAGACCCTCGGCGTCGATCGCATGAGCCTCTGGATCTTCGCCTCCGGGCTGAAGGAGATCGTCTGTCTGGACTATTTCGAGTCCGGAAACGGCGCCCATTCGTCCGGTCAGCGCCTGGTCGTATCCAGCTTCCCCCGGTACTTCAAGGCCCTGGAGGAAAGCCACACGATCGCCGTGACCGACGCCCAGCAGGATGCGAGGACCTCCGAGTTCCGGGATAGTTACCTGAAGCCCCTGGGTATCACCTCCATGCTGGACGTCCCCATCCGCATGCGCGGGGCCGTCGCGGGCGTCCTGCGCCACGAGCAACGGGGTCCGGGGCGCCGGTGGAGCCTCGAGGACCAGAGCTTCGCCGTGGCCGTGGCCGACCTGGTGGCCCTCTCCATCGAGGCCTCGGAACACCGAAAGGCCAACGAGGAACTGCGACGGCGGGACCGTCTTCTCAAGGCCGTGGCCGGCGCATCGAGCGCCCTGCTGACCAGCAGGGATTATGACGACACCATCAACGCGGCCCTGGAGGACCTGGGCCGGGCAGACCGCGTCGACCGCGTCCACATCTTCGTCAACCACGACCATCCCGTGACCGGCGAACCGGTGACGAGCCGCCGCTATGAGTGGGCCGGTCCAGAAGTCGAGTCACAAATTGATAACAGCGCGCTGCAAAGTCTCTCACTGCGGACCGGCGCGTTTCGAGAGTGGTATCCGGCTTTGACCCAGGGTTATCCCGTGCACGCTGACCGCAAGCATTCTTCGAAGGATGTCAGCGGCTACATGGCCGGCCAAGGCATTCAGTCCCTCCTTCTTGTGCCTATCATGATCGAGGGCCGCTGCTGGGGTTTCCTCGGTCTCGACGCCTGCAGGGTGGCCCGCAGGTGGACCGCAAATGAGGAGTCTATCCTCCTGAGCGCCGCCGGCGGCATCGGCGGCGCCATCTACCGCAGACGCGCCGAGCGCACCATCGCGGAGAGCGAGAGCCGGTTCAGGACACAAGCGGAGGCAACGTCTGCGGCGATCGTTATCTACCGCAACGACCAGATCCTATACATTAACCCCGCGGCCGAGGCCATGACGGGCCTTTCGCTTCAGGAATGCAAGAGCCTGCAACTCCTCGACCTCGTCCACCCCGCCTATCGAGCACTCGTGGCGGCAAGGAGAGAACAGCAGGAACGTGCTCCTGAAATTGCAAGCCGCTACGAGTTCAAGATCATCACGTCGTCCGGCGAGGAGAGGTGGATCGAGGCCAGCGGAGGCCCCATCTACTACGATGGCAAGCCCGCCGTTCTCGTCACTGGATTCGACATCACGGACCGGAAACGGGCCGAGGATCTGCTCCTTGTCCAGACATCCTATTTCCAGCAGCTTTTTGAAGGATCCCCGGAAGCCATCGTGGTTCTCGACGAGTCCGAGAAGATTCTTCAGGCCAATCCCGGATTCGAAAAGCTCTTCGGCTACGCTGCCGGGGACATAACAGGAAAGCCGATCAACGAACTCATCGTTCCCGCGGACCAGATGGCGGAGGCCTCGGAGCTGTCGCGGCGGGTGCTTGACAAGGAAGTCATCGAGACCGAGGCCTTCAGGACGCGGAGCGACGGTACGCTCGTCCCCGTCTCCATCCTCGGTTACCCCATTGTACTGGCAGGAAGGCAGACGGGTGTATACGGCATCTATCGCGACATCACCGAACAGAAACGCCTGGTGGAAAGCCTCTACGATCTGGCCCATTTCGACGCACTGACCGGACTGCCCAATCGGACCTTCTTCTACGAGCGCCTCAGGGATTCCCTTGGCCAGGGCGGGGCCAACGCAAACAGGTCCGCCGTGATCCTCCTCGATGTGGACCGATTCAAGGAAGTCAACGAGGCGCTCGGGCACGAAATGGGCGACTACCTCCTCAAAGGCATCGCCGAACGCCTCCTCCGGTCCCTGGGCGCGAGGGCCACGATCGCCCGCATGGGCAGCGACGAGTTTGTCGTCCTCCTCCAAGAAGCCGAATCCCCGGAATCAGCGTCCTCGGTCGCAGCCTGGATCTTCGAGGCGTTTCGAAAACCCTTCCGCGTGGCCGGACAGGAAATCACCATCAATCTCAGCATGGGCATCAGCCTCTGCCCAAACGACGGCCTGACGACCGGGTCGCTCCTCAGGCACGCGGATATCGCCCTCAACAGGGTGAAGAGCGAGGGTGGGGACGGATTCCATTTTTTCAGATCCGAGATGGACTCCGAGGCTTCGGAACGCCTGACCATGCGCCACGAACTGCGCATGGCAATCGAACGACGCGAGTTCCTCGCCCACTATCAGCCGGTCATCGACATGCAATCCGGCCGCATTGCGGCCATGGAATCGCTCGTCCGATGGCGGCACCCCGAGAAGGGCATCCTCTCCCCTGCGCGCTTCATCCCCATCGCGGAAGAAACCGGGCTGATAGTGGACATCGGCCAGTGGATCATGACGACCGCCTGCGCCCAGAACAGGTTCTGGCAGGGCCTCGGCCACCATGCGCTCCGGGTGTCCGTCAATCTCTCAGGAAGGCAATTCCGGGAAAAGAACATCATCGACGTCGTGAGTCGCGCCCTGGATCAGACGGGGATTGAGCCCTCCTGCCTGGAAGTCGAGATCACCGAAAGCACCGCCATGTGGGACCTGGAGAAGACCATCGACATCCTGCACCGGATGGCGGACCTCGGCATCCGCATTGCCATCGACGATTTCGGCAAGGGCTACTCCTCCTTCTATTACCTCAAGAGCTTCCCCATCCACACCCTGAAGATCGACCGCGCCTTTATCGCCGACGTCACAAGCAGCCCCAACGACGCGGCCATCGTTCGCTCCATCATCACCATGGCCCACGGCCTGAACCTCCGCGTCGTGGCCGAAGGCGTGGAAACCGAAGAGCAGTTCTATTTTCTCAAACAGAACGGCTGCGACGCCGCCCAGGGCTTCTTCTTCAGCAAACCCATGCCCGGAGACGACTTCCTTCCCTTCCTCAATAACTGGTCCGACCTCCACTGAGCACGGATCGATGCCGGCCCTTTCCCCAGGGACCTCCGGCAAGTCACCGATTCCTCAGGCACGTGGAATAGCGTTCCGGCCCCGTGCGTTCACTCTGCGTCGAGTAGAGGGTCTCCCCTTCGTGTGTAGATTGCGCCGGAGGAGCGCAGGGAGGTTCAATCGTTGCAGAGCCGAAGCGACATCTTTATGCGCGTTCTCGTTCCTGTGGCTTTCGCGGGCATGCTGTGCCTGCTCGGGGCGTGTTCTCTACAGAACAAAGGCGCTACGGTCGAACAAGCGGCCTCCCCCAGCATCGAGCACGGCAAATACCTCGTCGAAGCTGTCGGAGAGTGCGCCGACTGCCATACCCCTCGCCTCAAGGACGGCCGTTTCGACGAGAGCAAGTCTCTCGAAGGGGCGGTCCTGGGCTTCGCACCCACCGTCCCCATGCCCGTATGGGCGCCGAAGTCGCCACCGATTGCCGGCGGCCCCGAAGGCTGGAGCAGAGACGAGCTGGTCACCTTCCTTGAAACGGGCAGAAATCCGCAGGGCACTTTTGCCCGCCCGCCCATGCCCCCTTACCGCCTGTCCGGTGACGACGCCAGGGCCGTCGCTGAATACCTGCTGTCCATAAAAACGGTGGACAGGCAACCGTAAAATCAAAGGCGGGGCCTTCGGCAGATACCATAGTCTCGGCATTGTCTCCAATCGGACGAGGAGACGCGCAAGGAAGCAACAGAGGAAAAGGCGCATTTGCAAACGCGTCCGTGCATAGCTGAGGGCTCGGCCCGCAGGTCTGTGCGCAAAACGGTCTACGGGGCCGGCTGCCTGGCCTTCGGTTCCGCGGGAAGTCTGAACTGGTCCGGCCGCTCTTCCACCACGTCCTTCACCCAATTCTGCGGGTAACCCAGTTCCTCGTGCCGCCCTTTCTCGTTCCTCACGTACCCGTCGTTGTACTTCGTGAAGAGCGTCACGCCAAGTTCCCGCCATCGTTCGAACACCTTCTGCCCGGCCGAAACGCTATACTCTGTCAGGAACCGCTTCGCCCGAGCCGGATCCTTCTCCAGAAGGTCCAGCGCCGTCTTTTCCACGGCGGGTTGAACATCGAAGAACTGTCCTTCCAGTTCCTTCTGCACCTTCTCGATGTCCTTGACCATGTAAGAGAACTTGAGCTGCGCGTAATTGGCGACCAGGTTGAAGACCCACCACGCCGAATCCCAGGAGAACCTGTCGATCGTCCCCCGGGCGAAAGCCGGAGGGGCGTCCGAGATGCCTGCGTACAGGGGAAAGTAACAGCTCGTATAGGTGTCGTCCACACCGTACCAGAGCACGCCGCCCACCGGGTCCGGCAGGAAACCGCGCATGTCCGCCACGTACGAGCAGCCCGTCTGCTGCGTCGAGATGGGCCGCTCCCATGAGTAGGTCTGGCCGTCGACCTTAAAGGTCATCGGGCGGCAGCGCAGGGCCGAACCGAAGGGGCCGGCGTCCACGCCCTTCGTCATGTCCAGGGGGGTTCCTTCGTAGTGGTCGCGCATGAGCGCCATCACGTCCTGCACGGACAGCTTCCTGTCGGCCTTGATCCAGAGCGGATAGGGCTTCGCGCCCTGAACCCCGCGGTTGTAGTCCATGGACAGGTGCATGGAAGGCGCCGCCCTCCTGAAGATCGACCAGACGCGCGTGGCAGTGTAACGCAGTTTCTCGGGCGTGGCTGGGCAATAGGCGTCGCAGAAGCGGAAGGGGCCGTCGGTCTTCGGATGGTAGTATCCGTGGCTGACGGCGAAGTCGATGACGTCTGGTGAATAGAGGCAGTCTTCGGGATCGTGCAGCGGAAAGGTCCCGATGCGGGACTTGTTGGCGTGGGCGCAGATCATACCGTCCGGGATGCGACGCGCAACCCACAGGGCCCCCTTCACTCCGTCGCCCCGCCCGATCATCTCCATGATCCAGGCTTCGTTGGGATCGGCGATGGAAAATGTCTCCCCGGTCGAGGAATATCCGTATCGTCCAACGAGATCGGTCATGACCTTTATGGCCCCGCGCGCCGTTTGCGCGCGCTGGAGCGTAATCTGCATGAGCGCCCAGTAGTTGATGCCCTCGTGCTTGTCCTGGAGTTCCAGCCGCCCGTCGAAGGTCGTTTCGCCGATGGAGAGCTGGTGTTCGTTCATGATGCCGCACACGGCGTAGGTATGCGGGACTTGCGGTATCTTCAGCAGCGATTCGCCGTGCCACCCGCGGATCTCGTACATTTCTCCCGGCTTGTGGTCCGCCGCGGGCGTACAGCGCAGC
>Ga0315540_10001831_pt1 | contig 12014 bp, 9 predicted proteins | sample SalMarSW160110MG_FD_203677 | JGI IMG/M metagenome (GOLD analysis project Ga0315540, IMG submission 203677) | Salt marsh sediment microbial communities from the Plum Island Ecosystem LTER, Massachusetts, United States - Salt Marsh Sediment SW1601-10 ... | reverse complement strand
CCACCACACCTTTCCCCATCTTCGCAAGGCGGCGCGGCGATCGGCCGACCCGAGCGTTCCCCGGGTCGACACCACTCCGCTCCTGGAAGCGCCCCTTGACTCTGACGCAACCCGAACCGCCGACATCGTCATTCGCAACGCGCTCGTGGTCGACGATGGCTCGGCGAGCGTCTGCGATATCGCGATTCGGAAGAACGTCATCACGAAGATCGGCGATGCGGGATCCGTCTCCCCGCTGATCGGCGACGGCACCACGGTCTACACTGCCGAGGGCAACAGCGTCGTGCCGGGTTGGACCGACTCACATCTCCATCTCACGGTGGCAATGCTGCGTCTGAAGAGCTGCGACCTGGAAGGCGTCAAAGATGCGAAGGGGCTCCGGACGAAGCTCGAAGCGTACGCCGAGGAATGCGCCGATGCTTCACTCCTGACGTGCTTCGGTCTGCACTACGTTGACCCGCCGATCATTCCTTCCGAACACTGCCGCACGTACCTCGACGACATCGTCGCGGACCGACCGCTGCTGATCTATGCGCACGATCTCCATACGTGTTGGGCCAACACCAAAGCCCTTCAGGAAGCCGGCCTCCTCCACCCCATGCCGCCCTACCCTCCGATGATTGAAGCGCTGCACCTGGACCACAACATCGTCCTCGGAGCCGATGGCCTTCCGAGCGGCGAGCTCCGAGAGCCGGAAGTGACCCACTTCCTGAGCGGGCCCCTCAGCGCCCGTTTCGCCACTCCTCTCGACCAACAAGTTGAGGACCTCAAGACCGTCTGCGGGCAGCTCGCGCGCCTGGGCATCACGACCGTCCATCGCATGGCACTCGCCCAGCCGGCCCAGGACATCGCCTTCCTGCTGCTGGCGCTGGAGCTCGAGCAGCGCGGGGAGCTTCCGATTCGCATCAACACCTCGTGCGGCGCCGTGGCCGACAGCAACATGCTCGAGGACGTCCTCCGTGCGGCGCGCGTGCGCGATGCCCTGATGAAGGCGCGCCGGCGCGAGCTCGGTGCCGCCGAGCTGCACGAGGAGCTCGTCGGATTGCTCGACCAGGCGGGTGAGGCGCGACATGCGCCCATCGCACAGCTGGCGCAGGACGAAGCACATCGCCGGAGGTATCCGATCATCGACGAAATCCACGCTTGGTCGAAGCAGGTTCGGGATACCGTCCGGGAAACCTTCGTGCATCCCCATCTCCAGCGGGAGAACCCCCATCGAAGGGAGCAGATGCCTAGGTTCGTGGATGTGGACTGCAAGGTACGCTGCGACACCATCAAGATCTTCATGGATGGCGTCGTCGAGAAAAAGACGGCCTACCGGCTTGACGAAGCCCCACCCCAAGGCGTACCGGAGTTCAGCCAGGAAGAGCTGGACTCCCTGGTCGCGCTCGCCGACGGGTTGGGAATGCAGGTCGCCGCCCACTGTGTCGGGGATGGTTCGGTCAGATCGATGCTCGATGCCATTGCTCGAGCGCGCCGCAGCAACGCCCGCGTCGATCAGGCGCGAGGCCACCGGATTCCCCACCGCGTCGAGCACATCGAGATGTGCCATCCGGAGGACATCCCGCGCTTCGGGACGGAGCGAATCGTGGCCTCCATGCAACCGTTGCACGAGCGCCCTCCAGTGACGCTGTGGCACGAACTGGTGCCGCACGACGAGTGGAGCTCGGCGTTCGCCTGGAAGGGGCTCCTCAGCAACGGCGCGGTCCTCGTGTTCGGCAGCGACTGGCCCATCGTCTCCTGCGACGTCCTCGAGGGCGTGCGTCATGCCGTCAGGCGGCGCCCGTGGACGGAGAGCGGTGCCGATCAGCACGTCACGCTCGAGCAGGCGCTCGGTGCCTATACCACTGCGGCTGCGTGGACGGAGTACTCGTCGGCGCGGAAGGGGAAGATCCAACCGGGGATGCTGGCCGACCTCGTCGTCCTGTCCGGGGACGTGCGGGAGCTTGCCGCCGAGCCCCCTGCTCCGGTCGAGGTTCGATTGACTGTCTGCGATGGCCGCGTGGTCTACGATGCCTCGAAAGACAAAGGTGCCTGACACGTCATGGGACGTTCGGCGCCCAGGCAGCCCAAGCCGAGGGCGGCGGATCGTGAATTCGTCGGATTCGTCTGACGTGGCACGGAGAGGAGGCTACCCAAATGAAGCGAACGTGGACGATTCTTGGCGTTGGTGATGTGTCCGCGAGCTGCACGTGGTACCAGTCGCTGCTCGGCCTGCCGGAGACGGCTCCCGCCCATGAGTACTTCGGTCGAATCCTCGACTCGGATGGAACGGTCTTGCTCTGCCTTCACGAGTGGGGTGCCCACGAGCACCCCTCCTTGATGAGCCCCGATCAGGCGCAGCCCGGCAACGGCCTCCTCCTCTTCTTCCGTGTCGACGACTTCGACGTGGCGCTGCGACGGGCACGCGCTCTCGTCGCTCGGCTCGAAGAGGAGCCCCACATGAACCCGAACTCAGGAACCATGGAGTTCTCGCTCCGAGATCCGGACGGGTACTACGTCACGATCAGTGCGCTCTCTGAGGTCTGACGAGCCACTGGAGTTGACCAGCCGCCGCCTCAGGACGCTCGGGTCGTGGGACGCCGTTTGAAGAGCTCGGCCCCGACGGCAAGGCGGCCGCGTTCCGGTTCCCCACCAACCAGGACGACGCGTTGTTCGGCCGCCTCGAGCGGCAGGAAGACCTGCCAGAGGGGTGGTCGGGGTCCGCGGGGCTCCAGAAGTGGGCTCGCTCTGAGGCGCTCGACGACACGCTCCGAGACCCAGTAGACCTCGCTGCGCTACATCTGGCGTTCGAGGTGCTGGATCCCGACATCGGCGCCGATGACCAGGAGGACGTCGCCGGCCTCCAGCCCGGAGACGGCGTCCGGCAGGTGGTCGACGAGCTCTTCGTCATCTCCCTGGTGACGCTTGATCAACAAGACGGTGACGTTGAACCGCCGCCGGATGTCGAGCTCGCCGAGAGTCCTGCCGATGAAGCTCCCTGGGACCGGGACTTCGGCCAGGCTCACGCCCTGCACACCCGGTAGACCTTGCCTGGGCACGCCGTCGGTCAGGGCCAGCGACATGCTCGACGCCATCTCGCGCTTGAACACCTCCGAGTTGTACCGCTCGATGACGTCCTGGGGCCAGACGGCGCCCGCCACCCTCCCCTCCTCCACCACCGGGCAGTTGTACTGGAACCCGTGAAAACGCCGCATGACGTCGTCCAGAGAGTCGTCCGGGGCGAACACCGGGAACCCCTCCACACGCATCATGTCGGCGGCGATGATCACCGAGCCCAACGCGGCCAGGTCAGCCATGATCGGCCGGATTTCGTCCATTGTGACAACGCCCAGCAGACGCTCCTCGCCGTCCACGACGAACAGAGCGCCCCCGGGTTCCGCGATGAAGCGGGACACCACGACCATCACGGAGTCAGCGGGCGCCACCGCATTGAACGACTCACGCATGACGTCGCCGGCGGTCAGGTGACGCAGAATGTTGACGGTCTGTCCTCGTTGGATCTCGACCCCCCGCCGCAGGAGCTTCAGAGTGTAGATCGAAGCCCGTTGCAGCTGGGTTGCCAGGAGAGTGGCCGAGATGCAGGTGATCATCAGCGGCAGGATGATCTTGTAGTCGTTGGTGAGCTCGAAGATGATGAGGATGGCGGTGATCGGAGCATGGGTTGCCGCGCCGACGACGGCGCCCATCCCGACCAGGGCGTACGCACCCGGTCCACCGGTGGTGTTGGGCCACACGGTGTGGATGCCTGTTCCCACAGCGCCGCCGAGCATGGCGCCGATGAACAGGGACGGGGCGAAGATCCCCCCAGACCCGCCGGACCCGATGGTCAGCGACACGGCAACGATCTTGGCCATTACCAGCACCAGGAGGACCGGCAGCACGAGCCTGTTCCGCAGGGCCTCATTGATCGCCTCGTAGCCGACTCCGAACACCTCGGGAAAACGCAAAGCGATCACTCCGACAAGCGCCCCACCGATGACGGGCTTGGCCGGTCCGGGAATGTGCAGGCGGTCGAAGAAGTCCTCAGCGCCGTACAGCATCCTGATGAAGAGCAGCGCGGCCAGCCCGGCAAGGACGCCGAGACCCGCGTACGCCAGCAACTCGAATGGGCTGATGAGCGTGTAACGAGGCACCTCGAAGGCTGGGAAGTCGCCCAGAAAGTGGCGACTGACCACCGTGGCCGCCACCGAGGAGATCACGATCGGCGAGAACTGGGCCACCCCGAAGTCCCCGAGAATGATCTCCACCGCGAACAGGGCTCCGGCCACCGGCGCGTTGAAGGTCCCCGCGATCCCGGCCGCCGCTCCGCAGCCGACGAGAGTGCGCAGGCGGCGTTCACCGATCCCCAGCCACTGACCCACCGTCGAGCCCACCGCCGCGCCGATCTGGACGATCGGTCCTTCCCTGCCCGCCGAGCCGCCGGAGGCGATGCATACCCCGGACGCCACCATCTTGGCGAGCACCACCCGTGGGCGGATTCGCCCGCCGCGCAAGACCACCGACTCCATCACCTCGGGCACGCCGTGCCCCTTGGCCTCCGCTGCGAAGAAGTAGATGATGCAGCCGACAATCAGTCCACCGCCGGCCGGCGCCGCCACCTTCCACCACGCTGGAAGGGCGCGGATGTAGTCCAGAGAGTACTCGTGGGTGTGCCACGCCAGGACCTGGCCAAGGCGGATGCACTCGCGGAACGCCACCGCCCACAACCCACCGAGCAGCCCGATGACCACCGACACCAGCACCATGTAAACCTGCTGGGTCTGCCTGAGCCGTGCATGAATGCGCCCCAGCATCGCCCTGGCACTGGAAAGGACGCCCCGGATCATTTTGCGCGATTGTAGCCGAGCCGGGGCAACGGCCATCGAAGGCCCGTCGGGCCGGAGACGGCTCGGTGCCTGTCACGTACTTCCGATGTTGTGGGAAGGCGCCTTGGGAGCCAGCATCGTTCTGGGTGCCTGGTCCCGATTCAGGCTAGAAGCATAGCCCAGCGCCAACTACGTGGCGTCACCATCCCCCGCTGTTCACAGACGACAGAGCGCCCGGCGGCCGTCCTACGACTACGTTTCCGCCAGTGTCCTGCTTGGGAAGTCCGACGTGCTTGTCGCGGAGCCAGCGTGGTTCCTGGCAAGGCGCGACGACGCAGGCGTAGCCTTGCTACTTCAAGGAGGAGCAACGCCGCCAAGGGCCGCGATGGCCCGCGAGAAGTGCACCGAGATTTTCCAAACAGGGCACTAAAGGTTCTTGAGAACCACCGCCGCGGCCAGTAGCACAAGGCCGGCCGCGACCAACACGAAGGCGTACGCGGCCAGAGCGGGGACGACGCTCAACTGACCGAGGACCCCGAGCACCCCAAGGGCAATGGCGATCCACCACGTGATGACCTTTGGACGACTGAGCTTCATCATTGCACTTCCCCCTGACATCTACGGCTCCTCCTGGCGATGCGACGCTGGTGGATCGGCAGCCACAAGGTGACCCGACCTGTCGCTCCAAGGCACATCGGCGCCTACCATGACCTACATCCAGATCGAGCGCAGGTAGGCGACGACGTCCTTGATCTGGTCCTCGGTGAGAGCCTTGTTCTTGTGCGCTTTCTCTGACATGCCGCCCGGCTTTCCGTTGGCAATCATCGCCGCGAGCTCTGCGTCGGTCACGTCCTGCACCACCGAGGAGCGCAGATCCGGGATGCTGTACTTCTTGCCCATCGCAGTGTTCCCGCTGGCGTCGGCGCCGTGGCATGAAACGCACTTCGCCTTGAAGATCACCCCGCCGTTCGCGGAATTTCCTTCTGCGGGAGGCTCGGAAGCCGGCTGCGCGGCTGCCGGCTCGGTGCTCTGCGGAGCAGCCGGCTCGGCTGCCTGCTGCAGCTTCTTGCCACCGCTCTCCAGCGCTGCTCCGGCGGCTGCCGTCGCCTGCCGCGCTCCGTCCTTCACGTCGCTCCCAAATTCCTTCGCGCCTTCCGCGACCTGCTCTGCGCCGGACTGCGCGGCCTTCGCGACGTCCGTCGCAACCGACGAAACAGTCGTCGTCGACTCCGGCGTGGCCGTCGCCTGGGTTTGGGCAGAGGTTTCCCTCGACGACGACTCCGTTGCGGCGGACGTTCCTGGCGTCGTCTCCCTGTTGCACGCGACGAACGCCGCAAGGACTCCGAGCGTGGCTACTGCGAGGATCTGACCTTTCATCAAACGTCTCCTTTCGACGCAACTCATCCGGTCCAATCGCTCATCGTTCTCTCTTCACGAGCCGAACTCACGAACTGCCTCCAGTCCTGGTGCAGCCTTCTGTTCAGCTGATCCTGAATCTAGCCCCCAGGTGTCCCGCCGGGAAGCGCACTTACTACCCGGGAGCAGGACCGCGACCTGGGTAGAAACTACTTCTCCAGCAATCCCGGTGCGCGCTGAGAAGCGACGTCGATGCCGAACGCGAGAGAATGGGCGCCGCACACAACGTCGCAACCTCCGGCACGATGAGCAGACTCACTCGCATGACGACCCCCAGTCGGGGACAAGAGGTTCCCTGCTTCCCCGTCGAATCGAGGGGGTGCGTGTCACGGCCGCCGTGGCTCATGTCAAGACGTTCGAGACCGGAAGACCCCGCCAGTCACGGATTCCCGGATTCCTCAAGACCGGCAGCCGATGGACCTTCGGTTTCCGAGCGCTTGCCTGGTGCAAGGCCGACACGGCAAGGCTCGCGCCTTTCTGCGGGTGCCCTCAGCTCCTCAGCTCGGCACGATATCCGTGACGTGAGATGCGACGAGCTTCCAGCCGGCACCTCGCTCGGCGTAAACGTCGAGAAAGCGCAGTGTGTGCTCGAAAGTGTGTTCACCGTACGCGCCGCGGATGAAGGCCTTGCCCGAGATCAGCACGGTACGGGCCCAGGACTTCGTTTCGACCTGGGAGACCTCAAACTCCTCGAGCCTGATGCCTCCGGCTCCGTAGAGGGTCAGCATCATCTCGCGATCGTGAAGCCGGCCGCCGGCGTCACTTCCCTGGTAGTCCTCGGCGACGTAGGCCCTGATGGGTCCGACGTCGTTGGCCCGCATGCCCGCGTTGATCGCGTAGAAGGCACTGAGCACGACCTCTGTGGGATCGTCAGACCGCATCGCGTCTTCTCCGTTGCGCTCGCATCGACTCGAAGGGGCTCGTGGGTTGAGCTTTCATCGGCCTTCTTCCCATTCCCAGGATGCCACGTGCCGCATGATCGGTGCCAGCTCAGGCGATTGGGACGATCTTCATGAAATCGTCGGGATCGTCTGACCTGACACTGACTGCTCGTTTCACTTCCAGCTTGTCGCCTCCTGCACGTCTAACTTCTTGCTTCCAGCCTCTTGCGCCCCACCCTCTTCACCATCCCCCGGCCCGAACGGAGGTCCTTGGTGTGGTGCGGCCGTCCCGGCTGCACACCGGGCCGCAGGCCCGGCTTGGCAGACAGTTCGATAGTGGCCCCGCCGCCTCCCGACGCCCGCGCCACGACTGCGCGATGCCGAGCGATGCGCCAGGGCTGGGGCTACGGCGCTGTCACGCGTCCCCCGCCGACCCTACGCACGTCCGGCAGGCGCCTTCCGACCAGGGTGCGGTTGCGCAGCCACCGCACGGGAGCGGGTTGCCCGGTCCCGTTGACGAAGGTGAAGTCGGTGTCGAGCTCGTGGTCGCCGTCGATGTCGATGACGAAAGTGTCGAAGTAGTACTGGTACATCGGCGTTGTGTAGTCGGCCTGGCGGGGCTTGAAGATCGTGATCGACATCGCGTCGCCGTCGAGGGCCACGACGGCCGTCGAGGTCCGGCCCAGGTTGTCGGTCATCGCGTACGTGCCGGTATATCGCCTCCACGTCGAGGGATCGGTCGTGACGTCCGGCGGCGGATCGCTCGAGATCGGGAGCATTGCCCCCGCAATGCAGCCGGCGGCGTCCATCAGCGAGTCCGGTCCGTTGGCGAGCACCGCCACTGCGGCGCGGTAGTTCGGCTCCCACGCGACGAAGGCTCCCCAGCCCGTGATGTTGCCGCCGTGGTAGATCATGTGAAGACCGGCGACGTCGTCGACGACGAGCCCGTAGCCGTAGCGCGAGGTGGGAGAGAAGTAGGACAGCACCGTCGGCTTCTCCATGAGTGCGACCGACTCCGGCTCGAGCACGTCTCCGCCGCCGTCCATCAACAGGAGGGCCCACTTCACGAGGTCCGGGGCGGTCGAGAACGCCCACCCTGCCGGAGCGCCGGCCCAGTTGTCGTAGCTGCTCGGGGAGAAGATCACGGGAACGCCGCCGTACCCGGTCACGTGGCCGTAGCTGTAGTTGCCGCCGGCGATCACCTCTGCGGGGTCGAGGGTGGTGGCTTCGAGCCCTGCCGGACCCCAGACCCGGGTCGCCATGTAGGTGTGGTAGTCGATCCCGCTCGCGCGCTCGACCACGAGCCCGGCGAGCATGAAGTTCGGGTTCGAGTAGTTGAAGAACGACCCCGGCGGGGCGTGGAGACCGAAGGCACCGCTGTGAGCCGCCCAGCGCGACAGCGCGTCGCTGTCGGTCGGGCCGCTCTGCTGCAGCGGCAGGTCCGGAAAGCCCGACGTGTGCGAGAGCAGGTGGTGGATCGTGATCGACTCCGCAGGCCAGGGGCCGTCGAGCCACAGCTCGGGGATGGTCCGGGTCACGGGCTCGTCGAGCCGCACCGCTCCCGCCTCCACCTGCTGGAGAACCGCCGCCGCGGTCATCTGCTTGGTGATGGAGCCGATCCGGAACACGGTATCGCCGTCGACGGGGTCCATGTTGAGGAGGTGCTTCAAGCCGTAACCATGCTTGAAGATGAGCACGCCGTCCCTGGCCACCGCGACCGACGCGCCCGGCGTGCCGTGAGCGGCCATGTCGTTCGTCACACACTGGGCGATGGCCGCCTCGAGGTCCTCCGCGGCCGCGAGCTCGGCACCCCAGCGCACCGCCTGCTCGGACATCCGCAAGGCCTGCGGCTCGGGCCCCAACCTGGCGGAGGCGTCACGGACGGGGCGGACCGAGGCGGTGTCGCCGGCCGCGGCGAGGACGGCGCTGAGACCGACCGCCGCCAGAAAAGCACCTGACAGTCGCGCAGCGTGGTATCGCATCATCCTGTCCTTTGGAAAAGGGTTACGGGAACCACCCCCCGAGGTTTCGGCTCGCACGCCGGCATGGCGTCGGCCGCTTGGTGTCCGACTGTGGTGCGGCCGGCTCGGCTGCACACCGGACCGGGCTCGGCCGCTTCGAACGTGCGGGAGACGCCCCTCAGCGATGTCTCGCTCCGCACCTCCAACAGCCCCTTGGTGGCCGCCTCCATGAGCCCCACGACGTCCTCGAACACCCCCTGCGAGCCGGCCTCGACCGCGCCGTCGAGCTCGTGCTGCCCGTCGTCGGCATGCAGCACGAGCTGGACGTTCGCGCGCTCTTCGCCTTCGTTGAACAGGACGAGGTCGGTCCGCCAACTGCTCCCCCACAAGCCGTCGACGTGCGCGGCGATCGGCACCCACAGCGACGACTCGGTTTCGAAGCAGGAATCGACGTCGAATACCTTGAGGCCGTCCCCGAAGGGGTCGTAGAGGAGCCCGTCCACCAGTTCGAGGTCCCAGCCGCCGACATCGGCGCTGCCGATGAGCTGCGGCGCGGCCGGATCCGCGATGGAGAGAACGTCCAGCCTGTTGGGATACGAGGACCCGACGTACGCGACGTCTCCGTCGACGAGCACCGCGCGGGCAAGCGAGACCAGGTCGTAGCTGCCGACCAGCACGGGGCTGGTCGGATCGCTGAGGTCGTACGTCGCGAGACCTCCTGAGCCGACCACGTAGGCCAAGGTCCCGGCGAACGCGTAGTCGTCGCCTCCGGCGAGGATCACGGACCTTTCGACCGGCGCCGCCGGATCCGTGACATCCACGATCTGGACGCCCCGCGTCCCACTCAGGAGCACGAGCTCGCCGGTGACCGCAACCGCACCTGAAGGAGACGTGGATTCCAGCTCGCCCAGCTTCATCGGGTCGGCGAGGTCGATCACGTCGAAGATCCGCAGCCCGAAGCCTGACAGGTATGCCGTGGTTCCGCGCACCACAACCGCGGACACGTACTGATCCGCACCCACCGAACCGGCAAGCACGGGGGAGGCCGGCGTCGAGACGTCCCACACCGCGAGCCCTTCCCTGCCTTCGGCGATGTAGAGGCGGTCCCCCACGAGCTGCATGTCGAAGCACCAGTGGCCGCCGGGCGGCACGACCCGTTCGATCACGACCGGAGCCGGCGGCGCCGAGACGTCGAGGACGTAGATCGAGTCGTCGGAGAGGAGATAGGCGTAGTCTCCCTTCCTCTCGATCTGGCACACTCCCGAGAAGATCCCGCTGTCGCCGTCCACGTCCAGGTTCATGACCTGAGTGGGGCACGCCCGGAGCGGCGGCGAAGAACCCACCACGGGGAGCCCACCCTCGAGCTTGGGGCAGGTCTGCGCCCCTGCGAGGGAAGGCAGGGCGCAGAGCACGATGACCGCAAGGCTGCAAGGCGTCCGCAGCATGGCGCGCCTCCTTCGCTTCGGCGGCGGCTCTGAAGGCTCGAGCAGGACCGTCAGTGAGACCGTTCTCCCGGGGAACATCCCGGTCCCACTCAGAAAGCGTCGAATGCGTCGCAAACCCGCAATCTGTTGTGGTGCCGCCTTGGTGCCGGGCTCGAAGGAGGCCTTGTGGCCTCATCCCCCTCACGCCGTGTCCGGCGAGCCCGTCGCCTTGTGGCGCTTGAGTTATCACGGCTCTCTCGGGCCTGGCACTCTGGAGGGCTTCTCACCTCGCCTCGAGGTGTGCCAGCCTGCGCTCGATCCAGGCCGCCTCGTCGGTGAAACCGAGCCCGCGGTAGAGCGAGGCGAGGCGCCGATAGCGCTCGAGCACGTCGAAGCCCACGCTCCACTGGAGCTTGCGGAGGTCCTCCGGACACAGGTGCAGCGGCCGCGAGTCGCTCTCCTCCATTCTTGGAGCCCGGCACCCATGACTCAGCGCGCGACGCATCTACGGAGGTGGGCGACTGCAGCTTTCGGTGCTCTTCTCCGAGGGGAGGTCAACCTTCACGCTTCACGCGAGCGGCTGCCCGCTGTTTCGCGCGTCACGTAACCTCCGAGCGACGGCTCCGCCGGGTAACGAGGCCAGTGAGAGGACAACGAGAAAGAGCGACGCCGAGCCCATCACACTCCACAGAAACCCCGAGGTGGTCGTTGCGGTCGAGCCGCCGAGAGCCAACAGGCACCCGAGAATGCTCGAGGCCGGGAGGGCGACGGCAAGGTATCCGATCAAGCCGCCCTTGAGGTAGGCACCGAAGGCCAGGTACCCACACGCTGCGGGCGGAAATGCCCAGATCAGCACCGACAGCCGCAGGCTCGGTGATGACACGAGTGCCGCGACGCCTCCGACATCGTCGTCCATGAGGTGAACGAGAGCGGAGACCAGGAGGCACGGAACGAGGGGCCAGAGCACGAGAATGGCTCGCTTCATGGCTGGAGCGTCCCCGCCGCCGATCGTGAGCCGGACTCGGGAGCTTTGAGGCTTGCCGATCGGCCCGCCCGACCCAACCCGTCGCAGAGCGCGCTGCTCATCGTCAGGACCGGGGCCTGCCGCTCACGGATGTCCATCGCTGGTGGGAGCTGCATCGGCCGCCGCCCACTCCCTTCTGCCGAGCTGAATGGTGTCGAGGACGGCCACGATGACGGAGGCCCATCCCACGACGTTCATCCCCGAGCCGATTGCCTTGTCCCCGATCAGCAGGGTGTTGCGCAGCCCGGTGATCCAGAATATCAGCGTGCGCAGCAGGTGCCACAGGGCAGCGCCCTCACCGGCTCGGCAGAGCCGGCGGCCCATGGCGATGAGAGTCCAGAGTACCGCTGCCAGCCCACGTTCAAGGTCGACGACGCCGGCGCACTCGAGCCGGCTCAGCTGTACGGAGAGGTTGCCGCGGGTCAGGCCCCAAGCCCGTTCACGCCGAGCTTCCCCAAGGACGCCGGCAAGGTGATCGTCGCCGAGAAGGCCAACCCCCG
>Ga0315540_10001829_pt1 | contig 12025 bp, 12 predicted proteins | sample SalMarSW160110MG_FD_203677 | JGI IMG/M metagenome (GOLD analysis project Ga0315540, IMG submission 203677) | Salt marsh sediment microbial communities from the Plum Island Ecosystem LTER, Massachusetts, United States - Salt Marsh Sediment SW1601-10 ... | reverse complement strand
TGCTTCAACGAGGGCACTACCCCGGAACGGCTGCTGGAACAGATCGCCAGTGGTGAGACTCTGCCTACACACGTCAGCGTGTCAATGTCACGATGTGTAAGGCCAATTCCAACGGGAGTTATATTAACTCCATCCTGCCGTTGAACGAGGCGCTGGCCTGAAACTCGATGGTGGCCTCGGCACGTTCGCGGTCAAAATGCCGACGTAGGGACTCGATAACCAGCTTGCTCGAACGCCATGCCGCCACCGAAATCAGCGCCAGGAACCGGTTAAACCATCGTGTGCGGTGCTCGGGCGCGGGTTTTCGCTGACGGAAAGCGTAATACAGCGCGAAGCGCAACAGGATAACCGCCAGGGTCAGCCCCAGCCAGACAGAAACATTGCCCCCCCGACTGCGGACCATTGCACGACGGAGAGAATCGCCCCGTTTATCAGGATCGCGGAGAGCGCAAGGGGCAGTGACTGGATTGTCGCTGTTTCTCATACAGCGCTAATCCGTTTGTTCGAAAAGTTCATATAGTTACAAACTGTACCTAGCCAAGGTTCCAACGCCTAGAGTGTCGGTCTCGAATTCCGATTTACGCCGCCATAGGGGGCTGGACGAGCCGATGGCAATGCGCCTGCCAGCGGTAATGTCCCAAGTCGGCTTGTCGGGTTTTGGATGCACCATGGATTTGTGCGGGGGTATCGCCTTCAAGGGCGGCGTGCAAACGGCTGTGGTTATAATCATTCCGGAACAGTTCGAGTTTTCACTGTAAATCAACGGCGTTCCAGAAGCTCATCTGGTCAAGAAACTCACGACGAATGGTACCGACAACTCTATCGATGCGTAGCCGCTGGGCGGGCCAGTTTACTGTAACGCTGCCTTCCAGATCGATGCCGAACTGTCTGGTCTCGCGAAACGTTTCCGTTACCTGGCGCCCAGCGATCAGCGTCTTGGTGGCAATGCAGCCGCGCTGTAGGCACGTGCGGCCGGGGTCCTGGGTTGTCGATCAGGCGCACCTCGAGACCGGCGGCTACGGCGTCCAGCGCGGCAACATAGCCCGCAGGACCTGCACCAATCATTGTAAGGCGCTTGGCCATATGTAGTTTCCCGGGTAGCAACGAAGATGATTTGGCGATAGTGCAAAAAAGGCACCAGTGCGGTGAAAGTCATGCGCAGGTGTTTCCGGGCGTGAGCCTGGCGTACAGGCTGTACCGGAATAAGTACACTGCCTGTGTCAATAATCGTTACAGTCGTTGCCAGCATCGATACACCCGGTGTCGAGCGCACTGTTCTCGCGTGGCTTCGCGGCATTAGCGCATTCCATCCGCAGGTGGGTCTATCCCCGACTGGCCGTCACGCTTTTCCTGCCGAAATTCCGCGTGTGTCCCGCTGCCTGAGCAGGATGGCACGACATGCGCCATCAGCGGCCATCCCGGGTTGCCGGCAGCGGGTGCAAACCCTTGTTATCCGGTCGTCGGACGGATGGCACAGACCTTGCGTGAACGTCAGCCACGCTGTGCCTTACCGCGCGCCGCACCGGTATCGGCATGGCATAGATCCGGGTAATGATTAACAACCGAGGAATTCGATGGCTTCTGACAAGATAAGCGTCATTGTAGTTTCTGAGTCCCGTGAGCGCCTGCAAATGGCTGCCATGGTGGCGTCGGTGGGCGCGGTTAGCGGACACCGGGTTTCCGTTTTCCTGTCCATGAACGCCCTGTCGTACTTTGTGGCGGGCTACAGCCCCTACGACATACCGGTGGAAGGCGAATTCGGCAAGCTGCTGGCCAGTAAAAACGCCCCGGAGTTCATGGACCTTTTCGAGCAGGCTGTCGACCTGGGCGATGCGCAGGTATTTCCCTGCTCGATGGCCATGGACATGCTCGGCCTCAAGCAGGCGGACATGGTTAGATACCTGGAGGAACCACTGGGGCTGACTCGCTTCCTCGATGATGCGACTGGTGGCCAGGTATGGACATTTTGATCGGGAGTCAAGATTGTGAGTGAGAAGAAGGTAATCGATGCTCGCGGCACCTTTTGCCCCGGTCCGCTGATGGAGCTCATAGCGGGTATCAAGCAGTCAGAAGTCGGTGAAGAGCTGGAAGTGCTGTCCAGCGATGAAGGGTCGGCCAAGGACATCCCGGAATGGGTCAACAAGGTCGGTCACGACCTGGTCGATAACTTCGAGAGTGACGGTGTCTGGCACGTCGTCGTGAGAAAGGCGAAATAACATCACCTGAAAGGTCCAGAGGAGAGCGGAATATGAAAATACTGATCGTAGGCGGCGGTATGGGTGGCACCATCCTGGCCAACAACCTCGCACGACGTTTGAAGTCCGAACTGGACCACGGCGCTGCCAGCATCACCATGCTTTCGGCGAGTGACAAACATATGTACCAGCCCGGACTGCTATACGTGGCCTTCGGTCGGATGGCACCGGACGAGCTCTACCGCGACCAGCAGAGCCTGCTGGAGCCTGCCATACATTTTCATGTCGACCCGGTCGAGACCTTCAGTCTGAATGAAAACCACGTTATCGCCAAAAGCGGCAAGCGCTACGATTACGACATTATTGTAATCGCCACGGGCTCGCGCGCCATGCCGGAGAACATTCCCGGTCTCGCGGAAAACTCCATCAATGTCTATACCGAACAGGCGGCTCTGGATTTCTACAAGCGCCTGTCCGAATTCGAGGGCGGCAAGGTGCTGGTCAGCGTCGGTGTGCCGCACAAGTGCCCCATGGTGCCGCTGGAAGTCACCTTCATGATGTATGACTTTTTCAAGGACCGCGGCATGCTGGACAAGGTCCAGCTCCACTACACCTATCCCATCGGCCGCCTGCACAGCCTTGAGCCGGTTGGCAAGTGGGCGCAGAAGGAATTTGACCGGCTCGGCGTCACCTACGAAACGCTGTTCAACATGAAGGAAGTTGACGGAGACAAAAAGGTCGTCTACAGCGAAGAGGGCACGGAAGCGAGCTACGATCTGCTGGTAGCCGTACCGCCGCACAAGGGCATGGAGGTGATCGAAAGCAACGGGCTGGGTACGGCCGGATGGATTCCGACCGACCGCCATCGCCTGAACGTTGAAGGCCACATCAACGCATTCGTGCTCGGCGATACCACCAACTTGCCGATCAGCAAGGCGGGTTCCACAGCCCATTTCGAGGCCGAGGCGCTGGCGGACAATATCGCCTCGACGGTCAAGATAGGCACGCCGGTGCGCGACTATGATGGCAAGGTATTCTGTTTCATCGAGGCGGGCAAGGAAAAGGCAACCTACGCTATGTTCAACTACAACAACCCGCCCGATCCGAAGCCGCCGACCAAGTCAATACACTGGTTCAAAATGGCCTATAACCAGCTGTACTGGGCCAGCGCACGCGGATTGCTCTGAGTGGGGTGGCGGACATGAGTCAGGCGCGGAAGTCAGCAACAGAAGCGAAGGCGACGGAAGAGGGCCTGCCGTCGGAATTGGTGCGGCTGGTCGACGGTGCGCAGGACGCGCTCACCGATGACATGGTGACCCGTTTGAGCGCAACGCTCACCGACGGGCTCGACCTGCTGGACCGTATCAACCGCAGTGGTGTCGGCGACGCGCTGCCGACGCTGGCCGCCATGGTGGAAAACGGCGACCTGGAACGGGTGGCGGGCATTGCCCGCCTGGTGGGTTCGGCGCAGGATGCGATGACCGATGATATTGTCGGCCGCCTGGCGCATACCGCCAGTGGTGGCCTGGACCTGCTCGACCAGGTCAACCGCAGTGGTGTCGCCGGGGCACTGCCGGCGCTTACCGCACTGGTCAATAATGGCGACCTCGACCGCCTGGTCGGCTTGGCAAGGCTGGTGGGCTCCGCACAAGATGCGCTTTCCGACGATATCGTCGGCCGCCTGGCATTGATCGCCGGTGAAATGATGTGCCTGGTCGACCGCCTGGCGCGCAACCGGAGCTTCCTGCAGATGCTGGACCTGCTCACCCGGGAAGACATTCAGTCGTCGCTGACCGGCGTGCTCAACGCTCTGGTGACGGCCTGCGAGGCCAGTGCCGCGCAGCCGCCTGCAAAGGGCGGGCTGGTTGGATTGCTGGCGATTGCCCGGGACGCCGATACCCAGGAAAGTCTCAGGTTCCTCTCGGCGTTCGGCCGCGGTCTGCGTAACGCCTAGCAACCAGGGCTTTGCGGTACGACGATGGGGGCGCGCCACGAGCACGCACCCATCTCGTGCTAGGCGAAAACCTGTTCAACCGCGATGCTGTCGGGTTCCGCTATGTATTGCGTGTACTGTTCAGAGCCCATCAGCTCACACAGCTGCTCGGCGGCCTCGAGTTGCACATGCAGCATCCACCCTTCGCCGTACGGATCTGATTTGACGGGGCCCGGGTTGTAGCCGAGATAATTATTGGCATTGATGATGTGGCCATCCACCGGAGAGACTAGCTCGATGACAACACCGCCGGAAATTATCGTGCCGAAGGGTTTTCCGCGGCTGACGGAACTCCCGGCCGTGGGCAGTTCCACCTGGTGGATTTTGCCCACTCGCTGCTGGGCGTGGTCGCTGATGCCAATAATCGCGCGGTTACTATCCCTGTGGCGACACCACAGGTGATTCTCGCTATAGAGGCAATGGTTTTTATTGTGCATTGATGCCTGCTCCTCGATTGTCGTGTTTGCTAATCGAATGGCCGGGTGCCGTGACGCCACTGGGCGTAGCCGGCGTGGGTACCGCCCGCGGGTTTGTTTGCCGGGAAAATTGCAAAATCCGTACCATTGAATCAACCGGTCAGCGATTCAATGGCTTGTATTGCATACCCCGTTCCGGTATCGCGTAAATCCGCTGCCGGTGCTTCACATACAGCGCAGTTTGTATAGAAGTAATTACAGGGTCAGACAGTTGCTGCGTCCGCGACGCTGTCGAGAATGCAACAGATGCGCTCGAGCCAGTCGGCGTGTTCGGGCTTCATCAGGCAGGAGCGCAGACAGGTCACAGTTGGGGTGTCGAACTCGACTTCCCGCCAGTACTCCTGCAGCAGACCGGCCGGGAGACTGACCAGCGCCAGGTGCAGGCCGGCCGCCGCCGTTGCCTCGAACAGGGCGTGTGAGCGCGCTGAAATGCTGCTGGCGCACACGCCCCGTGGCGCCCACACAACGATATCCAGTTGCGGTTGGGTAAGGGTGAGGAACCGCGGGTCCGTGTCAAGGTGGGCGTACAGCGCGGCAGCTGCCTGCAGCGAACGCGCAAGGTCCCGGGAGAACCTGCCGCCGCGTACGAGGGGCAGCAAGCGTTGGGTGGCCCACAGGGCGACGGCCGTCGCACCCGGCCGCGAGCACTCCAGGCTGATTTCACCCAGGTGCAGGGCGTCGGTGGTGAAATACGCGTAGGGCGCTTGGTGGTGGTAGAGGGGCGCCAGCGCCGGATCCCTGAACAGGACACAACCGCAGCCATAGGGCTGGAGGCCGTGCTTGTGCGGATCGATGGTGATCGAGTCGACTTGCGCCAGGGCATCGAAACACGCGCGTGCCTCGACGGGCAACTCGCCGACCAGCGTGAAGTACCCACCATAGGCGGCATCCACGTGAACCCGGAAATCATATTGCTCCCTGAGTGCGAGTATCGCCGGCAGGGGGTCGAGTGCGCCCAGAGCGGTGGTGCCCAGGGTGACCACCACTGTGCCTGTTCGGCCGTCTGCCAGATGCCGTTCGAGGTTTACGAGGTCCATGGTCCCGCGGGCGTCCGTGGCAACAGCATGGAAATCCAGCTGCAGCAGTTCACAGGCGCGCCGGTGGCTGTAGTGCGCCGCTGCGGAAGCGAGCACGCCTGTACCGGGGCGCAGCTTTGCCGCGATCCAGAGTGCTTCCAGGTTGGCAATTGTCCCGCCGCTGCAAAGATGGCCGATGTGTGTTTGCCAGTTGAACATGGCGGCGAGTGCGGCGACGGCTTCTTTTTCCATTGCGGTGCTGGCACGCCCGCCCTCGTGCGAATGGTTATTGGGGTTTGTCCACAACGCCAGCATATAGGCCAGCCGGGCGATGCGATGGGGCGCTTTCATCATCTGGCCGGCATACAGCGGGTGCGGGTAGGGCAGGTTGTCCTGCAGACGCCGCGAGACTTCTTCGAGTACCTCGTGAAGCCCTTCTTCGGACGGATCCGCGAGACAGGATGGCAGGCCAGTGAGGGTGTCCAGCGCCTCTTCCAGCCGCGCGATCTCCTGGTTGTCGGTGTTCATTGCAGGGGCTCACCTCCGTCAGTATTGCGGCACGCGGCGAAGCAGCACTGCACAGCGCGGGACAGTACAGCGCCGATGCGGTGTCGGCATAAAAAAGGCCCGGCGGGGGGTGCCGGGCCAGGTACCATTCGGAGACGCTCAGGGATGTTCGCGAATGGCTAGGGAGATGTCTGCTTCCGGCCTGGCCGGAAACCACAGCAACCGCGCGGTCACTTTCTGCTTTCTGCTCTGCAGCGTGGATCTTTGCAGATACGGATGCAGCCGCAATCATGAGTCGAGCATATTCCGTGCCAGGTCATGCCTCCTACGGGTCCCGGCATGATCAATATCCTGTGCCTGTCGCCTTTGTCGTCTGATAATCCTGTCGGCAAAAGTAAAGAAACAATACGCGAGTATACGAGGCTTCCGCCGTGTTGCCTGGTTTGGGCGCGCGGCCCGTGTATCGCCGTTTAAAATCGATGGCGCACAGGCGAACACTGTGTCTTGCCATCGTTCAATGTGGCTCGGATACGTGACAGGCCTGTCGCGCAGTGAGAAATTCCCGCGCGTACAAAAAAATGCCCGCCGGGGGGGGCGGGCATTGGAAAAAGCGAACCGGAGGCTGCGGGAGGAGTGGATACTGCAACCATGCCGCTGCAGTATCCTGTTGCTGTGGTACACAGCATACAGCCATCTTTAGTCGTTCGCTGCGAATGGCATGGGCAATATTCGCGCCATTTGCAAAATGGTTGTCGCAGTGCACTGGCATTACCCCCGGTTGTTCCGGAACTGTATCCAGGTGTGCCATTACTGGAATAACCCGTGCCGGTTTCGCAACGTCCACCGTTGGCGGAAACCGGTGGATCCCTGTCGCCAGCGAATGATGCCGATTTCATCATGCAATACCGGTGCTGGGAAAGGCGCGGAGGATGTCGTGAAAATCACGGTAAGCGATAGCGGGCGACCCCCGCCGGTGCAGGAATGTGAGCAGGCGATCGCGTGCGAACGTGATATCGGCCTGTAACGCCATGCTCTGGTCGGACAGCGAATCGCCGATGACGATCCTCGGCCGAACCGGGTAGCGCAGCAGGATATCTGCTTTCGGCACCGCCTCCAGCGCGTTGCCGTCAACGATCCGGGCGCGCATGCGAGGCTGGTCCAGCGCCACATCCAGGGCGTATATGCGGTGTAGCAGGTGGCGCCAGGGGGCCAGCCTGGCTTCGACGCAGAAGCGCATGCCGCTGGATATGACAACGACCGGCATATTTCGCTCGCGCATACGAAGCAGAAACGTCTCGAAGCCCGCACGCAGGGGTTGCCGGTTGACGAATTCCCGGATGTCGTCGGCCCGGGCCGAGGGCAGCGCGCCAATCAGCCGTTCAATGCCGGTGCGCAGGCTGATGGTGCCGCGGCCGATGTCCGCCAGCACTTCACCGGCACTGGCTGGAAGAAAATGCTGTACCACAGCCTGCAGGGTGTCCGCTTCGGTGATGGTGCCGTCGAAGTCACAGAAAACTGTGCCACTGCCATCACCGGCACTGGGCGTGGCAGCAGCCGGTTGTCTTTCCTCGCCGTGTACCACCGCGTGTCAGGCTAGTCTGAGCGGATCAATGCGTAGGCGGAATGGTTATGGATGGATTCGAAGTTCTCGGATTCGACGCAATAGTCCAGGATGCGCGGTTCATCGCGCAGTCGCGCCGCCACATCACGTACCATGTCCTCGACGAATTTCGGATTGTCATAGGCCTGCTCGGTGACGTACTTTTCGTCCGGGCGCTTGAGCAAGCCGTAGAGTTCGCTGGATGCCTCGCTTTCGATGATGTCGATCAGGTCTTCTACCCAGATAAACTCGCCGATGGTGGCGGTCACCGTCACGTGAGATCGCTGGTTGTGCGCCCCGTAGTCGGAGATCTTTTTGGAGCAGGGGCACAGGCTGGTGACCGGCACGGTTACCTTGATGGAGAGTCCGGCCGTGCTACCGTGAACTTCGCCGATAAACGTTACGTCATAGTCCAGCAGACTGGCGACGCCGGTTACCGGTGCCCGCTTGTTGACAAAGTAGGGAAAACGCATTTCTATGTGGCCCGAGTCGGCTCCCAGGCGGCTTGTCATTTCCGGGAGCATCTGCTTGAATGATTTCACAGACAACTCACGTTCGTGCTGGTTGAGAATTTCCACAAAACGCGACATGTGAGTGCCCTTGAAGTGCTTGGGCAGATTTACATACATGTTAAAGCAGGCAACAGTGTGCTGTTCCCCCTCGCTGCGGTCGCGCACCCTCACGGGGTGGCGTATGTTCTTTATGCCAACCTTGTTGATGGCGATATTGCGGTGGTCGGCGCTGCCTTGCACGTCGGCTATGGGTTTGACGTAATCCAGCATCGTGGTCTCCTCTGTGCCGCATACCCGTTCCGGCGGACGGTCAAGGCTTTTCATGATATGTAACGTTTATGCATGGCTTGTGCCACGGCAAGGTGACCAGATAATACTGATGGTTGGCATTAAAACGGTCGTTATGTGTGACAGAACTGACGCAATTTGTTCCGTCTCCGGCCCACTGTTTGCGGCGTTTCCGTCGCTGTGCGCAGGGTGCCAGGGAAGTGTGAATCATGCGTGACACGCCGGTATTGACCTATTCACGCCCGCTGTTGATGGGCATTCTCAACGTCACCCCGGACAGTTTTTCCGACGGCGGCGCCTATCGGTCTCTGAACGTCGCCTGTGAACATGCTCTGGACATGGCGGCGCAAGGCGCGGACATTATCGACGTCGGCGGAGAATCCACCCGTCCGGGCTCGCGGCCGGTAAGCGACAGGGAACAGATCGACCGGGTGATACCCGTGATCCGCGAGCTACATGACCGGTTGCCTCCCGGCGTGATTATCAGCACTGATACCCGCTCGGCCGTGGTGGCTGAGGCGGCACTGGCGGCGGGTGCTACCATGCTGAATGACGTCAGTGCGGGCCTCGGTGATCCGCGCATGCTCGGGCTGGCGGCGGAGAGCGGCGCCTACCTGGCGCTGATGCATATGCAGGGCGAACCTGAGACGATGCAGGATAATGCGGACTACGGTGATGTCGTCGCGGAAGTCAGGACTTTCCTGCTGCGGTGTGCCGCGCAGGCCATGGACAACGGCGTGCGCGAGGACCAACTGGTGATCGACCCCGGCATCGGATTCGGCAAGCGCCGCGAGCACAACCTCCAATTGCTGTCCGCGCTGCAACAGTTCGTCGCCACCGGTTTGCCGGTGATGCTGGGGACCAGCAGAAAACGTTTCATGGGCAGCCTGTGCCAGGTAGATGAACCGCGCGATCTTGGGCCGGCAACCGTCGCCACAACGGCCATCGGGGTTATGGCGGGAGCGAGAATCTTCCGGGTTCATGATGTCCGGGAAAACCGCCAGGCCGCCGATATCGCCGCCGCGGTCAGGCAGGTGGCGGATACACATACCGGTCAATGAGCGCTCCGGCTCAGGCGGCTGCGGTGAGGGCGTGCAGCCTGTTACGGTTTGCCGGCTTCGACCTGGCTGACAATGCTTGCGATGGTGTCTACCGGCGTGCCGAACGGGATGATGCGCGCCAGTTCGCCGTGCCTGTCGATCACATACAGATTCGCGCCGTGGTCGACCGCGTAGTCGTTCGAGGCAACGTCGCCAGTATAGCGGTAAAAAGTCCCGTAACTCCGGGTGAGGGCGTGCAACTGGTCCTGGGTGCCGGTCGCCGCAATGATCGACGGGTCGAAGTAACTGACATAGGCCTTCAGGCGGGAGGGGGTGTCGCGCTGCGGGTCAACCGAAATAAACAGTGGCGTGAGGTCGCGGGCACGGTCGCCGAGTCTGTCGATGACCTGTTTCACCATCATGAGTGTGGTTGGGCAAACATCCGGGCAGGAAGTGTAGCCGAAGAACATCAACACCACCTTGCCACGCTCATCGGAGAGGCTGAAGGGAGCGCCGTTGTGATCCGTCAGTGTGAAATCTCCGCCGATAGCTTGCGTGCGGGTCGCCTCCGCGGGCACTCCCCGGTCGGCCGGAGCAGAGCTCCAGGGGGCCAGCGCGGCAAGGCACAGGCACAGCGCTGTTAGTATCACCTGGTTGTGAAGCCACGGCATAGTCATCGGTTCCCGGTTGCAGCAATGGTGCTAGCCAGTTGGACTATACTCAGCAATAAGCATTCCATTGTAAAAGGGCCGCTTTCAAGCACTGCTCGCACGCTGGAATTCTGCTGCTCGCTGTCACGTAGGTTGAACAGGTTGAGCTGACTGTCACCCGGGTGGAGCAGTGCCGGATTGGTTGTTTCCAGATAAATTCCAAGAATAACAAGGGTTAGATACGGCCCCTCCCGGTGGCATGTTGATTGCAAAATTGCCGTGAAGAAGCAAGCCGTTACCAGCTATGTGCGGCCTGTAGTCTCCTGTTCCGCGTAAACCGGTTCGATAGGGGGCGCTCAGGTATACCAGCCAAGATCTGGTATTTCACCAATCGAGGAGTCATACAATGAACAGCGGAAACTTAAAGAAGCGTCTTTTGGCAACGGTACTGGCGGCAGCCGGCACCTGTACGGCGGGAGCCCTGGTCGGCACCAGTGCCTTCGCCGACGAGACATGTCAGTCACCCTACATGGCCAAGATCGTCGGCCAGGAGGACTTTGTCTACGTCTGGACGCTGGGTATGGAAGGCCTCGGAGACGGCCAGGACAAACTGGTCACCATCGATACCAATCCGAAATCGAAGACCTACGGCAAAGTCGTCTCGACGCTCTCTGTGGGCGGTCGCAACGAGGCGCACCATTCCGGTTTCACCGACGACCGGCAATATCTCTGGGCGGGCGGCCTGGATACCAACAAAATCTTCATCTTCGACGTTCATACCAACCCCGGCAAGCCCACGCTGCACAAGGTGATCACCGATTTCACCGCGAAAAGCGGCGGCGTGGTAGGCCCGCACACCACCTACGCGCTGCCGGGACGCATGATGATCACGGGGCTGTCCAACAATCAGGATCACGGCGGGCGTACGGCGCTGGTTGAATACACCAACGAAGGCAAGTATGTGTCCACCCACTGGATGCCCACCGATGACAACCTGCGCGGTGCGGAAAAGACCGGCAAGTACGCCGACGGCTACGGCTACGATGTGCGTGCGTTGCCGCGCCTGAACGCCATGGTAACGTCTTCGTTCACCGGCTGGTCGAACTACATGATGGACTTTGGCAAGATGCTCAACGATCCGGAAGCAATGAAGCGTTTCGGCAACACCGTCACGGTCTGGAATCTGCATACCCGCAAGCCGGAAAAGGTGTTTGATGTGCCCGGTGCACCGCTGGAAATCCGCTGTGCCTGGGAGCCGACTCACAACTACTGCTTCACTACCACGGCACTGACCTCGCAGATCTGGCTGATCTACCAGGACGGCGGCGACTGGAAGGCCAAGGCGGTGGCCGATATCGGCGATCCGTCCAAGATCCCGCTGCCGGTCGATATTTCTATCAGCAACGATGATACCCACCTGTGGGTGAATACGTTCATGGACGGCAAGACGCGCCTGTTCGATATTTCGAATCCGCAGGCCCCCAAGCAGGTGTTTGAGGAGAAGATCGGTGCCCAGGTGAACATGGTTTCCTCGAGCTGGGACGGCAAGCGCCTGTACTACACCACCTCCCTGCTGGGCAACTGGGACAAGAAAGGCAAGGACAATGAACAGTTCCTGAAGGGCTATACCTGGGATGGCGGTAAACTCACCGAACAGTTCGAGGTGGATTTTATCAAGGAAAAACTGGGGCGTGCACACCAGATGCGCTTTGGTGCCTATTCGCTGTATGCCAAGAAAGCACCTGAAC
>Ga0315540_10001827_pt1 | contig 12038 bp, 35 predicted proteins | sample SalMarSW160110MG_FD_203677 | JGI IMG/M metagenome (GOLD analysis project Ga0315540, IMG submission 203677) | Salt marsh sediment microbial communities from the Plum Island Ecosystem LTER, Massachusetts, United States - Salt Marsh Sediment SW1601-10 ... | reverse complement strand
TTCCATAATTTCTTTAAACGTATTTGATGCTGGATCATGCTTTTTGCGCAAAGCTACTTCACTCCAATATCCATCAAACTCAATTAAATGATAATAATAACCAGCTGGCGTAGTTCTTCCAGTTTCGGTAATACCTGTATTAGGGTCATAATAAATGTCATCAACAATCACATCAATACCTGTTAAATCTTGATATTCCAGCGAATATAACAGACACTCTTCACCAATTGAAAAGTATGGATCACGCATTAACTTAGCTTGTTGTCTGACTTAACTGTCTTTCCATAGTGAATACCAGCATCAAGGCCAGCAATCAATGTGAATCCTACCAAAACCAGTAAAAGTAAAACAGTAAAAGTGTTTATAAATGCACCGATAATAAATGCGGCAATAAATATTCCGGCAAAGACCCAGCCCTGCTGGCGATATGTTTGCGCTTCTAGTATTGCTTCCAATCCATCTTTAAAATTTAGTTCATTATCCATAGTAAAAATCCTCATATTAAGTTAAATTAAACGATTGTCTGATTAACGTGATTTGACATCTTGATTTTTCAATGATTCCATAAATTCACCATATCCACCGGTGCCGCGCTCTTGTCGCTTCTTAAGGCATGATTGAGCATAGTTCCCTTCCATTTCAGCTAATGTGTATACAAATGTTGATGGGTAAATATTTCCATTTTTATCACGTGGATTTTTACAAAATTTACCACTAGTAATGGTTACTTCTGCACCCCAATATTCTGGAATTTCAGTACTTTGTAATATTGCTACTTCGCCATCTAAAAATAATCTGTTCATAATCATCACCTATAGTTTTATAGTAATACTACTATCTGGATTGTAGATTTCAAACGATTTATCAGCAATCCACCAGGTACCATCTTTAATCGCCATACGTTCCAATATGGTTATTTTCAAACTAGAACCTATATACATTATATCGTACATAAATCAAAAATCTTTAATTTTTTATATGACAAAATTCACCATATACATTAATTGATAATACATACGGCCATGTTCCGCCTGGCCATGGATAAGTCAAGCAATTACAATCACTAGGATACAATTTCATAAACCGATCAACTTGAGCTGGGAAATCTACTTTAATAATAATGCACCAACATTTCTTCATTTGTGCATCTTTAGCCATTAGCCACTCCATTTAAAATCAGTTACGTTTATCATAGCAAGTCGCTTATATCTAATGCAGGCAAACCCGCTCTTCTCCATCGAAATCGATTTCCCCAGCGCCTGTTCAAATTGCTGATAATCTTTGCTTTTAATGCACGTTGTTTGTAGTAATTCATTTTTCACCTTTTGAGAGAAGTATGGGATTCGAACCCATGTGAGTGATTTTGCAGACCACGACCTAACCAGACTCGGACAACTTCTCATTTGCGGAAGATGGGGGATTTGAACCCACGTGCCCATATTTCAGGACTGCGACTTAGCAGGCCGCCGCTTTTAACCAGACTCAGCCAATCTTCCAATCACTTATCATAATATTCTTTAAACAATAGCAAATACCAAGCTTGTATGCTAATGACAACGTACAATAATATTACAACTATGATGGTGTGTAAGGGTCCATCAATATGGAACATATTACATGCCACCCATAATCCACCAAAAAATTCTATAATTAATACAATTATTAAAATTGCTAATATAGCATTACTTGATAGTATCCATTTACGACAATCATCACCAAATTTGCAGATTACAGATAAAATATGTTCGTTGGTTTTTCTGAATGTTGCGATAATCTTATTCATTGAACACCTACTATAAATGCGACTGTGAATCCAAAAAATATAAAAAACAAAATTGTTACTATTAGTCTATACCGACGTGCATCAATTAAGTAGCTACTAGACTCAGACCATACACCTTTACCATAACCACCCAATAATCCATGCACTTCACGCCATGCAAGGATCATTTCTAGTAAAAGAATAACATCAACAACTATCGATATCCACATCCACATATTATATCATCTTATTTCAACAAAGACTTCAGCATCTTTCAAATATTGAATAACTTTCTTATGACTGTCACTTATCCCGGCGTTGAATTCGAATATAACATTCTTCAATCCAGATTCAATAATAGCATCAGAATAGTCATACATTTGTTGAACATCCATACCAGTAGTATAAACATACACCGTATCACCACCAACGTCAATAAATTCATTGAAGATAATTACTAAATCAGTTTTATCAAATCTTCGCAGATTTAAAACATAAGATAGTTCAGCATCGTTTTCATCAAAGTAATCAATAACACGCTGTTCAAGCTTTGGATCATTTTCCAGATTGATAATAGATGCATTTTCTGCAATTACATAGCAGGATAAATCCGCCGCAGGTGTAAATGTGCGAATATTAGTCAATGTCATTTTATCATTGACTGGCTGCCAACCACCAACGTGATTAACTAAAAGTTGTTCGCCATCCATAAGCTGTAACAACATATTATGAATCTTTTGATTCAATAAGGCACTGGCTTCTGGAATAATAGCGCCCCCGGCAACTTTTACCTTATTGATAGCTGCTGCCATAATACCACCGGCTGAATCATTCGTCACCAGATGATCCCAACGTTCAATTCCTTCATCGCTGCGCATCATCCGAACCATTGCATCTTCGACATCTGAATTTTCCATGGCAGCATATGATTTTAAATCCTCAACATTTTCAATCAGGATAAAATCAACATTTTCCAACCACCATGAGTTTACAGTTACAGTTTTCATGATTTACCCTTATAGTTTAACCAATGTTGGCGCAATTTCTCCATATAAAAGTATTGAACAACAATCAAACTAACCATAATACAGCATATTGGAGTACTGATTCCGTCATTAATACCTAATACAATACTACAAAACACTGCTCCCGCAACCAGTTCAGCAACTGCTAATATTACTGATATTAGTAAAAAAATCGAATCATCTTCAATTAACATTTGGGGAAGTTTCCGAACATCAGCCAGAAACTCGTTATTTGCATCTTTGATCCATTGCTTCATAATTCACCTTTGCATATTTAATAAGCAATACGCTATCATATTATACGATATAATGCAAGAAAAAATTGGCACCTCCGGAGCGATTCGAACGCCCGACACGCGGTATTGGAAGCCGCTGTTCTACCTGATTGAACTACGGAGGCAATGTTATGGTGCTATGCCAACATCGTATGTATATTCGTATTCTTCCCATTCTTCATCCCATTCACCAAGCATTTCCTGAACCCATGCATTATATGCATATGATGGTTCACCGGTTGTAATCAGGTATTCTGTAGTACCATCATCCCATGCAGCTTCTTCTACTACAATTGGAGTGCCTTTTAAGATTCGTGCCACTTGGTCAACTAACCACAGTTGATGATGTTGACCATCAATGCCGCTATATCTATGTATAAAATACATTGCCCAATCGGATGGTGTATAAGTTGAAAATTCTGAATGTGTTGCGATATTAACTGGAGTTTCACCTAAATAATTTGCCATTTATTATGCCTCAAATTTGGAACCCTTGGCAGGATTTGAACCCGCGACAACCGGCGTTCGTAGCGCCGCGCTCTTCCAGACTGAGCTACAAGGGCATATATCAAAAACTATAAAAAGCCCGGTTGCTGGCCGGGCTTTTCGGTTCATATTACAACTTGTATCTAATTACCAACCAACAAATAGATTTGCTGTTGTTAGTTGTGTACCTGATCCACTGGCATCAATACCACCCGCACCATTTGCCGAATGTGCACTACCGCTGTACATAGTTTGCGATAAAGCGAACTGAACATTTGGTGCATACATATAGCTTACGCCAACTGTAGCAGCATTATCGGTGTGATTCTCTTCAGTACCGCTATCACCCATACGATAAGCCAACTGAACACTAAAGCTATTAGTCAAGTTATGCTCAACGTTAAGTGATGCCGCTGATTTCGCACGATGATTTGGATTATACAGGTTAGTAGTACCATTAGAACCAGGTGCTGTTTCATATGCTGCCATGATACTTGTATCACGACCAAACACTTGACCCAGTAATTGACCATCAACTGCATAAGCATTTGTTGCATAATGTTTACTCATACCACCATCACCTACGATATCTGATCCACCAGTATAAACTTGTGCGCCCAAGGCACCATCGAAGTCACCTACTTGATGGAAAAGAACACCACGTAAATATGTTGAAGAAGGTGGTGCGCCGGCACCGGCATTATCAATCGGTAAGGCATTTGGAGACCATTGTGTAGCAGATACCATAAAACTATCACCCATGGCATACAGTGCCACACCTTCAGCAGCTTGGTCTATTTCACCGTTAGCGTTGCCATCTGTTTGAACCCATTGTTGTGCAGAAATTGCACCGCCCAGCGCCAGATTCATAATATGATTACCAACAGCACCAGTATTCAATGTTTCCATACCATATGATGGGCCAAGGCCAGCACTAAATGGAACAACACCAACTACCACATTCTTAACGTCTTTGGTAATCATGATTTTTTCACTGGCCAGGCCACCTTTAACATCAGCTTCAATTAACCCACCGACATGATCAGCAACTTTACCACCAAAAAATAATGATGTTTCACCGGGCATGGTAAATTCACCGTTATTTGATGTACGCACATCACCTTTTGGCCCATTTGACTTTTGGACACGAACATTAGTAACCAGACCGAAGTTCAGGTTGCCCGGTAGACTAAAATTTTTGCCATCAGTGATATCGGTATCGGCTTGCGCTGACATTGTATACCCAGATGCTTTAAATGCTCGCCCGAATGAATTTAACATCGGAATGTGTTGTTGATGACATAAACTGCATGGTGCTTTCATTTGACGTGCAAACGCTGGAACTGCTTGCGCCGATTGTACTGCCGCAAATAATAATGCGGATGATACTAACAACTTAGTAAGTTTTTTCACTATACTACTCCTCTTAATGATTATGTATTACAGTAACGATTATAAAGATAGTAGTTATTAAAAGTCAATCAAAATATAATATTAAAATTATGATTCAGGCAACTTTAGAAAATAGGTGGGCTGCCACCGGCATTTAATCAGGCTAATGTTTTTACTTAGTGGTTTTTAGTCCACATGCCTACACCCCTTACCGCGCTTGGGCTTGACCTAAAACTAATTGGAATGACGAGGTTTCGATTTCCCGGTTTCTATATCCAACACTAAGTTCGTTATTGGATTATCAAGATAGTTGAAATAACTTGTAGCTTTTTTATACTTACTCCAAGTACGTATAAATTTGTTGGCATCGATTTTGCGTTGAAACCACAATGTTAAGCGGCGCCTCTCGGTTGCACGATATTCATCATTTCCCATCGCCCATCCTGGTTTTCCATCTTTCTGGAGCTTAATGTTTGCATTTAGCCAATCAACAACTTCAGATTTTAATACGGGACAGGGAACTATTGATGCTGATTCAACATTGATATTCAATTCAGGCGAACTTGCGTTCATTCGCTCAAACATTTCGCGCTTTTCCTGTGATACAATATCTTTTGTATCAATCATCTTGTCCCAGTCTTCTTCATCATGATTATCTAGGTCAATGTCAACCATGTGCCCTGCATAGTAAATATCATCATCATGATTGCTATGGGAACACCAACAGTGATTTATGTGATGATGCATTATAAATTAACCTTTACTGATTGTGTTGCAACTAAGTTATTAAAGAATTCTGTTGCATTTTCTTTAGAAGACCAAAATCCAGAAGATGTTCGTGATGTGTTAACACCGGAACGAATAATTCCATCCGTATATAGATAATATCCACTAAAATTAGATTCACAAGATATGCAGATATACCAACCACGATTATATCCAACATCATAATCAATTGTTAAATATTGCTGCAATTCTTTTAATAAATCGTCTTGTGAATACATCATTTCACCAATTATAAAAGGTATAGTATACCAGACTTTAACAAAATCAGCAATTGGTTAATGTGATAATCATTGCAACTATTTTAGTTTGTTTAAATATGTCAGTGTGACAGGATTTGAACCTGCAACCTCCTGAGTCCAGATCAGGCCGTCTACCAGATTGACATTACACACTGATAATAAAAATTTTTGGTGCCGAAGGTCGGACTCGAACCGACACGCGCCTTCGCGCACAGGGTCTTAGCCTGCTGAATATACCAATTCTTCTACAACGGCATGGTGACAGGGCAATTACGCATTTCTGTCCTGTCATAGATATTTTGTACCGGATATAGGATTCGAACCTATTCACCCAAAGGGACGGATTTTACAGACCCGCACAGCTCTCCAACTCTGACGCTCCGGCATTGAACTATTGGTGCCAGCGGTAGGATTCGAACCTACTCAGCAATTGCGCTTGATTTACAGTCAAGTGGGACTCTCCAAACTTCCACCGCACTGGCATTATTGGTGCCCCCGGTAGGAATTGAACCTACGGCGCATGGCTCTTCAGGCCATCGCTCTACCAGACTGAGCTACAAGGGCATAAGCTCCGGCGGAGGGATTCGAACCCCCAAGTGCCCTTACGGGACGGCACGTTAACAGCGTGCTGCAATACCATTCTGCCACACCGGAATTGAATGGGCTTTTAAGGCAGCCCACACCACAATTTTTAACACTTTGTTTGCGTGTCGTTGTTTTTTCAGCGTTTTTAGAACTTCATCTTTGTTATGACTCAGTTTTAGCTTTTTCGATGTAATCAATATGCTTTCTGATCCATCGCATAAACAATAATGCTTTATCTTCAGCTAACATCACAGCAGTACCAACATCATTAATAGGTACCGGGAATTCAAATCCACATTCAGTGGAATACCACAATTCATTTTCACGATAATATAAAAATGTTACTTTCTTATCTTTAACCATTTCTTTAATAGTTTTCATCTTATTTTTCCTCTAGATGTGTATAGCAGACGGGATTCGAACCCGCAATGGTGTGATCACCGCCGACTTGAAGGGCCGGATACTTTGTCCATTTTGTATACTGCTATATTGTTTTCCGTTATTTTTGGCACCGACGGATTAGCAGTGCGTTCAGTTAGTTTCTGAACAATGATACATGCCCCATGCATATACCATTTTAAAACTTTCACGGGGAGCGCTTTCGCATTCATATCCCATAGCTGGTGCCTACCGATACTATTCAATAGACAAGTTCCGTATTGTACGCCGGGGCTGGTGAAACACATGCGGTTAGTACAATACCCATTTTTGCGGAAGCAGTAGGATTCGAACCCACACAGGATGCTACTAACATCCCCAACTGTTTTCAAGACAGTAGCCGCTACCCAGTAATCTCTCGGCTTATGCTTCCAAAGTTGCGGTTTTTATTGTGTCGCTACACAATCTTTCTTCAAAGCTAATAAAAAAGGCCAGTTCTTTCGAATCTGGCCTTAAGTTTTTATTCTTATCAGTTCTTGTTATATTTGTACAGGAACCTCACTTAAGGCCGGATCGGTATGTTCTGGATTGCGATCACTAAAAATATACGCACACACGAACATCCACCCTAGATATTTCGGTGAATTCGATAATAGATTGTTCGTATTTGTTGCGTTCATTTTTAAGTTTACCTTAAGTAATTAATTCAATTTAGACGTATTATACGCCTTCTAAAATTTATAGTCAACAGTATTTATGTAAAATGTATTAAAAAGTTAAATTTAGTTCATCAATCGATTCGTTGATACACAATAAGACCATCTATTTGTTTCACAAAGTCACATCCAAGTTTTTCAGCGACTCTAATACTGGACTTATTGTGCTTTCGGATGACCACTGTTTTAACCGGTTGATTGATGGTATCCATCATTGCTTCAACTGCTTCAGGGGCTATCCCCTGTCCACGTTCTGTTTCAATGATATCATATGATATAAATGCGCCTATATTATCCATTTTAAGCTTTCTACAAGCATATGACACATGTGGTAAAATGTGATATGAACAGTTTCCAACTTTTAGTGAATCCTTATAGATTTCATATTCAACGCCATCAGCAATTTGTGTTGCTGACAGTGATAATCTGGATGTTACTATATTCATAGTAATTTATTGACACGTATACATACTTGTGTAGATGTCATATAATACTATCCGGGCATCTTTGTTCACAATAGACGGTTTATTCCTAGCCAATGCGTTTACCCTGTTAACTGATACATGTACAAGGTCATTAGTATCAATAGATGAATCTGGCAGGCAAACACTAGCATCAGCCATGACCAACCCATCTAAGACGCCAACCATATACGTATGACATGTGACTTGACTCATTACATCTTTAGCATTACAGACACCCAGTAAACTTGTTACAGTCACATTCGCACTAGCTGTCATAGAAACCATCATTAGAAGAATAAACATTAACTTTTTCATAACATCACCTTTGCCATTTGGCACAATAAGAATCACCAGGTTTCAATGTAGCCTGATTAACGACTACTTTTTCACCAGTCGAAAGCAGAATTGTAGCAGACCTATAATCAAGGTCAAGTATCTTTTTCACTGTGGATTGAATAATGCATCTAGGTTGATGAAAATAGGCATGTATGCCCAAGGCTACCGGTATCCCAAAAAGCAATAAAAGAGTATAAATTCGTAAAATCCAATTATACGTATTGTGTTTTACAGAAGAAAGTTGCCGGCGCATACTATTCATCTTCCAAACTACGTTTTACTTCTTCTAAAGTTGGGAAGACTTCGCCACCAGTTTTCTTACCTTTTGGAAAATACTGGAAACCATCTTTAACTTTGAGGATATTTCCTATATGTTTACCATCTAAATAAACCATTGTCAAAGCTACATATGCAATCATATCATATTACCTCTTCGGTTTAAGCGCGGAATGTTGGTGCCATTGAATAACGACCAAATGGCATTATAGCTTCATTACCATCATAGTCAAGAAAAATGCGGCGGCTTACCACTTTACCATCAACATCAATACGGACAGATTTTTGTGTGCGGCTAATTACTTTGGCAGTGTAAATGCAATTGCTGTCACCAATTGAACGTGTTGATAAATCTTGACCTTCGTAAAATGTATTCATCGTCATATCCTCTATAATTGCCATTGATACTTTATATATCGGCAGGCAGGCAGGAAACTTTAGCTTTTATTTTATTAAAAGCAGTGATACTGATTAAATGTAAAACAGCGACACACCACGACATAACAAGTACTATTTCAACAACAGCTAATGTGTTATTCATGACATCATCCTCTAAATTATTTTATGTACATATGGGTTAACGGACAATTTATAGTAAACTTTAATCATATTTTTAAAATACAACCAAATTATCAATATATTTACAGTAAATCTGAATTTTGAAACAGAACTTGACGGAAAACTTGGTCATAAACTTGGTCATAAACTTGTTCAGAAACTTGATTCCGAACTTGAATAGAAACTTGTCTATAAATTCGAACCCGAACTTGATCCAAGACTTGATTTGAAACTTGACGGAAAACTTGATTCCAAACTTGTTCTTTAACTAATTTCATTGATTTGATTCCGGACTTGATTAGAAACTTGATTCCAAACTTGTTCATAAACTTGTCTATAAACTGGCCACCAAACTTGTTCCCAAACTTGCCTATGAATTTGATTAGAAACTTGATTAGCAACTTTATCCCAAACTTGTTCTTTAACTAATTTCATTGAATTGATCCCAAACTTTATCAGGAACTTGACTATAAACTTGATCCCAAACTTGATCCAGAACTTGTGCATAAACTTGACTATAAACTTGATTCCGAACTTGATTCCGAACTTGATCCCAAACTTGATCCCAAACTTTAAAACAAACTTGTTCATCAACTCGATTCCAAACTTGCCAGTAAACTTTATCTTTAACTAATTTCATCTAATTGACTCCAAACTTTATCAGGAACTTGTTCCCGAACTTTATCAGAAACTTGAATCAAAATTTGACTCCAAACTTGAATAGAAACTTTATTCCAAACTTGTTCATAAACTTGATCCCAAACTTGATGCCAAACTTGTTCTTTAACTAATTTCATTCAATTGATCCCAAACTTGATGCCAAACTGGATTTTGAACTTGCTTCCGAACTTGTCTGTGAACTTGGCCAGAAACTTGATCCCAAACTTTAAAACAAACTTGTTTATCAATTTGATCACAAACTTGTTCTTTAACTAGTTTCATTGATTTGTTCACCAAATTAATTAAAAATTTGATTCCGAACTCGCCAGTAAACTTGTTCCCAAACTTGCACGTAAACTTGGTCACGGACTGGGATTCTAGCTTGGATTCGAACTTGATCCAAGACTTGATTAGAAACTTGTGTCCAAACTTGATTATAAACTTTATCTTTAACTAGTTTCATTGATTTGTTCACCAAATTGATTAAAAATTTGATTCCGAACTTGTGTATTAATTTGACCAGAAATTTGTTTCCAAATTTTATCAGAAACTTGATTAAAAATTTGTCTATGAACTTGACTCCCAACTTGATTCCAAACTTGCCAGTAAACTTTATCTTTAACTAATTTCATTGAATTGATCCCGAACTGGCCACCATATTTGACGTGAAACTTGATGCCAAACTTGTTCATCAACTTGTTCATCAACTTGTTCATAAACTTGATTCCGAACTTGATTAGAAACTTTATCTTTAACTAATTTCATTCAATTGATCCCAAATTTGCCAGTAAACTTGACTCCTAACTTGATTCTGAACTTGATGCCAAACTGGATTTTGAACTTGATTCCAAACTTGTTCATCAACTTGATCCCAAACTTGTTCATAAACTTGATTAGAAACTTTATCTTTAACTAGTTTCATTGATTTGATTCCAAATTTGTTCATAAACTTGATTAAAAGCTTGATCATAAACTTGGCCAAAAACTTGTCTATAAACTCGAACCCGAACTTGACTCCCAACTTGATTCAAAACTTGTTCAAAAATTTGTTCAAAAATTTGTTCTTTAACTAGTTTCATTGATTTGATCCCGAACTGGCCAGCATACTTGACCGAAAACTTGAATAGAAACTTGTTCATAAACTTGACCGAAAACTTGATTAGAAACTTGACTATAAACTTGTTTCCAAACATGATTCCGAATTTGCATCCGAACTTGATTAGAAACTATATCTTTAACTAGTTTCATCTAATTGACTCCAAACTTGATATGAAACTTGATTCCAAACTTGATATGAAACTTGATTCCGAACTTGTCTGGAAACTTGATTCCGAACTTGTTCATAAACTTGACTATAAACTTGATTCAAAACTTGACTATAAACTTGATTCCGAACTTGATTAGAAACTATATCTTTAACTAGTTTCATCTAATTGAATCCAAACTTGATTTGAAACTTCCCACCGAACTTGATATGAAACTTGATTCCGGACTTGATTAGCAACTTTATCTTTAACTAATTTCATTCAATTGATCCCAAACTTGATTAGAAACTTGACGGAAAACTTGATTCCGAACTTGAATAGAAACTTGTTCTTTAACTAATTTCATTCAATTGATCCCAAATTTGCCAGTAAACTTGTTCCCAAACTTGCACGTAAACTTGGTCACGGACTGGGATTCTAGCTTGGATTCGAACTTGATCCAAGACTTGATTAGAAACTTGACGGAAAACTTGTTCATAAACTTGATTAAAAACTTGTTCTTTAACTAGGTTCATTGATTTGTTCACCAAATTGATTAAAAATTTGATTCCGAACTTGTTCATAAACTTGACTATAAACTTGATTCCGAACTTGATTAGAAACTATATCTTTAACTAGTTTCATTGATTTGATTCCGAACTTGATTCCGAACTTGTCTAGAAACTTGATCACGAACTTGTTCATAAACTTGATTAAAAACTTGATCCCAAACTTTAAAACAAACTTGATCATAAACTTGTTCATCAACTTGATTCCAAACTTGTTCTTTAACTAGTTTCATTTAATTGATCAACTATTTCCCAGTAAACTTGGACAAAAACTTGTTCAGAAACTT
>Ga0315540_10001822_pt1 | contig 12062 bp, 10 predicted proteins | sample SalMarSW160110MG_FD_203677 | JGI IMG/M metagenome (GOLD analysis project Ga0315540, IMG submission 203677) | Salt marsh sediment microbial communities from the Plum Island Ecosystem LTER, Massachusetts, United States - Salt Marsh Sediment SW1601-10 ... | reverse complement strand
GGCCGGAGACGAGGAAGAGGGGGCCCAGGATGGCCGTGTTCCAAAACGGTCGGGCCATGAAGGCGCTCAAAAGGATACCCGTGTAGATGCCCAGGGCGATGCCGAATGGGATGTTCCCCAAGGCGATACCCTTGCGGTGCCGCTCCGCCCAGTCCAGCAGCCAAGTGCCGATGCGCAGCCGGTCCACGTAGGAGCCGAGCAGCGGATAGCCCCGACGCAGGGTCGCGAGGATCAGGGCGATGGAGGCGGGATAGACGAAGATGAGAATCCAGGCGCCGTAGGACATGGGAGAGGCGGGCTGGAAGGTCGTATAGAACCGGTAGACGAAGAGCTTGTGCTCCAAGTCCAAAAACAGAGCCGTCATGCCCAGGGAAAGGAAGATCGGCGCCCACAGGGGCAGGCGCCAGGCGGCAAAGGGTGCCTGTTGTTCCTTGTCAAGCAGGGCGACCACTGCGGAGATGCACATGATCCCCGCGGTGACCCCGCCCAGGAACAGATAGACGGCGATCTGCCAGCTCCAAATGGTTAGATTGGGATCAATCAGCGGGTTGCTGCGGGCGGTGGCGAGGACTTCTTCAATCATCGGATTGCGCCTCCTGCCTCAGCTCAGGTAATAGACGTGGGGCTCGTTGCCGGTCTCCGGCATCAAGCTGATCGCCTTGCGGGACTCGAGCAGACGGCTCACCTCGGTGCTCGGGTCGTCCAGGGTCCCGAAATGCATGCAGTATGTCGGGCAGGTCGCGACGCAGGCCGGGTCGAGCCCTTTCTCCACGCGATGGACGCAGAAGGTGCACTTGCTGACATACCCCTCGGGGCGGACGAAGCGGGCATTGTAGGGACAGGCTGCGATACAGGCCTTGCAGCCGGTACAGCGGTCCGGATCCACCAGCACGATATTGGTGTCCTCCCAGTAGTGGCTGGCGCCCGTGGGGCAGGCCTCGACGCAGGTGGCCCGCGAGCAGTGATTGCACCGCTCGGAGCGGAACTCCGTGTACAGGTCGGGGTACTGACCCCGGGTGATCTCCAGCACCCAGTCCCGGTTCAAACCGTCGGGGACCTTGTTCTCCGTCTTGCAGGCGATGACGCAGTCTCCGCACCCGATGCACAGTCGGGTGTCGATCACCATGGCGTAACGAGCCACCTCAGACCTCCTGCGTGACGAACGTCACGAAATTCGAGCGCATCCCCGTGCTGCCGGTAATGGGGTCCATCTTGACCCGGGTGATGAGCTCGGTGTCGCAAGCCCCGACCTTGTAGGCCAGCCGCAGGCGCCGGGCGGTATGGCCGAACCCGTGGGCCATGAAGACCGCATTCGGCCCGATGCGCTCCGTGACCCTGACCCGCACCCGGTTGCTCAGGACCCCGTCCTGGTTCTTGAGCTGCACGTGGTCGCCGTTCTTCAGCTTCCAGTCGGCGGCCGTCAGGGGGTTCACCCAGACCGTGTTCTCCGGCATCACCTGGAACAGCAACGGGTTGTTGGTGGTGCGGCTGAAGGTGTGGGCGGGCATCCGCCCGTAGATCAGCTGGTAAAAGCCCGGGGGGGCGGGATCAGGCGGTGTGTAGCGGGGCATGGGATCGAATCCGTGCTCCGCCAGCTGATCCGAAAACAGCTCGATCTTGCCGCTTGGCGTGGGGAAGTGGTAGTCCTCGTCCTTGCCGAGATAGACAGCGGTGCGCCGAGGGAAGCTCTTGACACCGATTCGCTGCATTTCCTGCAGCGAGCTGCCCACCTGCTGCAGCTGCCAGTCGATGACCTCCGAGTAGTCCTTCCAGGGAAAGTACTTCTCGAGACCCAGGCGCATGCCCAGCTCGCGGGCGATCCACCAGCCGGGCTTGGAGTCGTACTGGGTGTCGAATGCCGGCATCCGCAAGGCGAGGGACGGCTGCCGCCGGCGGTCGTTACGGATGGGGTCGTATCGCTCCAGATAGGTGCATTCCGGGAGCACCACGTCCGCGTGCCCGGTGATCTCCATCGGCATGGTGTCGACCACCACGATGAGATCCAGTGAATCCGCCGCCTGCTTGATCGTCTCGGTGACGCCCGGGACCGAGACCGGCAGATTCGCTTCGTAGATCAGCCAGCCCTTGTACCTGGCGTCCTTGCCGACGGACTGCTCGATAAGAACATTCGTGGTGCCATCGTAGGCGAAGGGATATTTACCCTCGTTGGCATCCTGCCAGCCGCTGGCGGCCTTCGGGTATTTGGGATAAGGGTACTTCGGCAGCTCCACCTCTTCCTGCATATAGAAGCCGCCCTCCCGGCCCCAGGAGCCGAGCAGCGCATTGAGTATCGCCAGCGCCCGCGCCCTTTGGGTGTCGTCGCCGTACCAGGCGGAGTGACGGCCGGGGTGCACGAGCGTGGCGGGGGCATTGCCGGCCATCTCCCGGGCCGTGCGCCGGATGATGTCGGGCTCGAGGCCGGTCTCCAGATAGGCCCACTCGGGCGTATGCGTCTTGACGTGCTCCGCCAGCTTGTCGAAGCCGAGCGCATAGCGCTGGATGTAGTCCTTATCGTAAAGGCCTTCCGTGATCAGGACGTTCATCCAGGCGAGCAGCAGGGCGAGGTCGGTCCCCGGCTTGATCGGCAGCCAGTACTTGGCCTTGCCGGCGGCCACGGAGAAGCGCGGGTCCACCACGATGAGGGTGGCCCCTTTGTGGATCCCCTCCGAGAAGGTCTGCACCTGCCCGTTGTGGAGGTTCTCTCCGATGTGGGTCCCGATCAGGACGATGCAGCGGGAGTTGGCCATGTCCGTCCGTTCCTGCCCGCCGATCGTCTCCCCGTAGGTCAGGAAGAATCCCACCTCGCGGGCCGCGCGGCACTGGGCATAGTCCGGTGGGGCAAAGCTGTCTGTCCCATACGCCCGCATCAGATGCCTGAAGTGGGCCGCCCCCGCGGCTTGGCTGAACACGGCGACCTTGTCCGGGCCGTGCTCCGCGGCGATCTTCTTCAGCCGTTCCGCGGCGAAGTCGAGGGCCTCGTTCCAGGAGACCTGGCGGAACCGCTGCTTTCCCCCCTCCTCGACCCGCAGGAGGGGCGCCCGCAAACGGTCCGGGTCGAGAAAGGCTCCGAGCCCGCCGCTGCCCCTGGTGCAGAGGCGCCCCCGAGAGTGGGTGTCCTCCGGGTTCCCGACGATCTTCCACGGCTTGGTGTCCTCGGTATGAACCCAGCCGGCGCATTTCCAGAAACAGATCTCGCAGATCGTCGGAGTAACCTTCACGACACCGCTGCCGGGCGGGGGGGGCGTCGCCCCGCATCCGCTCAAAAGGGTCGACGGCAGGACCGCCGCGCCTCCAAGCGCGCCCGACAGCTTCAGAAACTCTCGCCGCTTCATCGTGTTGCCTATGGTTGATTCCAGGTGGGTCGCGTCAAGGTGCCTGGCGACCGGCAGGCGGATCCGGCTGAGGCGCAGCGGCCGGCTGGGTGGGGGCCATCAGTGCCCGATAGGACCGGAGGGCTGCGACCCTCTCCCCGCCGAGGGATTTCTCCAGGGGGCCGGTAATCGGTTCCATATAATAGGGCTTCAGCGCCTGGAAGCCGCCCTCCACGCCAAAGGCCCGCACGCCCCGTTGCCGGAGTGCCTTCACCGTGCTGCGAAGGCTCGGATCGTCGTTCTGCGCATAGGCGAGCACCACCGTGCCCGGTAGGAAGGTTTTTTCAGCGAGCTCTGAGGCGGTCATGTTTCTTGCATCCCGCAGGTGGCCCTGCTCGAATTCCGATGGCGAGCGCAGATCGAAGCACCGCGTCCGATCGCTGTGGCGGTAGACGACCTCGCCGGCGGCGAGGGGATCGAGCATGACCTTTTCGAACGGGTCCGCCCACGGCATCGTCCATCCTCCCATCGATCCTGCCGTGTTCTCTACGGCGAAAAAGGCCTGGGTGGGGATCAAGAAGGCCGCAACCGCGGCGGATGCCAGGGCCGCGGCGGTCAGGGCGCGCCCGCGCGGGGACGGCTTCCGCTCCACGTTGTGCCAGAAATGTTGCTGCAGCCGGCGCAGTCCCATGCTTACTCCGACAGTGAACAGGATCACCAGGAGCATGGTCGGGGCGAGCCCGAGATGCAGAAGATCGGTGAGGCGGTAGACGCCCTGGTAACCGGAGAGGTAGAAATCCTTCCAGAGGGGATAAAAGTCACCGAAGACGAGGGTTCCTAAGAAAACACCGATCAGGAACACCAAGGCGTCGAGCTTACCGGTGACGACAGCGGCAACCGAGGTGCCTGGGCAGAAACCGCCCATCGCCATCCCGGCTCCGAACAGGAGCCCGCCGACGGCCATCGGCCCCAGGTAGGTGGGCAGGAGATAGACCCGGGAGAAATCGAGCAGGCCGAGGAGACTGAGTCCAAAGAGCCCCAACATGCCGACCACGATGGCAGTTAACATGACCACCGGCACGTCCACATCCTTGAGGTAGAACACCGCGGCGATCTTGCGTGCGTCGGTAAAGCCGGAGCGCTGCACAAAGTAGCCGAACAGAAAGCCGATCGGGAAAACGGCCAACCACAGATCCAGGGTCTGGGGGATCTCTCCGGTCTTGGCGAGGGGCCCCATCATAGCCATTCCCTCCTGACGAACCAGGCGGTGGCGAAGCCTCCCGCGAAGACACAGATCATGAAGATCCAGGCCCCGACGGACAGCTGCGCGCCGCCGACGAGGGCCTCCCCGCTGGTGCAGCCCCTGGCAAAGCGCGCGGCGAAACCCACCAGCACACCGCCGGAGAAGGCGAGGGCCAAGCGGGCCGGGACGCCGATGTTTGGTCCGCGCAGGACCTCCAGACGCAGATGCCCGGTGGCGAGTGCCGCCACGAAGCTGCCTGCGAGCAACCCCGCCAGCTGGTACATGAGCCAGCCGCCGAGCGGATTCGTGCCCGGGGCGACGTACGCGGATAGATAGGCACTGCTCTCGGTCAGCCGGGGGAGCAGCCAGTGCTGCAGGCTCGCGGCCATTGCTGTTGTGGCGCCCGTAACCCCGATCCCCCTGCCGGCGAGATAGAACGCCAGGACCATCGTGATGCCGATGCCGATGCCCGCCAGCACGGGTTGCCAACAAGGTGCACAGATGCCTTTCGATTCAGTCATAGAAACTCCCGCCGTCTCGCGAACGCTGCCACTGACTGTCCTTTTGCCTCGTCGGGGTGGATGAGGGAATGGGGCAGGGGGATACCCTTTGCGCTTCGCCCATCGCACTCCGGCCGCCGCTGATGTTGCGCTTCGACCCGAGCGGTTGTTTGCTCCCGGGTCGAAGGCGCCTTCAATTGTCAAAGCGACAGGAAATCAGAAGGTTATTTTATTTGGAAGTTCTGCAGTCTTGTTTGATCGAGGTCAACGGACTTGCGCCGACGACCCCCGCGGGGGCCGGGAGAGCGTCAAGGATTCGATGAATTTCCGCCGCACGGAGCGGGCGGTTTCCTACCCGGGTGGCCCCGCCCGTGCGGCTGCCGTCCAACGAGGTCCAGGCATCGGCGGGCAGTCCGTCGGCGAGTTGCGTCCTGCAGGCTTGAAAGGTCCACCCCTCGCCATCCCCTACCAACCGCCCCTCTCCCAGTCCCATGGTGCGCGACGACCGGTGGCAGTCTACGCAGGCGCGGGAGCGGCCGGTCGTATGCGGATCGAAGATGGAGAACAGGCGCTGGAACAATGGCTTATCGAAGCTGGGATGCTCCAGCGTGAAGATCATTCCCGGGACAGCAGGAGCAATCCGGTTGTCCCCTGTCACCCCCAGGGCGGGAGGACCCGCCTCCACGTCCCAGCGTTGCTCGTCCCAGCGGCCGGGCGTCTCGCGACCAGCCACCTGGTCCCACTGGCGACCGGTGGGGTCGTATTGCTCATGGCAGCCGTAGCATTGGGGCGCCCATTGGGCATGGCAGGCAACACAGGTCAGGCGGGCATGGGCCGACCGGTTCGGATGGCTCGACGCCGCATACTGAGGAATAGGAATGGCCCCGCCCGTGATCTTCCGGTGCAGGAAATAGCCGTCGGGACGGACCTCGATGTTCCAGAGCGGCGTCCCGTGCCGGGCGGTGACCAGGAATTCCTGTTCAGAATCCGCGGCGAAGGGGATATGCCGCTTCATGGGGGCGTAGCGTGTCGGCCACTGCTCCAGCGGCAGCCTGGGCCTGGTATTGGCGTGGCAGTCCGCGCAGGCGATGTCGACACCATCCGCCTCGTGCTCCGCCAGCCTCCCGGGGCTGCTCATCAGGCCAACTCCGGTGTGGCAGTCGATACATGCCATTCCGGCCCGGTGGTGCAGGTCGTCGGCCTGGTGCACGACCGCCCGGCCGTCGCTCAGATAGCCGACGCTAGCGGCCTTGTCGCCGGGTGCCGGATCAACCTCCGCCAAGCCGGCGTAGCTCAGGGAGATGCGAGCGGAGCGGGAGTGACAGCCAACGCAGTGCTCGTCGCCGACGCGTATTGACAACCCTGGATGTCCTTCGTTGGCGTCTCTTTTGAGGTGGCAGCCGAGGCAGCCGCCCCGCCGTTCCATCCCGGGAGCTCCTGCCTGCCGCACGGCCCGGTCCGAGCCCAAATGGCAGCCGCCGCAGAGTTTTCGCAACAGGGAATCCGCCGGGGTATGGCCCAGCTCCGCGAAGCCCGCCGTGCCGTTGGGCGACGGCTGCTCGCCCAGGACGTAACGGGTCACGTTTACGATGCCCCGACCAGTGTACATGAGACTGGTCTCCACGCCGGCTTGCTCTAGGCGGTGACAGATCCCGCAGCGGGCCTTCGCGTTCTCCGGTATGCCAGGACTCATGGCCAGACCCGCGTGCGCCGCGTCCTTGTCGGAACGGGTCGCGTCGCCACCGTGGCAGCTTTGGCAGGGTATTCCCAAGCTGCCATGGGGGTCCGCGGTCTGGAGTACAGAGTCTGTGTGACAGCGAAGACAATTGTCGTCCGGGCCGGCCCGTGCCCCACCCGTCCAGCAGGAAAGGACGACCAGGGTAAGCACACACCGTATCTTCAGGGTCGTCTCCAGCTCGTGCCACGAGTCACATGTCGATCGCCGCGACGACCTTAGGCGATTTCTGTCAAATCCCATACCACATTTTCCGGCAATCGCCTTATGGATTGAGGAATTCGGTTGCGATGCGATGCTGGCTCTGGGCCTCGTCGTCATAGTCTTCGCCTGCCTCCCCCGTGATGAGGGCGCAGGATCTGGCCATGCGCACCTGCATCGCCGCTTTCCAGGCGGGATTGCCTTCATCTGCGGAGGGGTGCGGGTTGGCAAGACAAGCGGTGGCCGAGGCCAGAAAGTGTGCGGCCTGCTTCCCCCAATCGGTATCGCGGCCGCACTCGGCGTATGTTTGTACGGCCCAGGCCTTGGCGCTATGGAAAGCGTCGTCCAGGTCTGCTTCGGATGCCTCGGGGTCCGTCGCCAGCCGCAGTGCCCGATGGATCTTGGGCTCGTCGCAGAGGCTCAAGGCGTGCTGGACGAACAAGCCGCCGAGCTGGCGCTGTTGTGCTGGACTCAGCCGGTCGAGGGCCTGTTTCAGCTCTTGGTCGTTACTGATCTTCATCAGGCAATCCTCTAAAGGCGGCCGCCGCGCGAGCTCGTCGGGTTTGGTCGTGGCCGGGGCGGCCCTCGGCTGCAACTGCCCGGGCATTGATGGCAGCACTGCTGATGGGTCGTGTGCCCGGGGCGGCGAGCGGTTGGCTCTCGAGACGGCCTCGGCAGGAGGCGATTACAGAAACACGGCCGGGCCTGTAGGCTCGGCAGTCGCCGGTTGCCGTCGGGGCTGCAGCAGGATGCCCCATGTTTCCAGAACCTCGACGGCCCGCGCGACCGCCTCGGGGAGCACGGCCTCGATTTGGGGCTGCAGGCTGCCTCCAAAGTCGTCGATTCGTTCCGGCTGAACCCCAACGAGTGCGAGCTGGTCGGGGAGCCTGCCGGTCATGCGGGCCGCGGCCAGGACCTCCTGGAATCCCGTTTGGTGCATGCTGACCTTCTTCGCGCCCATGTATTGGGGCACGTCATGCCCCGTGACCACGCATACAGTGCCCGGCTTCAGCCCGAAATCCACGGCATCCAAGATCAGGAGCTCCTGGGCGCTCTGGACATAAGGCAGCAGGAACAATCCCTGGGTGCCCCCATCCATGAGCTGTACACGGTCGGGAAATCGGTAGCGGGCGTTGAGAGCTTCGACGGCGCGTACCCCGAAGCCCTCATCCGCCCACAGCAGGTTGCCGATGCCGAGCACCAGCGTCCGACGTTCGGAGTTTGGGTCTGGCACTATGCTATTTACAGTGGAACATCGCTATTCACAGTGGAACATGCGCCAGCCGCCTATCATGGTGCTGACGCTGCTTTCGTGGCTGATAGTGTCGGAGCGGACGGCCATGTATATGTGCATGATCGCGAACACCACCATCAACCACATCACAAAGAGGTGCCAGGTGCGCACCGCAGCGCTTCCGCCCAGAAGCGGGATCACCCACCCGAAGGCGGTATCCGCCCAGCTTCCCTCTCCAAGTCCCTGGCTGTAAAGGGCGAATCCCGTGAAGATCATGAAGATTGAGCCCAAAGTATTGAAGAGAAACATGGTTGCCTGGGCCAATGGATTATGCCCGATGCTGACCAGTTTCTCCTCACTACGGAAGGAAGCGTAGTACTTCACTTCCCACCAGAGCCAATACCACCACGCCGCCTGCCATATGGTCGGTAGGAATGTCTCTCGGGCGTGGCAGTTGCCCGCGAATGCCCAATAGACGCGCACCACGAATCCAATGGCGAAGACATACGCCGCGATGAAGTGGATCATGCGGATATTGCCCATCTGGAAGTGGGCGCTGGCCTCGCCCATGGGAGATGGCAACGGGTGTGCGATCAAATAGCCGGTGACCGCCAGGACCAGGAAGCTGAGGGCGTGCAGCCAGTGCCAGGCCCTTACGGGGACCTCGAACACGTAAACGGGCTGTAGCTTGCCGGCTTCGCAGCCCAAAGTCTGTGCTTTACAGAATGCCACGATGATTCTCCTGCTTACGGCCGAGAGACGGTGGCGGGCACACGGGTAAAGAGCCCCGCGGCACGTTCGCCGCGTCTTGACGCATCAACGTACCTTTACCCTGCTGAGCTCCTGCCCATCGGCGGACATGACATGGGTGGAGCAGGCCAGGCACGGGTCGAAGCTGTGCACCGTGCGCAGGATCTCCACGGGCTGGTCCGCCTTGGCCATAGGGGTCCCCAGGAGAGCCGCTTCATAAGCGCCGATCTGGCCGGACGGGTCGCGCGGCGAGGCGTTCCAGGTGGTCGGGACCACCGCCTGGTAGTTCGCTATCTTCTGGTCCTTGATGTGAACCCAGTGGCCGAGCGCGCCGCGGGGCGCTTCGCAGTGTCCCACCCCTTTGGTCTCTTGGGGCCAAGTGTCCGGCTCCCATTTGTCCATGTTGGCGGTCGCCGTTTCGCCCGCCTTGATGTTCGCCATCATGGTGTCGAACACCTCCCGCATCTTGTGGGCGGTGAAGGAGCACTCCAGCCCCCGCGCGGCGGTGCGCCCGAGCGTGGAGAAGAGCGCGGGCAGCGGCAGGCCGAGATCCTGGAGGGTGCTGTCCACCAGGGCCTTGACCTCCTCGACGCCGCGGGCGTAGGCGATGACGAAACGGGCCAGGGGGCCGACCTCCATGGCGTGGTTGCGCCAGCGTGGTGCCTTGATGAAGGAGTATTTCGCGTTCTCGTCGATCTGCTTGATGTCGGTCTTGGTGCCCTTGGCACCGGGACCAAGGACGAAGTCCGGGTCGGTGATGCCGTTCCACGGGTGCAGGCCCTTGGTCTCATCCGGGTACTTGTACCAGGAGTGGAGCACGAACTCCTGCACCTGCTCCGGGTCACGGACGTCCACCTCCTCGACCCGCTTGAGATCGCCGTTCAGGATCGCCCCGCCCGGCAGCATCATGTTTGCCTGGGACCAGTCATTGGCGTGCCTGGGGAATTCCCCGTACGAGAGGAGGTTCTTGCTGGAGAGCCCGCCGCCGAAGGTCCAGTCCTTGTAATAGGATGCGATGGCCTTGAGGTCGGGGATGTAGACCTGGTCGATGAACGCGATTGAGCGGTCGATGATGGACGAGACCAGGTTCAGTCTTTCCATATTGACTGCGCCGACCGCGCCTGTTTCGTCGACATTGATCGCGCAGGGCATACCGCCCACGATCCAGTTCGGGTGCGGGTTGCGGCCGCCGAAGACGGTGTGGATCTTCACGATCTCACGCTGGAAGTCGAGTGCCTCCAGATAATGGGTCACCGCCAGCAGGTTCACCTCGGGCGGAAGCTTGTAAGCCGGGCTGCCCCAGTAGGCATTGCGGAAGGGGCCGAGCTGCCCGGATGCGACGAAGTTCTTGAGCTTCGTCTGCACGTCGCGGAAGTAGCCCGGCGAGGATTTCGGCCAGCTGGAGATCTTCTCCTGGATCGCCGAGGTCTGTTTCGGATCCGCCTTCAGGGCACTAACCACGTCCACCCAGTCAAGGGCATGCAGGTGGTAGAAGTGCACCAGGTGGTCCTGGGTGTACTGTGCCAGCAGCATCAGGTTACGGATGCTGTTAGCATTCTCGGGGATGCCAATCCCCAGGGCGTCCTCCACCGCCCGAATGGAGGTGAGTGCATGGACACCGGTGCAGACGCCGCAGATCCGCTGGGTGAAGGCCCAGGCGTCGCGGGGGTCGCGACCCTGGAGAATCACCTCGATGCCCCGCCACATGGCACCGGTCGACACCGCGTTGCGGATCACGTTCTGGTCGTCCAGGTTGACCTCGATGCGCAGGTGCCCCTCGATACGGCAGATGGGATCGACGACCACACGCTTGCCGCTGTCGTCGAGGCTGAAGCCGTTCGGTGTAACCGTCTTAGTCATTGGGCTTCTCCTGTTTGCTGGTTTCCCGTGCGCGACGCAGCGCTGTGACACCCGCATGGGCGGCCACGCCGACGGCCGCGGCCCCGGCGAGGACCGCACCGACTTGGTCGGCGGTCGATTCGACCTTTCCGGTCACGTCCAGGTTGGCCACAGGGCTGTAAAAGGGGCCGTGATCCCAGAAGGCATCCTCGGCACACCCCAGGCAGCCGTGGCCGGACTTCACCGGCCAGGATACGCCCCCGTTCCACCCAACGGTGGAGCAGGCGTTGTAGGTGGTCGGTCCCCTGCAGCCCATCTTGTAGAGGCAGTACCCTTTGCGCGCGCCCTCATCGTCGAAAGCCTCGACGAACTGGCCGGCGTCGAAGTGCGGCCGCCGGTAGCACTTGTCGTGCAGGCGCTGGCTATAGAACATCTTGGGCCGGCCCCTGCGGTCCAGCTCCGGGAGCCGGTCGAAGGCCGCAATGTAGGTGATCACACCGGTCATGACGTCCGCGATCGGAGGGCAGCCCGGGATCTTGATCACCGGCTTGTCGCGGATGACCTTGTCGATCGGTGTCGCCTGGGTGGGATTGGGCCGCGCGGCCTGCACGCAGCCCCAGGAGGCACAGGAGCCCCACGCGATGATGGCCTTGCAGTGATCGGCCATGCGGCGCAGCTTCTCGATGTAGGGCTTGCCCCCCTGGATGCAGTACATCCCGTCTTCGTTCAACGGCGGGTTGCCTTCGCAGGCGAGGATGTACTTCCCGTCGTGCTGGGCGACCGTCTGCTCCAGGATCTCCTCGGCCTGCTGTCCAGCGGCGGCCATGAGGGTGTCGTCGTAGTCCAGTGAGATCATGGACAGGATCACGTCCCCCGCCAAAGGATGACCGGAGCGGATGAAGGACTCCGTGCAGCAGGTGCACTCCAGACCGTGCAGCCAGATGACGGGCGTCCGCGGCTTGGTCTCGAGCGCGTAGGCGATCTTCCCGGTCATGCCGGGGGCTAGGCCGAGGCTGGCAGCGGTCATGGTGCAGAACTTCAGGAAGCTCCGGCGCGAGACCCCTTGTTGGCGCAAGAATTCATAGAAAGTCTGCTCTGTGCCCATGGGTACCTCCTGAGCTGCGTTCAGTGGGTCGGGAACTCGGGGTTCTGATCGGCGGTCTGAAAGCCGCCTGCCCGCTGTCGGTTGAAAAGGTCAAGCCCTCGGTGCTCATCTGATCGGGGCGTCCAAGGTCTAACTTCGGCCGCG
>Ga0315540_10001821_pt1 | contig 12081 bp, 9 predicted proteins | sample SalMarSW160110MG_FD_203677 | JGI IMG/M metagenome (GOLD analysis project Ga0315540, IMG submission 203677) | Salt marsh sediment microbial communities from the Plum Island Ecosystem LTER, Massachusetts, United States - Salt Marsh Sediment SW1601-10 ... | reverse complement strand
CGCGCTCCCCGCATCCGATCGCGAGGTCGATGTCGTGCAAGACCGGAAGGTCCGGGCTGTACCCGAAGGTCACGTTCTCGAAGACGATCTCGCCGCACCCGTCGTTCGGGATCGGCACCGCCACCTCGGCAGCTGCGAGCTCCGGCTCGGTGTCGAGAATGCCGAACAGCTTGCCCAGGGCGGCGAGCGCCGCCTGCAGCAGGTTGTAGACATTGGACAGCTGCACGATGGGATCGAAGAAGTACCCGAGGTACAGGAGGAACGCGACGAGTGACCCGAAGCTGAGGTCACCCGCCAGCACACGGCGCCCCCCGAACAGCAATACGAGCGCAGTACCGACCGTGGCGATGAAGTCGACCGAAGGGAAGTACGAGGCGATCGCCCTGGCCGCCTGGAGGTTCGCCTCGAAGTACTTCTGGTTCACCCTCCCGAACTCGACGAGCTGCCTCCGCTCTTGCGTGTAGGCCTGCACGACTCTGACACCCGAGATTCCCTCTTGGAGTGTCCCGAGCACGCGTCCGATCTGCTCTCGGATCGCTTCGTACGCCCGATTCGCGTAGGTACGGAACACGATGGAGACGACGACGAGGGCGGGTAGCAAGGTGAGCACCGTCCAGGCGAGTCCCGCATCGATCGAGAACATGGCCACGGTCACCCCGACGACCATCAACACACTCGTGATCACGGAGATCGCACCTTGGTCGACGAAGGCCGTGAGCGCCTCAACGTCCGACGTCATCCGAGACACCAAGACCCCGACCTTCGATCGGGAGAAGAACGCGACATCGAGACTCATCATGTGCCGGAACACGCGCACGCGCATGTCTTGGAGGTAGCGCTCCCCCACCGCTGCCACCTGATACATCGAGAACCGTTGCGAGAAGTACTGCGCAACCAGCACGGCGAGGTAGGCGACGGTTGCTTCAACGACGACTTTGAGGTCACCGGAGGTGACTCCGTTGTCGATGCCACTCCGCAGCACGAGTGGAACGGCGAGCCTCGCAAGCGTCGCGAACACTGTCAGTACGAGTGCCCACAACCCGGCGCCCAAGAGGGGACGGCCGTACCGGGCCGCCCTCCCGATGAGCCGCAGGGGACGTTCGATCTCGTGATCGCCGCCATAGCGTGCGTACATCATGCGGATGGCTCCGCCATCGTCTCGGCCAATACCTGCCGGTAGCGGGCGGACTCGGCCAGAAGTCGTTCGTGCGTACCCGACGCGACGACCCGTCCGTAATCCAGCAGCAGCACATTGTCGGCGAGCGTCAGGGTGGATGTGCGGTGCGCGATGATGATCGTCGTTCGATCCTCCATCACCTCTTCGAGCGCCTCTCGAATCTCGCGCTCGGTGATGGCGTCAACGGACGAGGTTGCGTCGTCGAGGATCAGGATCCTCGGATCGCGGAGGATCGCTCTCGCGAGGGCGATCCGCTGGCGCTGGCCACCACTGAGGCTGTAGCCGCGTTCACCGACGACGGTGTCGTATCCGTCCGAGAGCTGTGAGATGAACTCGTGCGCCTGCGAGAGCCGCGCCGCCAAGCGGATCTGCTCATCGGAAGCCTCAGGAGCACCGAACGAGATGTTCTCTCCAATGGTCGCCGAGAAGAGAAAAGGCTCCTCGAACACCAGGGCGACCTGGCTGCGAAGGTCGTCGATCCGGAGAGATCGCAGGTCGACACCGTCGAGGGAGATGGTGCCGTTGTCCGGGTCGTAGAAGCGGGGGACGAGATAGGCAAAGGTGGTCTTGCCGGACCCGGTGGAGCCCACGAGCGCAACGGACGTACCCGCGGGGATTGTCAGATCGACGTCGCGCAGCACCGAAGAGCCGTCCGGGTAGGCGAACGACACGTGCTCCAGCCTGAGTGTCCCCGGCCCGTCCGGAAGAGGAACAGGGTGTTCGGGTGAGGCGATGTCGGGTGCGGTTCGCAGCAACTCCATCACTCTCGATGCGGCGGCCGCGGATCTGGGCAGCTCGGCGAAGAACCACCCGGTGATTCGAAGCGGGAACATCAGCACGGCCATGTACTGAGTGAACGCGACGAAGTCGCCCAGCGTCATCGAACCGCCGATCACCCTGCTCCCTCCAACCAGCAGCACGGCGGCCGTTGCGATGGCCGGAATCAGCTCGAAGATCGGCACATAGATCGAGCGAAGGCGCAGCATCTCCATGGTCCGGGAGTAGATGCGGTCGGCACTCGTCGACAGGCGGCCGACAACGGTATCTTCCCGCCCGTAGGATTTGACGACCCGCACGCCTGCGACCACCTCCTCCACGACACGCGACAGATCGGCGAGTCGCTGCTGCACCTCCCAGGAGACGCCGAGGATGCGCCTCGCGTAGCGGTTGGCGAGAAGAAACAGCGCAGGGACCGACACCGAGGCGATCACACCTAACACCGGATCCAGAACGATGAGCATCACGACGACGATTGCGGTCAGCGCGACGTTGGCAACGGTGATCGGCAGCATCGAGAAGACCATCCGAACCTGTCTCAGGTCGGAGGAGGCGCGCGCCATCAGCTCCCCTGTCGGAACTCTGTCGTGGAAGCTGAACGCCAGCCGCTGGACGTGTTCGAACAGCCGGTTCCTCAGGTCGGTCTCCGCTCGATACGCCAGGCTGAAGGCGAAGAACCGTCTGCCGCCGATCCCGAGCGCCTTGAGGAGGCCAACTGCGACGATCAGCCAGAACAGCGGCACGAGAAGGTCGGATCGTGTCCCGTCGATCGCCCTGTCCACCACGAGCTTCGTCAGGTACGGGACGAGGGCCACCATCGACATCCACAGCAGTGCGCTCCCGATCGAGAGCGCCGAAGCCTTCCGATACCGAAGAAGGGTCCTGCCCAGCAGCCCCATGCCTGCCTTGACCGAGGGGTCACGCAGCGTCATCTGCGGCGGCGCCGCCGGGCGATCTCGGCCGAGACGGACGCGGCGAGGATGATCACGTAGGCGATGATGTAGAGCCAGAGCAGCAACACGGCGAGGGTGAAGACGGCGAATGTCGCACCGGGTGCTCCGCCACGCCAATCGATGAACACCTGAAAGGCGAGGGAGAAGCCGACGATCCCTCCGGTGCTCGCCAAAGAGGCCATGGCGATCCCCGGGAGGCGGCGCGGGGGCCCATACCGGTAGAACAACCACAAGAACGTGAGAATCCCGGCCGACGCGATCGGGATTCTGAGCGACAGCCACATGCTGTGGAGTCCGCTGATACCGGTGGCCACCTCGAGGTGATCGGCAATGACGCCGCCAACAGGAATCAGCAGCATCGTGAGTGCGAACACGACGGCGCCGCCCATGGTGAGCATGATCGACACGAGCCTGACCTTCCACCACGGACGGTCTTCCTCGAGCTCTTCGATCTGTCGCAGGACGCGAATCAACGTGAGCACCCCGCGAGAGGCGGACCAGCCGGCGACGAGGATGCCGATGATGATGAACGCGCTGGTCTTGGAAGGCAGCACCTGAGCGACTCCGTTGATCACCTCGGCGATCTGCCTTGCCATGTCCGGTGGGAGCACGCCGGACAGCGCGGCTTCGGTTGCGGCAGCGTCCTTGCCGAACAGCGACGCGATGAGCAGCAGCACTGCGGCGATCGGTACGAGCGCGAAGAACAGGTTGTAGGCGACTGCCGCTGCGAGCACGCTCGGTTCGGCGGCGCTGAAGCGTTTTACGAATCGGAACGCGGGCTGATGCTCGATGCGGTCGAGGTTCACCGGAGCAAGGTTAGGGGCACCAGTCGTCGACCCCGGGTAAGGCAGTCAGACGCGAAGGTGCTCACGCACCCTGAAGGAGATCCGTTGCGCCTCCACCCCGTCGATCGAGACGACGAACGAGTAGCCGCCCTCATGCGGGAAGACGAGCCCGTTGATGGTGAGGGCCCGAACCACTCCGACGTCCACGCCGTCAGGGAGGCCTCGTGGACGCCCAGATCGGAACGTCTGACTGATCGTCTTGTCTCCGAACACGGAGTGTCCGTCTTCGTCGACCAGATCGACCGACAGCGTGAACTCGTTGTCGATCTGCGTCCAGGGCACACGGACCCGGACGCCGATGCCGAGGCTCGGGTGCCGTGCCGGAAAGCGCGCCGCGTACAGCGTGTCCCAACCACCGCCGAGTACGTACAGCTTCCCGGCGACCGCCTGTACGGCATCGGCGAGGATGGCGACCTCGATCTCCGGAGCGAACATCGTCACGCCCCAAGCCTAGGGCTGACAGCAAACAGCCAACGGCGAACAGCCGGCTGCTCGCTCCGCTCGCGTCGTCAGTCATGGGTCATCAGCAAGTGCGCGGCCTCAACCGCGATGAGACCGTAGGGCGGGCCGTTCCTTCCCCGGCGGGGCCGAAGGCCGAACGTCTTGGGGGAGGTGTTCGAGGCGAAGCGGTACCCGACAACGTAGCTCCAGCGATCGTCGGCCAGCTGATCCGAACTTGCACCATGCAGCGTGGCCGAGGCACGAGGAACGAGGCACAAAGCTCATGACTCGCTACCTGGCCCGCGAGTCCTAGGCTCCTCTCATGGATTGGCACAAGGACGCGATCTTCTACGAGACCCACGTTCGCGCCTTCAGCGACTCCAACGGCGACGGCTTTGGGGACTTCCCCGGTCTCACGTCGAAGCTCGACTACCTCGTCGACCTCGGTGTCACCGCCGTCTGGCTCCTCCCGTTCTACCCGTCGCCACTGAGAGACGACGGGTACGACGTAGCCGACTACACGTCGATCGATCCCAGGTACGGAACGATCGACGAGTTCGCCACGCTCGTCGACGAGGCCCATCAGAGGGACCTCCGCATCATCACCGAATTGATTGTGAACCACACCTCCGATCAGCACCCCTGGTTTCAGCGAGCGCGTCGTGCACCTGCGGGCTCGACCGAACGCGACTTCTACGTGTGGAGTGACTCGCCAGATCGATATCCCGACACGCGCATCATCTTCACCGACACGGAAACCTCCAACTGGACGTGGGACCCGATCGCCGGCGCCTACTACTGGCACCGGTTCTTCTCCCACCAACCTGACCTCAACTATGACAATCCTCTCGTTCGCCGCGCCGTGCTCGACGCAATGGACTTCTGGCTCGATCTCGGCGTCGACGGGCTGCGTCTGGACGCAGTTCCCTACCTGTACGAGCGTGATGGCACGAACTGCGAGAACCTGCCCGAGACCCACGCGGAGTTGAAACACATCCGCTCACACCTCGACGCCAGGTACCAGGATCGGTTGTTGCTCGCGGAAGCCAATCAGTGGCCCAGGGATGCAGCCGCGTATTTCGGGGACGGCGACGAGAGCCACATGAACTACCACTTCCCGCTGATGCCTCGGCTGTTCCTCGCCTTGGCGCGTGGGGATCGCGGGCCCATCGAGTGGATCCTCGATCGCACCCCGGAGATTCCAGCCTCGGCGCAATGGGGTGTCTTTCTCCGGAACCACGACGAGCTGACACTCGAGATGGTCACCGAGAAGGAACGGGCTGAGATGTATGCGTTCTACGCCAAGGACCCTCGCGCCAAGCTCAACGTCGGAATTCGGAGGCGTCTCGCGCCGCTGCTCGACAACGACGAGCGACGGATCAGGCTCATGTTCTCCCTTCTGCTCGGCCTGCCCGGCAGCCCGTTCATCTACTACGGCGACGAGCTCGGCATGGGTGACGATCTAGAGCTTCCCGACAGGAATGGCGTCCGGACCCCGATGCAGTGGGACGGATCCCACAACGCCGGGTTTTCGACCTCGAACACGACGTTCGCCCCGATCATCGACGACGAAGTGTTTGGGTATCGATCGGTGAACGTGGCATCGGCCGTCGCGAACGAATCGTCACTCTGGCACTGGATCCGCAGGGCGATCGCTATCCGGCGACGGCACCCGGCGTTCGGACGGGGAGCGGTCGAGTTTCTCCACCCTTCCGACCCGGCGGTGCTCGCGTTCACCCTTCGGCACGAGCAGGACCTCGTACTCGTCATTGCGAATCTCTCCGACAGCGCACGTCTGGTGGATCTCGACATCGGTGGGTTCGACGAGCTCAGCGGAAGGGAGTACGCAGGCACGCACGAGATCGAACCGTACGGCCGCCGCTGGATCACTCCGCTTCCGGCGGGCGACGGAGCCGCTTGATCGCACCCCTCGCTCGCTTCGCGTGCACGCGCCTGCGACGCGCCTCGCGTGAGGGCTTGGTCGGAACACGGGGGGTTTCTTCGATCAAGGCCTCCCTGAGCGTCGCGACAAGCCGTCGTCTCGCCATCTGGCGGTTGCGCCATTGGGATCGCTCCTCGTGGGCACCGACGACCAACAGCCCACCCTTCAGCGCGAGTCGCTCCACCAGCTTGCCTCTGGTGGCCTCGTCGAAGGCTGTGGACGCTCCGACGTCAAACGTCAGCTCCACGCCGGTGTGCGAACGGTTCGCATGCTGGCCTCCTGGGCCGCCGGTCGTCTGGAAGCGCCATACCAGCTCGTCGGCAGGGATCTCGACCTGTTCCGTGATGCGGAGAGGATCGCTGCTCATCGGTCACTCTGTTTCGGCTTGCCAATGTCGGTTCGGGCGATTCGATGCACGAAGGCCCACTGTGTGGGGATCTTGTAGCCCGCCAGACGGTCTCGAGCCCATCTGACGAGCTCTGCCTGGTCGAGAGCCGGGGCCACGACGACGGCTCGCAGCGTACGCCCCCACCGCTCATCGTCCACACCGGTGACGACCACATCGACGACCTGCGGATGATCCGACAGCACGGCCTCCACCTCGGCCGGGAACACGTTCTCGCCTCCGCTGATCACCATGTCGTCGAGCCGCCCCAGCACGACGAGATTCCCATCCTGATCCATCATGCCGGCATCGCCCGTGTGGTATGGGCCGACTCGCGGAACGTCTCGCCAGTACCCGGGTGACACCATCGCCCCCTCGACGACTATCTCGCCCCGGTCGATGTGAATCGCAACACCAGGAAGCGGCACGACCACGCGGTCACCGCGGCGGCCGGTCGCCACCTGCGCCGCGGTCTCCGTCGCCCCATATGTGGGAACCGCCGGAATGCCGAGATCGTTCGCTTCCTCGAGCAATCCGGCAGGGAGCGGGCCACCCCCGACCAGCACCGTCCTGAGCCGTTCGAACGGACCCTCGGCGTAGGGGATGACCCTCGACAGCATGTTCGGCACCAGCGAGGCGAACTCCACGTCGTGAAGCAGCGACGCAGTGCGATCCGGCTCGAAGCGAGGCTCGATGACGACCGTCCCGCCCACATACATCGACCTGGTGAGGATCGAAAAGCCGCCCACATGGTTGAGCGGAAGGACTGCCAGCCAGCGGTCTCCTTGGCGATGACCGAGGAACGAGGCGGACGCTTCCGCAGCGGCGAGCAGGTTGCCCGCAGTCAGCACGACGCCTTTGGGAGGGCCGGTCGAACCGGACGTGGCGAACACCGCGACCGGCCCGTTCACATCGATCTCGCGAGGCGCGATCGGCGGTCCGTAGAGACCTCGCGAGTCGGCCATGTTCGCCCCGAACCGTATACACAGCCCAGCCACCTCGGACTCGGTGAGCGCCGTTCCGATCGGGAGGAGGATTCCTCCGGCACGCGGCACGGCGAGCATGGCGACCACCGCATCGACCGTCGACGCGGCCACCACGCCGACCAGCCCACCGGGCTCGATCACCGATCGGAGGTGGCCGGCCCTTCTGGCAATCATCTCCTCCGCCTCGGCGTACGCGATCGACGTCCCGCCAGTCACGATGAACGGCGTTCCGGGGTTGCGTTTCGCCTGTTCCGACGGCCACTCCTTCACCCTCACTACAGTACCGGGCAGGCAACGGAGGCTCGATGACCACAGTCTCAGAATTGTTCGACCCCGGCCGATGGGTGGAGGTCGAACGGTTCGACGACATCACCTACCATCGTGCGATCGACCAGGGCACGGTGCGGATCGCGTTCAACAGGCCGGAAGTCCGCAACGCCTTCCGCCCACACACGGTCGACGAGCTGTATGCGGCGCTCGACCATGCACGCATGACCAGCGATGTGGGAGTCGTGCTCCTCACTGGCAACGGTCCGTCTCCGAAGGACGGGGGATGGGCCTTCTGCTCGGGAGGTGATCAGCGCATCCGGGGCGCCGACGGCTACAAGTACGAAGATGGCGAAGGTGTCGACGCCACTCGCCTCGGCAGGCTCCACATCCTCGAGGTCCAGCGTCTCATCCGCTTCATGCCGAAGGTGGTCATCGCACTCATCCCCGGCTGGGCCGTTGGCGGCGGTCACAGCCTTCACGTGGTGTGCGACCTGACGATCGCGTCGCGTGAGCACGCGGCGTTCAAGCAGACGGACGCCGATGTTGCATCCTTCGACGGGGGCTACGGCTCGGCACTCCTCGCTCGCCAAGTTGGACAGAAGCGAGCCAGAGAGGTGTTCTTTCTGGGGCGCGACTACTCGGCCGACGAGGCACTCTCGATGGGTGCGATCAACGCCTCGGTGCCCCACGCCGAGCTCGAGTCGACCGGACTCGAGTGGGCTGCCGAGATCAACGGGAAGAGCCCGACGGCTATCAGGATGCTCAAGTTCGCCTTCAACCTTCCCGACGACGGGCTGGTCGGTCAACAGCTCTTCGCCGGCGAAGCGACCCGCCTCGCCTACGGCACCGAAGAGGCCAAGGAGGGTCGCGACGCGTTCCTGGAGAAGCGGCGGCCCGATTGGTCCCGCTACCCGCACCACTTCTGAGATGCCGCCTGATCCCGAAACGAGACTCGGTGCCTGGTACCTGGCGTCGCGTCCCCACACGCTCCCGGCGGCGCTCGCTCCGGTCGCCGTTGCGGCCGGGCTGGCCATCGAAGACGGCGTCTTCCGCTGGGGACCGCTCGCGGCGGCCGCGATCGGCGCGCTCGCCATCCAGATCGCCGCGAACTTCACCAACGATCTCTCCGATGCCAGAAAGGGAGCCGACAACGAGGATCGCATCGGACCGCGCCGTGCGGTCGCATCAGGGTTGCTGAGCGAACGAGCGATGATGGTCGCAACTGTCATGGCGTTCACCGTCGCGACCGCTGCGGGTGTGTACCTCGTCACTCAAGCCGGTTGGATCATCGTCGTCGTCGGGGTGGCATCGATCTTGGCCACGCTCGGCTACGTCGGAGGACCACGACCGTACGGGTACCGAGGACTCGGCGAGGTGTTCGTGTTCGTCTTCTTCGGCCTGGTGGCGACGGTGGTGTCGCGGTTCGTGTACGACCGAACCGCGCCGGTCGACGCCTGGCTGCTCGCAGTCCCCATGGGCTTTCTCGTCACTGCGATCCTGGTCGCCAACAACATCCGGGACATCGACACCGATCGGGCGGCCGGCAAGCGAACGCTTGCGGTCATCATGGGACGCGAACGAACGAGGCTTCTGTTCGATGCCCTGGTGTGGGGTGCATTCGTCCTGGTCGTCGTGTTCGTCGCGGGAGGCTGGGCACCGCCGCCCGCCCTCCTTGCGCTGGTGGCCGTCCCCTTGGCCATCCCGATCACCAGAGCCATTCACACGACGACAGAAGGTCCTCCCCTGATCGTCGCCTTGAAGGGGATCGCCCGGCTGGATTTGATCTTCGGCCTTCTCCTCGCGATTGGGGTGGCCTTGTGAGCCAACCAAGAGCACCCCTTATGCTTGCATGAGCCATACATAGATCAGACTGATATCGCGCCACGGGGAGAGGCAAATAAGGGACTTTCGGCCCTATCCCAACAGCGCGTCGGTAAGAGACCATCGCGTACAGTTTCGAGGGTCGACAGAAAGGGTCGAGGATGAGACGCTCGTTGTTGCTCTTGGCCGTGCTCGCGCTGGTGGTCGCGGCGTGTACGGGCCCGGCAGGACCGGTTGGACCCGAGGGCCCTCAGGGTGTAGCAGGCCCTGCGGGACCGCAGGGACCGGCAGGAGAGAATGCCACCTTCACTGCGACCGACCTCACGTGCACCGAGTGCCACAACGATGGCGGGACGCTCACCGGCAAGACGCTCGAGTGGGAGATGTCGGGACACGGAGAGGGAACCGCCTATCTCCGCGGCACCTCCGCCTCGTGTGCTGGCTGTCACGCAGGCCAAGGCTTCACCGCGCGGATCGCTGCGGGAATCTCGAATCCCGATGACGTCGCGGCCGGTGAGCCCGACCCGACCAAGCCGGACTGCCGTGCCTGCCACGAGATTCACACCACCTACACCAGCGACGACTTCGCGTTGACGACGACGGACGCGGTTGATCTCTATGTGAGTGGTCAGACATTCGACATGGGCATGGGCAATCTGTGCGCCAACTGCCACCAGCCTCGGGGGGAACTCCCAGCGGCGGCGGCAGACGGAACGATCGAGATCGACAGCACGCACTGGGGTCCGCACCACGGCCCGCAGTCCACGATGCTGATGGGTATCGGCGGATCCACCGATGGAAGCCAGAGCGCCCACTATCAGCTCGTCGCTGACGGCTGCCCCGCCTGCCACATGGGCGACAACGCCAATCACTCGTTCGAGCCTGATGTGGCCAACTGCCAAGGCTGCCACTCCGGACTGGACACGTTCGACTACAACGGCGTGCAGACCACAGTCAAGGACCTGTACGCGCAACTCGGTGCGGCACTCCAGGCCAAGGGACTGCTCGATGAGAACCTGACGTTGGTTCCAGGAAGCTATCCAGCAGCACAAGCAGCAGCCGCATGGGACTACGAGATGATCGGCGATGATGGGAGCTGGGGTGTGCACAACCCCGACTACATCCAGTCGCTGCTCACCGCAGACATCGCGGCCCTGAAGTAGACACACGTCGACCCTTGTGAGAGCGGCGCCCATCGGGCGCCGCTCTTGCATGGGTAGCGACTCGAACTGCGAGCTGCTACCTGCATACGGCCGACAGCCCACAGCACGCGGCCACATCCGCTACGAGACCTCGGGACACGGCGAGGCGACCTGGTCGTCAGCTGTCGGCTGTTCGCTGTCAACTGTCACCGCTGGCCGGCCGCACCGTCAATCCTGCTCGCCATGAGCCAGAGCCGGTGACTCGTTGCACGAAACGGGGCCTCTGCATCCTGGCGTGTAGCCGCTCGAAGTGCGACGGTCGGCCACCGGATCGAATCCGGCGACTCGACATCGAACCGCAGGCAGTGGGCGACAGGACCAACGTCCCGCGGCTCACCGGACATGAGCACATCCTCGCCGCCGGTGACGTCAAGTCCGGCCCGCTCGATCTGGTGCGTCGCGAACTCGAGGCGGTCAACGCAGGTTCCGAACCGCCGATCGAAACTCTCCACCCCCGGCATGTCGAGCATCGCGTAAACGCAGAGTGCCACCCCGTCATGGCAAGGCGATCCCCGCGGATTCGGTCGCCCATCGATCGCCAACCAAGCCTGGGAAGGGAGCCTTCGGGCCGGAGGAGCATGTCTAAGTCGCTGCCAGTCGTCGGCCATCACTCGAAGCGTGCGCCACGATGCGGCTCGTCCCGTAGCCTGCCGGCGATGCCGATTGCGTACCAGGTACAAGGTACCGCTGGCGGAGTCGGTCCCGGTCGGCTCGCGAAGCGAACCTCCGGAGGGCCAAAGGCCCTAGTACCCCTGCTCCGGCGTGTGGCAGGTGGTGCACTTCTCGACTTTCCATGCACCCCCGATGGGAACGGGATGCTTGAACTCCAGACCATTGATGTTGGAATCGAGATCGGCGAGGTCCGCAGACTGCCCTTGTGCGGTGATGATGTGGCACACGTCACACTCCGACGAGACCGTTGTCCCGTCATACGTCTGGAGATCCGAGTTGTGGCATCGGAAACACCCGTCGTTGGTGAAGTGGCTGAGGTTGTCCTCACGAGTCCGGTAGTCGGTCTTCATCTCGGGGAAGAAGTTCTGGTTGTAGATCTTCACCAGCGTTGCTGCAGCCTCATCGACCTTCGCCTGATCCACGCTTCCCGCGTACTTCTCGGCATAGAACGCCTCGAGGCCTGCCCTGATGGCTTCGTCGGCCTCGTCCCTGGTCGTATAGGGTGCGTTGAGGAGGTTGAGACCCTCCCATCGCACGAACGGCAGGTTGGGTGAGATGGTGCCCTTGGTCAACTCGAGGTTGATCGCCGTGGCCGGCGGTTGGTAGTCAT
>Ga0315540_10001820_pt1 | contig 12082 bp, 12 predicted proteins | sample SalMarSW160110MG_FD_203677 | JGI IMG/M metagenome (GOLD analysis project Ga0315540, IMG submission 203677) | Salt marsh sediment microbial communities from the Plum Island Ecosystem LTER, Massachusetts, United States - Salt Marsh Sediment SW1601-10 ... | reverse complement strand
CCCCCGTCCGGGGCCAGGAGGTTCGAGTGCTTGCCGCGCCAGCCGATGCCCGCCTGGACGCCGATGTCCTTCTCCAGGACCGGGCCCGTGTCCACGTAGACCCTGGTGCGGGCCCCCGGGGCGAGGGCCCGGATGCGGTCCGCCAGCCGTTCCAGGCGGTCCTTCAGGACGTCGTGATAATCGGCCCCGCGGGCATAGCGGGCGAAGTAGGCCGTTTCGGGCCGGCCGAGGGCGGCGAAGACCTCCCCCGCGGGGGCGTCGGCGTAGGCCTGGGTGGCCACGACGGCCGACCGGAAGCCCGGCAGCAGGCGGCCCGGGTCGGCCCGGTCGGCGGCGCGGCGGGCGATGTAGCCCATCTCGCCGGCGTGGCCGCGGGCGAGCCACTCGGCCAGGCGTTCCGCCGGACCCGCGAGGTCGGGGCGGCAGAACCCCACCCGGTGCAGGCCCAGGCGCTCGCCCTCGGCCCGCAGCTTGGCGGCCAGTGCGGATGCGCTCAACATGCCCGTTCCCGCCACGTCGCCGCATTATAGGGCCTGCCGGCGTTACATGGCCGTTGCCGGGCGGCGCCGATTCGGTGCTCGACGTGACGTTCCCGGGCTTCGAGGGACTGGCGGAGCAGTTCCTGCACATCTACTTCGACGCGTCGAAACCGACGGTCCTGACGGCCCAACCGCAGTACACCGTGGCGTACGTGGCGACGGTGTCGGGCTCGCCGCCGTCGCCGGCGAACAGCTTCTACGACGCGTCCTGTCCCACGGGCTGCTCGGCGGCGACCTACGGCATCTCCATCGACACGTCGGCCCGCACGGTGACCTTCCACGACACGACGCTCCCGGCCGACACGTTCATCGGCGCCGTGACGAGCCAGGTGGTGCTGAACGGGACGCTGAGCTACTGAGGGCGCCGCCGCCCGGTCAGCAGTGGTCGCAGTCCGGGTCCGGCCGGTGGGCCAGGGCCTTGCCCACCAGGATGGCGAGGCCGCCGTGCACCTCGCCGTTCGTGGCGAGCACGGTCACGCCCGCGGCCTTCGCGGCGGCCCGCACCTCGCCTGCCGTGTGGCCGCTGTAGCCGATCACCGGGATGCCCTGGGCGAGCATCGCCTGCGCCGCCTTGAGCGGCTCCCCCGTGCGCGCGCCCAGGTCCACCAGCCCCACCGCCTCCGCCCCCTCCGGGACCTGGCTCCCCACCGGCTCGTCGGGGCGCAGGCGCGACTCGCCGATGCCGGCGGCCTTCAGTTGCGAGGTTACGTTGGGACGGAACAGGAGGTCTTCGACGACGGTCAGGACGTGGACACTCACGGGGCGGTCTCCTCGGGGCCGGGCGCGGGGGTTGGCCACGGCGCGCTCGGGGTTTGACAGAATTTGAACACGGCCCGTACCATAAATCCTCGATTCGAAACCGGGCAAGCGGGCCCCGCATGGGCGCGGGGCGCAACTGCCAAGTGGCAGTGGTTGGATCTATTGCAGGAGGAGGCGCCCGAGCCTTGCCCGCTGTGACCGTGAGCCCCGCGTCACGCCGACACCGGACCGCACGCCGCGAGGGGGGCAGGCACGCCGCCTGACGGCGGGCCTGGCATCAAGAGCACAATGACTCCATTGGTTCACGTGGCCGACAGCCCGGTGTGCGCGGGTCGGCCCTTCGACCCCTACGCCGACCTCGCGCCCGACGAGATCGACCGGCGCGTCCGCGACGCCCGCAAGGCCCTGGGCCGGGAGCTGGTGATCCTGGGGCACCACTACCAGCGCGACGAGGTGGTCCGGCACGCCGACTTCCGGGGCGACTCCCTCAAGCTCGCCCAGGCCGGGATCGGGGTGGAGGGGGTGCGCCACATCGTCTTCTGCGGCGTGCGCTTCATGGCCGAGACCGCGGACATCCTGTCGGGCCCCGAGGTGAGCGTCGTCCTGCCCGACCTGGGGGCCGGCTGCTCCATGGCCGACATGGCCGACCTGGGCCAGGTCGCCACCTGCTGGGAGGAGCTGACCGACGCCCTGGGCCCGGGCCGCGTGGTGCCCATCACCTACATCAACTCCTCCGCCGACCTGAAGGCCTTCGTGGGCGAGAACGACGGCCTCGTCTGCACCAGCTCCAACGCCCGTAAGGTCCTGGGCTGGGCCCTGGCGCACGGCGAGAAGGCCCTGTTCTTCCCGGACCAGCACCTGGGGCGCAACACGGCCCTGGACATGGGGCTGACGCCGGACGACGTCGCCCTGTGGGACCCGGACCGGGAGCTGGGCGGCAACACGCCCGAGGCGCTGGAGCGGGCCAGCGTCATCCTGTGGGCGGGCCACTGCTCCGTCCACATGATGTTCCTGCCCGACCACGTGGACGCCTTTCGCGCCCGGCACCCGGACGGGAAGGTCGTCGTGCACCCGGAATGCACCCGCGAGGTCGTGGAGAAGGCCGACTGCGCGGGCTCGACCGAGTACATCATCGACACCATCCGCAGCAGCCCCAAGGGCACGCGCTGGGCGGTCGGCACCGAGTTCAACCTGGTCCAGCGCCTGAACGCCGAGGACCCGGACCATGACGTGGCGTTTCTCTCGCCCACCTTCTGCCTGTGCTCCACCATGAACCGCATCGACCCGCCCCACCTCCTGTGGGCCCTGGAGAACCTGCTCTCCGGCGACGTGGTCAACCGGATCCTGGTGGGGGAGCCCGACCGCCACTGGGCGAAGGTGGCCCTCGACCGGATGCTCGCCCTGGCCTGAGCGGCGGCCGTCTCCGCGCCCGGCGCGGGGCCGGATTTCCTAACAAAAACCGAACAATTTCCTCGATTGACGCCCCAAATTGGGGCGTGGTACATCTTCACCGTCCCAGTTTGTGAAAACCGAGCGCGGACGGGTCTCCTGCGGCGGCAAGTGCGGCGAAAAGGAGGGTCGCCGCCCGCCCCACGGCCACGGAGGCCCCATGCCCGAACCGAGCTCGCTCCACCCCTTCCGGGGATACTCACCGTTCCGCGCGCTGGCCCTGCGCCTGCGCGAGCAGTTCCAGGCCGAGGACGCGGCCCGCGCCGCGGCCCTGGAGGCCGCCCTGGCCCGGCGTGACGCCGCCCGGGCCTCCCATTCCACCGCCCTCGCCCCCCGGGCCGCCGTGGCCGGCACCGCCGCGCCCGCGACCCGCTCCCGCAGGAAGCAAGCGCGCCACACCGTTCACTGACCGGGGGGGTCTACTGACCGCCGGCGCCCAAGGCCGGGTACAATCGGGGCATGCCCTGGGACCCCGGGAAGATGCCGCGCGTGGAGCGGCACGTCTTCGTGTGCACCCACGAGCCCTGCGCCGAGCGCGGCGGCGAGGCCACCTTCAAGGCCCTGCGCGCCAGGGTGAAGTCCACTCCCGGCATGGAGGCGGTGTTCGTGGCCCGCTCCGGCTCCGTGGGCGGCTGCCAGCACGGCCCCATGGTGGTCATCTACCCGGAGGGCGTCTGGTATTACGGCGTCACCGAGGACCGGGTCGAGGAGCTGGTCGAGCGCCACTTCATGCGCGGCGAGGAGATCACCGAGTGGCGCTTCCAGCGCACCGAGGGCTGCCCGTGCATCGCCGCGATCCGGCCGCCCGAGGCGTGACGACGACGCCCCCCCGCGCCGCGGCCCGGCCGACCCGGTGAAGGCGACCCTCACGTTTCACGGCGCGGCCGGCGAGGTCACCGGCTCGTGCCACCTGCTCGAAGTCGGCGGGCGGCGCGTGCTCCTCGACTGCGGCCTGATCCAGGGGGGCCGCAGGGACGAGGCCCGCAACCGCGACGCGTTCCCGTTCGATCCCGCGTCCATCGACGCGGTGGTCCTGAGCCACGCCCACATCGACCACTCGGGGCGCCTGCCGCTGCTGGTCCGGTCCGGCTTCACGGGCCCCATTCACGCCCACTCGGCCACCGCCGACCTGTGCCGGATCATGCTGCGCGACGCGGCGTACCTGCAGGAGAAGGACGCCCAGTGGGAGAACCGCAAGCGCGAGCGCAAGGGGCTCAAGCCCGTCACGCCGCTCTACACGAACCACGACGTCGAGGCCGCCATGGAGCGGTTCGAGCCCATGGAGTACGGCGACGTGCGCGAGATCGTTCCGGACGTCCGCGTGCACCTGCACGACGCCGGGCACATCCTGGGCTCGTCCCTGGTGGAGCTGACGATCGGCCGCGGCACGAAGAAGCGCACCCTGGTCTTCAGCGGCGACCTGGGACGCTCCGGCATGCCCGTGCTCCAGGACCCGGAGGTCATCCCGAAGGCCGACCGGGTGGTCATGGAGGGTACCTACGGCGACCGGCTGCACCGCGGGTGGGAGGAGACCCGGGCCGAGCTGGGCGAGGTGCTGGAGGAGGCCGTGGCGCGGGAGGGCAACGTGCTGGTGCCGTCCTTCGCCGTGGGGCGCACCCAGGAGCTGCTGTTCCTGTTCGCCAAGCACTTCAAGGAGTGGCGCCTGGACCGCTGGCGGATCTACCTGGACAGCCCCCTCGCCATCGACGCCACGGAGGTGTACGGGCGCCACGTGGGGCTGTTCGACGAGGCCTCGCGCCCCCTGTGGGTGCGCCTCCAGAACGGTGCCCTGCTGCCCAACCTGCACCTGAATCACACGGCCGAGGAGTCCATGGCCCTGAACGACATCCGCTCGGGGGCCCTCATCATCGCGGGCAGCGGCATGTGCAGCGGCGGGCGCATCATGCACCACCTGAAGCACAACGTCTGGCGCCCCGAGTGCCACGTGGTCATCACCGGCTTCCAGGCCCGCGGCACCCTGGGTCGTGCGCTGGTGGACGGGGCGAAGCACGTCCGCCTGTGGGGGGAGACGATGCGGGTCAAGGCCAGGGTCCACACGATCGGCGGCCTCTCGGCCCACGCCGACCAGGCCGGCCTGACCCATTGGTACGCGGGCTTCACGAACCGCCCGCCGCTCACCCTGGTGCACGGCGAGGAGGACGCCCTGGACGCGCTCTCGGCGCACCTGAAGCGGATGCTGAAGGCCCCCGTCGCCATCGCGACGCGGGGCGGGTCGGTGACGCTCTAATCCGCCCGGCTCAGGCCGCCTTGTAGGCGGCCAGGTAGGCGTCCATCACCCAGTCCTCGAACCGGGTGGGGGTGGCGGTGTCCGGGCCGAGGGGCAGGGTGGGGCGGATGCGGCCCTCGTTGAACGCCCGGGACATCTCGCCGTAGAGGCCGGCCATGCTCTCGGAGAGGCCCATGCCGACCAGGGCCTGGACCAGGTCGTCGTAGGGGAACTGGACGTAGGGCAGCTCGGGCTTGCCCACCGCCTGGCCGATGACGAACGTGACCTCCTTCATGGTCATGTGGCGCCGCCCATGCAGCTCGCGGATGGCGAAGGGGGTCGTGTCCTTCGCCTGCAGGGCCTCGGCGGCGGCCTCGGCGATGTCGCGGCTGGCGACCATGGCCGTGGGCAGGTCGCCGTCGATGGCGGAGCCGTTGATGCCCTGCTGCTTGACCAGCCCCACGGTGCCCAGGTGGTTCTCGTAGAAGTAGCCCGGCCGCAGGGCCAGGACGCTCAGGCCGGAGATGGCCTTCAACCGGTCCTCCAGCTCCCGCAGGCCCACGATCGGCCCGGTGCCCGAGCGCTGATCGGCCCCGATGCTGCTGAGCATCACCACCCGCGGCACGCGGCTCGCCTTCACCCCCTTCGCGATCGCCTCGCCCATGCGCATCTGCTGGGCGCGGTAGTCGGGCGCGGTGACGTTGGGCGGCATCAGGACGTAGGCCGCGTCGGCGCCGGTGAATGCCCGGGTGAGGTAGGCCACGTCCTCCGCGTCCCCCGCCGCCACCTCGGCCCCGTGGGCGGCGAAGTCCTTCAGGCGCTCGGCCGAACGTCCCATGACCCGCACCTTCTCGCCCGCCGCCAGCAGCAGCCCCGCCGCGCCGCCCCCGGTCTTTCCGCTCGCACCCATGATCGCGATCATCGGACGTCCCTTCCCGCTGAGGTGGATGGGACCATCATGGGCCGCGCGGCGCGTCTATACAATGCGGGTCCGGCCGTCCGGCGCGCCGGGGGCCCCTCAAATCCCCCGTTCGCGGGACAGACACGGGCCTTGGCGCCTGACATCCTGAGCCCTCGGGCACTCCCGATGGTGCCCCCTCGTTTGGAGGGTGCGCTCATGGATGTACAGCAGGCGACGATGACCCCGGCCCGGCCGCGGAACATGCTGCCGCAGCCGGCCGCGCGGGTCCGGCGGCAGGACGTGCGGGTGACGATCCGGGTGGCCATGCGGCCCCTGGGGAACGGCGGGCGCGAGGTGTACGGCTGGGTGCAGAACATGTCGCCGGGCGGCATGTTCGTGCGCTGCCCGGACACGCTCCCGCCCGACACCTACTGCGACATCCGCCTGATCTGGCGTGACGACCAGGTGTTCCAGGCGGCCTTCATCAAGGGCTGGACGGTCTACGGGTCCGAGGGGGGCATGGGGATCCAGTTCGACCCGGGCGACCACGAGGCGGCGGAGACCTTCGTCCGTCTGTGCCGCCAGCAGGTCGTGGCCGCGGCCTAGGGCGGCCCCCGGGGGGCCGTCAGGCCCCCTTTCCCTCCGGCTCGATCTCCACCAGCACCTCGCCCGGGTTCACCCGGTCGCCGGGGGTCACGAACACCCCGGCGACCGTGCCGCCCACCTGGGCCTGGACCTCCGTCTCCATCTTCATCGCCTCGATCACCAGGACCGGCTGACCGGCGGTTACGGCATCGCCCTCGGCCACCAGGACCTGAACGATGTTGCCGGGCATGGCGGTGGTGACGTGGCCCTCGTGGGTGGCCTGCTTGCGCCCCTTGGCGCCGCCGCCGGCGACGCTGCCGGTGGGCTCGAACACCACCTCCTCGGGCATGCCGTCGAGGGTGAGGTAGAAGTGGCGCTTACCCTCGCCCGTGACGCCCGCGCCGGTGATGGCGACCTCGTAGGTCTCGCCGTGCACGTCGATGCGGAACTCCGTGGGCGGCGGCTTGTCGTCCTTGCGCCGGCCCGGCGGCTCGGCCGGCAGCAGGGGCTCGGGCTCGAGCTTGCCGGCGTTGCGCGCCTCCAGGAAGCGCCGGCCCACGTCGGGGAACATGGCGAAGGTGAGCACGTCCTCCTCGCCCCGCGCCAGGTCGCCCGCCTCCTTCTCGAGGCGCGGCAGCTCGGGCTGGAGCAGGTCGGCGGGGCGGCAGTCGATGACGGTCTCGCCGCCGATGGCCAGGCGCCGCACCTCCTCGTTGACGGGGCCCGGGGCCTGGCCGTAACGGCCCTGCATGTAGAGCTTCACCTCGTTGGTGATCGTCTTGTAGCGCTCGCCGCCCAGGACGTTGAACACCGCCTGGGTGCCCACGATCTGGCTCGTCGGCGTGACCAGGGGCGGATACCCCAGGTCGGCGCGGACCTTGGGGATCTCGGCGAAGACCTCGTCGATCTGCGCCAGGGCGCCCTGCTCGCGCAGCTGGTAGGCGAGGTTGGACATCATGCCGCCGGGCACCTGGTTGTGCTGGACGCGCGTGTCCACGCCGGTGAAGGGGCTCTCGAACTGCTGGTACTTCTTGCGGGCCTCGGCGAAGTGGGCGGCGATCTCCTGGAGGCTTCCCAGGTCGAGCCCGGTGTCCCACCCGGTGCCGGCGAGGGCCGCCACCAGGGACTCGGTGGCCGGGTGGCTGGCGCCGCCGGCGAGGGCCGAGATGGCCGTGTCCACGTGGTCGCAGCCGGCCTCGATGGCCTTGATCTGGCACATGGCCCCCAGGCCCGCGGTGTCGTGGGAGTGGAGCGCCACCGGCACGTCCACCGCCGCCTTGAGCGCCCCCACCAGCTCGAACGTGGCGAACGGGGTCAGGAGCCCCGCCATGTCCTTGATGCAGACCGAGTCGCACCCCATCTCGACCATGTCGCGGGCCTGGGCCACGAACAGGTCGATCGTGTGGACCGGGCTGGTGGTGTAGGAGATCGCACCCTGGGCGTGGGCGCCCGCGGCCTTCACCGCCTCGACGGCGACGCGCAGGTTGCGCACGTCGTTCATGGCGTCGAACACCCGGAACACGTCGATGCCGCCCGCCGCCGCGCGGGCCACGAAGGCCCGCACCACGTCGTCGGCGTAGTGGCGGTAGCCCACCAGGTTCTGGCCCCGCAGGAGCATCTGCAGGGGCGTGTTCGGCAGGGCCGCCTTCAGGGCCTTCAGGCGCTCCCACGGGTCCTCCTTGAGGAACCGCACGCAGGCGTCGAACGTGGCCCCGCCCCACATCTCCACCGACCAGAAGCCGATCGCGTCGATCCGGGGGCAGGCGGGCAGCATGTCGGCGGTGCGCATGCGGGTGGCGAGGAGCGACTGGTGGCCGTCGCGCAGGGCGACCTCGGTGACGCGGACGGGCTTGGCGGAGTCATTCATGGACAGGCACGTTCCTGTGGAGGATCGATGCGGGCCGGGCGCGGCGTCGCAAACCCTTATAAACCCCCGTGGGCGCCGATCGCGGCGGCGATGGCGAGGGCGGCATCTTCGGGTCGGCGCTTGACGGTGTACTTGGACAACTCGGGGTTGCGGTCCACGAAGCCGGTGTCGAACCGGCCCGCCCGAAAGTCGGGGTGCCGCAGGACTTCGCGGTAGTAGCGCACGGGGGTGCGCACGCCCATCAGGCGCAGGTGCGAGAGCGCCCGGGCGCTTCGGGAGAGGGCCTGCTCCCAGTCGCGGCCGCGCACGATGAGCTTGAGGCACATGGAGTCGTAGTAGGGCGGGATCACGTAACCCTGGTAGATGGCCGTGTCCACCCGCACGCCGGGCCCGCCGGGGGCGAGGTAGCGGGTGACGCGCCCGAAGCTGGGCAGGAAGTCGTTCCGCGGGTCCTCGGCGTTGATGCGGAACTGAAGGGCGTAGCCCATGGGGCGCACGTCGCCCTGGGAGAAGGAGAGGGGCTCGCCCGCCGCGACCCGGATCTGCTCGCATACGATGTCGATGCCCGTGACCTCCTCGGTGATCGTGTGCTCCACCTGGATGCGGGTGTTCATCTCCATGAAGTAGGCGTCCTCGCCCGAAACGAGGAACTCCACCGTGCCTGCGCTCTCATAGCCCGCCGCCCGCGCCGCCCGCACCGCGAACTCCCCCAGGCGGTCGCGCTGGGCGCCGGTGAGGGCGGGAGACGGCGCGATCTCGATCAGCTTCTGGTTGCGGCGCTGGATGGAGCAGTCGCGCTCGAACAGGTGGACCGTGTTGCCGTGACCGTCGGCCAGAACCTGGACCTCGATATGGCGCGGGTCCACGATGCACTTCTCCAGAAAAACCTGGGCGCTGCCGAACGCCTTGGTGGCCTCGGAGACCACGCGGTCGTACTGGAAGCGCAGCTCGTCCGGGGTGTCGGCGCGCCGGATGCCGCGGCCGCCGCCGCCGGACGTCGCCTTGATCATCACCGGGTAGCCGATGCGCTCCGCCTCGGCCACGGCGTGGTCGGCGCCCTCGAGGTTGCCCTCGGTGCCGGGGGTCACGGGCACCCCGGCGGCCAGCATCGTGCGGCGGGCCTCGGTCTTGTCGCCCATGCGGCGGATCGCCTCGGCTGGCGGGCCGATGAAGCGCACGCCGCGCTGGGCGCACACCTCCGCCAGCACCGGGTTCTCGGCCAGGAAGCCGTAGCCGGGGTGGAGGGCGTCGCAGCCGGTCTCCACGGCCAGGTTCACCAGGTGGTGCGGGTTGAGGTAGCCCGCCAGCGGGTCACCCCCGATGGCGTAGGCCTCGTCGGCGCGGCGCACGTGCAGGGCGTGGCGGTCGGCGTCCGAGAACACGGCCACGGAGGCGACGCCCAGGTCGGCGCACGCCTGCATGATGCGCACGGCGATCTCGCCGCGGTTGGCGATCAGGACTTTGCGGAACACCCTAACATTCCGGAAACCGGCTTCCCCGTCGAATGCTTCCACCGCCGCCGGGATGAGTGGAATTGTACCCCCGGACGCCACGGGTGGCGTAGGGGCCTTCAGGCGCCGTCGATCTCGGTGGCCTCGGGGCCGCCGGGGGGCTTCTCCCCTTCGCCCGCCTCGCGCTGGCGCTCGTGGGTGCGGGCGATGCTGGCCACCGTACGGGCCACCTCGTCGTCCGGGAGGGGCGGGCGGCAGCGCACCCGGTTCCAGCACAGGAGCAGTTCCGTGACCACCTCCGGGTCGGTGCCGTGGAACAGCAGGTGCCCGGCCAGGGAGGCGATGGTGCTGTTGCGCTCGCCCTCCGCGATGCCGGTCTTGACCAGCTTGCGCCAGTGGGCCAGCGGATGCCCGGTGCGGCCGCGCCCGCCCGGGGCGGCGATGAGCTTGAGGAGCCACGCCGGCGGCGGCGCCGGGTGGGCCCGGTCGGGGGCGCCGGTGGCGGACCAGCGGTATTCGCCGCCGGACGGGTGGCTCGACGGGGGCGCCACCACGTAGCCGCCGTCGCCACGCAGGTCCAGGCCCGGGCGCAGGCCCGCCCGGTTGGGGACCATCCCGCCCGGGTGGGCGAAGTAGAGGTGGCGTCCGCCGCCCCCGGTGTGGGCCTCCACCGTCCACGGCAAGGGGCCGTGGGCCTGGGACAGGCGCTGGAGGCTGGCCTCGCCGCCGTGGGCCGCGTCCACGTCCAGGACCAGGAGGCCGGAGACGAGGCCGGTGACGATGCCGAGCCCCGCGTCCGGGTGCTGGCGGAACCACGCCCGCACCACGGCCTCGGACGGGCGCCGGTTCTGGTATTCCTGCCACGGCACCAGGGGGCGCTTGTCGGCGGGACGCAGGGGGATCACGGACCAGCCCCGGCCGAGGTAGGCGAGGGCCGCCTGTTCCATGGGATGAATTGGGGGATGAATTGGGGGATGAGCCGGCGGTTGCACGGGGGGTGCGGCGGGCGGCTCGACCGGCGGCCGCGGCGCCGGGCGGGCGGCCTCGGCGCGGCCGCGCACGGGGCCCGCGGTACGCTCGGGGCGCACGGGCCGGTCCGGACGTCGCGTGTCCGGCTTGCGCCCCGGAGGCGCGCCGCGCCGGTTGCCGGGGGGGCCGCCACCGGGGCCCCGACCGCCGGGACCTCTCCCGCCGGGGGGCCTCACCACGGGTACACCGGCGGCGTGGCGGGGGCCTCCCCCGGGTACACCGCTTCGCGCAGGGCGGCCCCCTTGTGCACCACGGAGCGCGCCTCGCCGCCCGCGAGCGCGGCCACGATGTTCCCCATCAGCACGGCCCCCTGGCCGGGACCGAGGGGGGCGATCTGGGCCTCGAAGCGCTTCTGCGCCGCGTCCAGGGAGCCGGAGCCGTAGCCCAGGACGTAGCGCCCCATGTGGCGCCGTGCCCCCGGGGGCAGGGCCACCTCGGTGCGCGCGATGGTATCGGCGGAGAGGTAGAGGGTGGCCGTGCTGTCGTTGTCCGGGTTCGTGACGAAGGTGGCCGCAACCGCCACGTACCGCGCCGGGGGCGGGGCGTCCAGGTAGGCCCGGGTGCCCTCGATCCGGTCGGCCCGGTAGAGCAGGGGCTCCCACACCGGGGTGAAGGCCTCGTCGTACATGCAGGTGGGGTCGCCGGCGACCGCCCCGGCGCCCTCCACGCTGCCCATCAGGGCCGTGCCCCCCAGGTCGGCTCCCCCTAAGTCCGTGGATCGGTCCAGGGCGGGGTCGAACGTCCGCTCCCGGGGGGTGCAGGTGGAGCCGTTCAGGGCCGACACGCGGGCGAACCAGACCTCCGCCGGGCGTTGCGCCCCGAACAGGCCGAACTGCTTGAGCGAAAGCTCGATGACGGCCCCGGGCGACGCGGGCGGCACCAGGGGGGCCGGTGGCGTGGCCGGACGCGGGGCCGTGGCGCAGGCCGCCAGCAGGACGAGGGCGGCGGGCACGGCACGGCGGCACCGGACGGCGATGGGGGGGAGGCGCGGCATCGGTTTCCGGTCCCCAGGATACCGGAGATTGCCGGAGAACAGCGGAATCCCGGGGCAGGGGGTGGCGTAAAGCCCTCCGTCCGTTCGGCCGACAGGACTCCGGGTTTCCCATGGGCATGCACCCGACGGATATGGAGGACGGCTTCGCCGTGCAGGCGCCCGCGCCGGAGGGCTCGGGGACGCCGGAGGACCTCGCCCGTATGCTGCGCGAGGGGCAGGCCGACGCCTTCAACGCCTGGGTGGCGGGGCACGGCCCGGCGAACCTGACCGACGCCAACCTG
>Ga0315540_10001817_pt1 | contig 12099 bp, 11 predicted proteins | sample SalMarSW160110MG_FD_203677 | JGI IMG/M metagenome (GOLD analysis project Ga0315540, IMG submission 203677) | Salt marsh sediment microbial communities from the Plum Island Ecosystem LTER, Massachusetts, United States - Salt Marsh Sediment SW1601-10 ... | reverse complement strand
ATTGGGTTTAAAATAAATGAAACTGTGAGATCAAATTTTGAGACAATAAAAAATGAATTAAAAGAAAACCCAAAGATAATATCAGTTGCTGCCTCAAATGTTAATCCAACTTTTGTATCAAATTCTACTTCGAGCTTAAACTGGGAAGGGAAAAACCCTAATGACATGCTCCTATTTCATTTTATGTTCACCGACCAGGATTTTGTTAAAACATTCAAAATGAAAATGGCGGAGGGAAGATTTTATTCTAATGACTACGGCACTGATTCTACTTCAATAGTACTAAATCAGGAAGCAGCTAAAGTTATAGGAATGAAGGAGCCAGTTGGGAAAAATCTTACAATGTGGGGAATGAAGATGAAAATAATCGGCGTTGTTAAGAATTTTAACTTCAAACCTCTCGAAACCAAAATTGAACCAATGGTTATACTGAATGCTAAAAATTTGCTTCGCACAATGTACGCGCGAGTAAAACCGGGAGACCTGCCTAATACTATAAGTTATATAAAAGATATTTATAAAAAATTTAGTCCTTCTGCTCCTTTTAACTATCATTTTCTCGATGAAGATTTTGACAATCTTTACAAATCAGAGACAAGGATGCAAACCATTTTCGGGTACTTCGCAATATTTGCGATAATCATTTCCTGCCTTGGTTTATTTGGATTAGCCTCCTACATTGCAGAAAGAAGGACAAAAGAAATAGGAATAAGAAAAGTTCTCGGCGCAAACATTTTTAATTTAACGTACTTGCTCTCCCTCGAATTCACAAAATGGGTTTTGATATCTAATATCATAGCCTGGCCGGTTGCTTATTATTTTATGAACAAATGGCTGCAGGGATTTGCATATAGGACAGATCTTTCTATATGGATATTTCCCTTATCTGGGCTTTTGATTCTGCTAGTTGCTCTTCTAACTGTTTCTTACCAGGCAATTAAAGCGGCCCTGATCAACCCGGTAAAATCGTTGAAATATGAATAATTAATTATCAATTTTTTAGCTGAAGGAAGAAAATTTTAGTTTTTGCTAAATATTCTTCCTTCCCACTTATAAGAAACTGCATCAAATTTGCTTCTCTCATTTGGAAGAATGCGTCAAATTACTGCATATTTTCAAACAATTTTAGGGTTTTATCAAACCCTGATTAATGGAATATTTTTTGTTCTGATTTCAGAACTTTGGGTCAATTCCTCTGCTTTCTCCTAATAAAATTTTTTATGGAGATATATGTACAATTCAATCGTTCTCGTTAAGCAGGTTCCAGATACTGCAAACATTTCCGGCAAAGTTATGAAAGATGACGGGACAGTGAACCGTTCCAAACTTCCTGCAATCTTTAACTATGAAGATAAAGTCTCACTTGAGCTCGCCTTACAGATAAAAGAGCGTTACGGTGGAAAAGTAATAGCAATAACAATGGGTCCGCCCCGCGCGTCAGATATTTTGCGGGAGTGTCTTTATATGGGGGCGGACGAAGTTTACCTCATTAGTGATAGAAAATTTGCCGGCGCAGATACTCTTGCAACTTCCTACGTTTTAAGTGAAGCAATAAAACAGATTGGAAATTATCATTTCATTTTTGCCGGCAGGCAGGCAATTGATGGCGACACTGCACAGGTTGGCCCACAAACAGCAGAAAAACTAAATGTCCCACAAATCACTTACACAGAAGAGATAATAGATCTTAAGGACAACAAGATACAGATCAAAAGAAAAATTGATGGCGGCTACGAAATTGTTGAGAGTAAGCTCCCCGTTCTGCTTACGGTATTAAAAGATGTAGTAACTCCCCGCCCGTTCAGTACAAAAAGAGTTATGGCTTACAAAGGAGCAAAATCACTAATTGATCTTGAAAAACTCACGGAAGAAAATTCACTCTTATATATAGATAAACTTGTTCACGAATACAAAGAGCGCGGTTTATATATAAATACACTTACCACCGACGATATGAAAATAGAAGCTGAACGTTGTGGAATAAAAGGATCGCCTACAAAAGTATATAAAGTTGAATCAGTTGTTCTTGCAAGCAATGGTCATAAAAACATTGAAGCGACCAAAAACGGACTCGGAGAATTAATAGATCAATTGCTTAACGACCATATATTGGGCTAGGAGGAATAAACAATGAATTTTAAAAACGAAGTCTGGGTTTTTATTGAACAACGTGGTGGTAAACCAGCCGATGTAAGTTTTGAACTCCTTTGCAAAGGAAATAAACTTGCCGAAATTATGGGAGGTGTTTTAAAAGCAATTGTGATTGGCTCAAATACAGATGAAATTACAAAGCAAACTTTTACATACGGAGCAGATGAGACAATCGTATTCGACCATCCTTCGCTCAAAAATTTCAGAACCCTTCCTTATGCAAAAATTTTACAGAATCTTGTAAAAGAACAAACTCCGAGAATTGTACTTTTTGGCGCAACAATAATCGGAAGGGACCTCGCACCTAGAGTAGCATCACACACAAAAAGCGGCCTAACAGCAGACTGTACTGATCTTCAAATTTCTGATGTGAAATATTTAAACCAAAATCACTCAAAACTTTTACTTCAGATTCGTCCTGCATTTGGCGGAAATATTATTGCAACTATTATTACTCCTGACGTGCCTACACAAATGGCAACTGTGCGCGAAGGGGTTATGGAACTCTTTCCGCTTGAAAAACCTAAAGAAGGAAAGATTACAAAGCTTGAATACAAACCAGACCCTGTAGATGATCTTGTTCAGATAATAAAACAGCATCGTGAAGAAAATAAAGTGAATTTAAAAGCCGCTCCTGTAATTGTAGCAGGAGGTTATGGACTCGGTACGAAAGATAATTTTCGTCTGGTCGAAGAACTAGCACATACAATCGGCGCAGAAGTGGCGGGAAGTCGCGCCGCTGTTGATGCGGGCTTCGTTACACCTGACAGGCAGGTTGGGCAAACAGGGGTTACAGTTCGTCCAAAACTTTACATCGCTATTGGCATTTCAGGAGCCATCCAGCACAGAGCAGGAATGAAAGACTCGAATAAAATTATTGCAATAAATACCGATCCGGAAGCACCGATTTTTGATATTGCACATTACGGAATCGTAGGTGATGCTACGCAGGTAATTCCCCAATTTATTGAAGTATATAAACACAAACTGAAATAAGGAAACCGATGCCTAATTTTTTCACGGATAACAGCGATCTACAATTCATTTTCAACAATTGTGATATGAAAGAGGTTGTTGCAATTGCAGAAGATAATTATGAACAGGCAAAAGAATTTAACTATGCACCTGTAAATTATGATGACGCAATTGAAAACTATAAGAAAGTGCTTGAGATAGTTGGCGATATTGCCGGGAATTTTATTGCAGAGCGCGCATCTGGTGTAGATGAAGAAGGCGCAATACTACAAGAAGGGAAAGTTCATTATGCAAAAGGAACAGAAGAAAATCTGAAGCAACTTTCTCAGGCTGATCTCCGTGGAATGATTTTTCCAAGGAAGTATGGTGGATTGAATTTCCCTTTTACTTTTTACTTAATGGCAATAGAAATGATTTCACGAGCGGATGCATCTCTAATGAACATTTTTGGACTACAGGATATCGGTGATACAATTAAAAAATTTGGATCCGAGGAACAGAGAGAAGAATTTATTCCCGGCTTTTGCACAGGTGAATATACCGGCGCAATGGCATTAACGGAACCGGATGCAGGTTCGGACCTGCAGGCAGTAAAGTTGCAGGCTTACCAGAACGAAAAAGGCCGGTGGTTTTTAAAAGGAGTCAAAAGATTTATCACCAATGGTAATGGTGATGTGCTTTTAGTTCTTGCGAGATCTGAGGTAGGATCAAAAGATGGACGCGGGCTCAGTATGTTTGCATGCAAAAGAGATAAGACAATTGTTGTAAGAAGGATAGAACATAAACTTGGCATTCATGGTTCTCCAACCTGTGAGCTTCAGTTTAATGATACTCCCGCTCAACTCGTCGGTCAAAGAAAATTTGGATTGATAAAGTACGTTTTCGATTTGATGTTCCGAGCAAGAATGGGAGTCTCTGCACAGGCGCTGGGAATTTCACAAGCAGCTTATGAAGAAGCCTTGAAATATGCAAAAGCAAGGGAACAATTTGGTAAATCTATTTATAATATTCCTGTAATTTCAAATATGCTGATAGATATGCGCGTTATGCTGGAAGCCAACAGGGCTTTATTTTATTATGCAGCTGGCTCAGTCGACATAAAAGAAAAACTGGAAGAAAAAATTGAAAAACTGAAAACGGAAAGCAAACCTTTCAGCGAAGAAAATATTCGTTTGAAGAAAACAACAAAGGAAGCGAATCTACTAACACCGATTTCTAAATATACACTGACTGAAGCCGCAAATAAAATCACATATGATGCTTTACAGATTCACGGCGGTACCGGTTATATGCGAGAATTTAAAGTTGAACGACTTGCCCGCGATGCAAGAATTACAAATATATATGAAGGGACTTCACAGCTTCAAATTGTTGCCGCAAGTGGTGGAGTTGTAAACGATATTCTTGCAGAAAGATTTGACGAGTGTGAAAAGAAAAATTATAAAGGAGGAGTTGCCCCGCTTGTAAATCATTTAAGGGAAATAAGAGAAATATTTGAAGACTGCCTGAAATACGTAATCGAGAAAAAAGATCCTGCATTCCAAGATGTTGCTGCAAAAGATCTGGTTGAACTTTATACATATTTAATAATCGGCTACCTTTTGCTCGACCAGGCAGAAATTGAGCCTAAAAAGGTTTTCATTGCAAACCGCTACGTCTTGACTTCTCTTGCTAACGCAAGAAAAAATGCAGAGTCAATCAAAGACGGTTTGTTCTCGGATATTTTACACGCAGAAAAAATTTTATCATAAACTATAATGGAGAACAATATAATGGGAGAAAAGAAACTGCACTACTATAAGATATATGATGATCAGGAAAAACTTAACTACTTAAAAAGCTCATTGTGCCATTCAGAGCTGGAACAATGGTTAAAAGAATATGAAATAAAGCATCAGAAATATTTTAATGCAGAGCTCGTGCAATTCTTAAAAGAACACGACAAAGAGGCGGAAATTATAGAGGTAACTGATTTATCATATTAAAAAATTTCAGCCACCGAATCTATTAATCAGCTTTATAAACCAAAGGCGAACAATATTATCCCGAGCGTTAATCCTATTGTTAAATTAAACAATTTTATATTTATAGAATCTTTAACGGAATAAGAAAGCATTGGCAAAAGCCCGTGTCCGTCCTGTACAATTGAATTTGTTAAAAGTACAGAAAACGGAACAACGCCAGTTGCAAACATTGTGACAAAAATAAGGTTAGGACCGGATTCAGGAATCAATCCCACAAGTGCTGAAATAATAAGAACAAGAAAAACATATTCGTGGGAAATTTTGTCAATATTCCAGTAGTGCATTCCAATTTCGATAAACAATAAGGCCCCGAATGTCCACAATAACGTTTTCCACAGGTGATGTTTAATTATATGTCCCCAAATATGTTCTTTCAAATAATGTTTAAAGCTTCTTTCATCTTTATGATATTGTTTTACTTCACAATCAATGCAGGTCGGTATGTTAAATTTATTCACCGTAAAATCTATAACTTTTGAAAATATAACTCCGATAAAAAATAAAGCTACAAAAAGAAGGAGTGCAGTTTTCGGAAACATTACCAACATAACAAAAGCTTCATCCCCTGAAGTAGCTATCATGCTGCCGGCAAGTGCACCAAAGCTTATCATCCCGTGCATGTAAAGACTAACATTTGCAAATGCGCCCATACATCCAGGCACAGTACCTACAGCAGAAGTAACGAGATACTGTTTCCATTTCCCTGCCGAATCTAGAAGAAGCGCAAATTTCCCTTTGCTCCATACGTTAAGAAGATCAACGGTGATCATCATCATAAGTACGAACAGGGTTATTTTTACACTTTCAAGTATTGTATCAGTAAATATATTTAGCATCACTTATTACTAATTATTTATCGTAAGCGTACAATTTAAAAATATCAGCCATAAGATAAGCTAATCTTTCATTTATTAAAAAAGAAGATGAAAACTTACAGCTATTTCAATTTGAGCCAAGAGACACTTCTGTCTTTTACGAACCCCATTCCCTCAACTAATTTCTGGGCTGGAATATTTTTGTCTTCGCATTGGAGGAAAGGGATTTTACCAATTGCTCTGCATTGCCTGATTAGTGAAGTGGTGATTTCTTTTGCAAAACCTCTTCTCCTATATTCTTCTATAACATGCATTGAACCAAGCGAGCTATCATCGTGTGTGAGTGCCCATGCCACTAGCTTTCCACCTTCATAAATACCGGCACTTACAGATCTTTCAATCCGCTCATTTAAATATTTTACAGAAAGCATACCTTTATATATAGATTGTGAAATAATATATTCCGTATCTTTTGTTGTCAGTCTTTGCGTTTCGATTTTATTTTCAGGTATTTCTTTATCCTGTGGAAAATGATATTGGTAAGCATCGATCAGCCAATCGGTTTTTCTGCTTTTCGTTAAATGGGATATTTGCCAATCATCCAGCGCTCCAAAATATTTATTTTCAGCATTTATATTTTTAATTAAATCAGCAAATTCTTTTTCATCTTCACCATACAAATATATCCATTTATCACCCTCGCTTCCCTGCACTAATAAAGAATTTCCCATACGTATTAATCTTTCCAACGGATTTTCATTGATATATCCAATTATACTTAGATTGTACACTTCGTTTCTGATTAGTTGTTTAATCGCTTCGTGCTTTTCTTTGTCTGTCATACTTCAAAAATATTCAATAATTGTTAAATTTTTGGTACATATTTGTGATAATTAATAAGTATGTTATCTTTTTACAATATTAAGGAGCTGGTGTAAAAATGAAACAAATATTAACTATCTTCATAATTGCATTAACGGCTCTAAGTGTCGGTTGCCAGCAAAAACACAATAAAATATATAAAGATGAGAATGTAAGTATGACAGATCAAAATGCAAAATTAGACACAGCAACTTTCGGGGAAGGATGTTTCTGGTGCACTGAAGCAGTTTTTGAAAGATTAAAAGGGGTAAAATCGGTCATATCCGGCTATTCCGGCGGAACGGTTGCAAATCCAAGCTATGAAGAAGTATGCACCGGCAAAACCGGGCACGCAGAAGTTACTCAAATAGTTTATGATCCCAATGTAATAAGCTATCAGGAATTGTTGATAGTTTTTTTCAGAACTCACGACCCTACTTCTTTGAACAGACAAGGTGCCGATACAGGAACGCAATATAGATCTGTGATCTTTTATCATAATGAAAAGCAGAAAGAGCTGGCTGAATTTGCAAAGAAAAAAATAAATGAAGAAAAACTATATGATAAACCAATTGTAACTGAAATTTCTCCATTTACCCAATTTTATAAGGCCGAAGATTATCACCAGGATTATTATGATAATAATCCAAACCAGGGATACTGCGTTTACGTAATTGCACCTAAAGTTGAAAAGTTTGAAAAGCTTTTTAAAAATAAGTTAAAAAAATAATTTTTTTAGTAGAGACTCACTATGGAAGGTCTCTTCCCATTATCAGTGATTACCATATTTTTTCTCGCCAGCAACAACCATAAGTTTTAAATAATTTTGTTTCGGCGGCAATGGACAAGTCGCATACGGAGTAAATGCGCAAGGCGGATTATAAGCTCTATTAAAATCCAGAATCACATTTCCAGCCGAATCCGGTTTACTTGTGTATAGAAATCTTCCCGCACCGTAAGTCTCTTTCCCGCTCGTCTCATCTGCAAAGATTATAAAGAATTCATCCCCTTCTTCTATTACATCGAGTTTAAAAACCGTATTATTTTTTTTAAATACAAGAGCTCCTGGTGATTTATCTTCTTCAACTGTACCCAATATAGTGGGAATTGATATAGTTTTTGGAGGATCGTAATTCTCAAACTTAGACCTAATTTTCCAGTCTTCATTTACCGGGAAATTTTCTATTCCTTCAAAATTATTCAATAAATCTGCATCCAGATCACGAAGTCTTACTCCGTATTTATTCCCTCTTTTAATTATGTACCATTTTAAAAAGCCAACTGATAATTGAGTGGGATCTCCGGACATATCGGTTTTTAATTTCAATTCTTTCACACGTTTATTATTACTGATAACTTCTACACCCCGATTTATTTTTACAACTATGACACTATCACTAAGTATAAATGTACCAATCCTTCCCGGAGCCTTTCCTTTGGGAAATACGATATCGTTTCCTGGGTTTGTGCCAAAAGTATTTTCACCAGGCTTTAGCCAATAAAGGCCTGCAAGATTCAACCAACCGTTTTCCTTTTTAAGATTTTCAATTCTTTTATTATGCCATTGTTTAACAGAAGCAATATATTCAGGACTTCCTTTCTCACCAGTATCATTGCTGCAACTCCAAAACGTTAACAATATGATACAGAAAAGAAAAAATATTGTAGAGTTAAGAATCTTATTTACTTTCATTTAAACCTTTTGAATTACTTGTTTTTAAGTTGTTTCCAAAATAATTTCATACTAATTTTATTTAAAAAAAATTATCACTTAAAATTAAAGAAGAGCTTTTATGAATGAAAAAGAACTAAACGAACTTCGTTATCCAATCGGCAGATTTACTGCACCAAAGGAAATTACTAATGAACAAATTATAAATTACATAAAAACCATTGAAGAATCTCCCGAAAATTACAGACAAGCAATTCGTGATTTAAACGAAGAACAACTGGATACTCCATACAGATCCGGCGGTTGGACAATACGCCAGGTTATTCATCACGTTCCTGATAGTCATATGAACAGCTATATGCGTTTCAAGTTGGGTTTAACCGAAAATAAACCCACCATAAAAACTTACGATGAAGCCAAATGGGCTGAACTTGGGGATTCAAGAGATACCCCTATAGAAGTTTCCCTCAATCTACTTGAAAATCTGCACAAAAGATGGGCACTGCTTTTAAGATCATTTACTAAAAATGATTTTAATAAAACCGTGAATCATCCTGAATGGGGAGAAATCAGGTTAGATAAAATGCTTGCTTTGTATGACTGGCACTGTAAACATCACCTTGCACATATTACAAATCTTCGCAAAAGAATGGGCTGGTAATTTCTTTGCAAACATATCCTGTTTCTTTTCTTTTTAGTTTAAAACTTCTTATCTTCTTAAAAACAGGAGGTAAGGAATGTATGCTATAAATCACGCAGCAACTGCTCTCTTAATAAAAAAGAAATTTCCCAAACAAAAAATGATCTGGCTGCTCGTTTCTGTTCAGCTTGTTGAGCTGATGTGGGTGGCATTTAATTACCTTGGAATAGAAAAATTTGAAATTGTTGATGGAACAATTCACTTAGGTTATCTTCCCTGGTCGCATTCTGTCTTTACGGGAGTGGTTTTAAGTCTTGCTACATGGTTGATAATTTCAAAAGGTTTTAACAATTCAAAATTGGGGACTGCAATTGCCCTTGGCATTATCTCCCACATTATTTTAGACATTTTTATGCATGAACCGGATATCGCCCTTGCCCCTTTTGCAAGCAACTCAACTTTAGGTTTGAATATTCAGAACATTCCTCTGTTAACAATAATCGTTGAAACAGGATACGGAATCTTTTGCTAGTGGTATTTTAAAGGCAACAAATCCCTTTTAGCTGCCATAATAATTTTAAACCTGATAAATATTCCGTTTATTTTTAACATATCTTCTGAGGCAATAAATTTAATTCAGAAAATTCCTGCGCTATTGCCGTCAATAATTCTTGTACAGATTATTTATACCTGGTACTTTGTCTGGAAATACAGCCAAGCTATCCCGGTAAATAACTGATATTTTCTTTAAAATTAGCCGAAGCAAATGAGTCGTTTTCGTGTAATTTTGATTGTAAATTGAAAAAATATCTTTTAAGTTTATAAATCTTTCTATTTAATCTACTTCTTACTTTTAAAGGACACACTAGATGAAACTCAAGATTTTTTCCTTTTTTCTTTTTTCTACGATTTTTGTTTCCCCTGTTTTATCACAGGAACCTTCGCATTATGACTGGGGAAAATTCACACGGGCAGACACCCTTCGAGGAATGTTAACTCCATTGAGAACCTGCTACGATGTAACTTACTATCATCCTGATATTAGAATAAATCCAGCGGATAGTACAATAAAAGGATCAAATACAATAAGATTTAAAGTAGTTACACCTTTTCAAAAAATGCAGGTTGATCTTTTTCCTAATATGAATGTAGATAAAATTCTATTTGAGGATGGACAAAAATGTAATTATTCAAGAGAATACGGCGCCGTGTTTATAACTCTACCCGAAAAACTTGAAAGGGGCGAACATCAAATTGTCTTTTATTATTCGGGAAGACCGCAGCTAGCTAAACGTCCACCTTGGGATGGTGGTTTTACCTGGACTCACGACAATGAAGGAAATCCCTGGGTTTGTGTTACATGCCAGGAAACTGGAGCAAGTCTCTGGTGGCCGAATAAAGATCACCAGTCAGAAGAAGCGGACAGTACATTGTTAAGTATAACCGTTCCCCCTGATCTTGAAGATATTTCAAACGGAAGACTAAGAAGCGTAACAACTACCAAAGATGGATGGAAAACTTACAACTGGTTTATCTCTGCTCCAATCAACAATTATGATATGACAGTGAATATCGGAAAATTTAAGCACTTTGGCGATACTTATACAAGCTCTGATGGTTCAAAACTAACTCTTGATTTTTATGTGCTTCCGGAAAATTATGAAAAAGCTAAAGTACAGTTTAAAGAAGCAAAAAATATGCTCAGATGTTTCGAAAAAGATTTTGGTAAATATCCTTTCTACAAGGACGGCTACAAATTAATAGATGCGCCTCACAATGGAATGGAACATCAGAGCGCAGTTGCTTACGGAAACCATTACTGGAAGGGTTATGTCGGTAGAGCTTCATCTAAAGTCGGATTAAAATTTGATTTTATAATTATTCACGAAAGTGCCCACGAATGGTGGGGAAACAGTGTAACTGCAAAAGATGTTGCTGATATGTGGATCCACGAAAGCTTCGGCGCATATGCTGAAGCTCTATATGTAGAATGCAATTGGGGACGTAAAGCCTCCCTTAAATATATAAATGCAAAAAAACAAGGTGTACATAACCTCAGACCGATCATCGGCCCTTATAACGTAAATCATTCAGGCGATGGAGATATGTACAACAAAGGTCAATTAGTTTTAAACACGCTCCGCGATGTTATTAATAATGATTCACTCTGGTTTTCTATTCTTCGTGGAATTCAGAGAACTTATTATCATAAAATAGTAACCGCTGACGATATAACTAATTATATAAACGAGAAAACCGGTACAAATTATGATTATTTCTTCGATCAATATTTAAGATATCCGGACATTCCGGAGTTCCAGGCATTTGTAACTGAAAAAGGACATAAAACAGTTGTAATGTACAGATGGAATGCAGACATAGGTGATTTTCATATGCCAATAAAAATAACAACTGCAAAAGATAGATATGAATTCATTTATCCAACCACAAAATTACAAATGCTCAAATTAAAAGATCTCGATCCATGGGATTTCAAAGTAGCTGAAGATCTTTTTTATTGTAAAACAAGTATTAGACGGGGCTATGTAGATCCGAACAGCACAATACAAATTGACAGAATATTCGGGAGATAAATAATTATAATTAACAACATCTTGGAATACAAATGAAAAAGCTATTAACACTCTTTATAATTGTGATTTTATTCATACCAGCATTAAAATCACAGACAGAAGATAAAAGCCTCCTTACAATTGACCGTATCTTTAATTCAAAAGAATTTTCAAGTCAATGGTTTGGTCCGGCAAGGTGGATCGACAGCGATAAAAGCTATACTACACTTGAGCAGTCAAAAGACTTTAAAGGCGCAAGAGACATTGTAAAATTCGATCCCGAAACAGGGAAAAGTGAAATACTTGTTGATGCAAAACACTTAATTCCTGAGGGCGAAAAAGAACCACTGCGAATTGCAAATTACAACTGGTCACAAGACGGAAAAAA
>Ga0315540_10001816_pt1 | contig 12105 bp, 10 predicted proteins | sample SalMarSW160110MG_FD_203677 | JGI IMG/M metagenome (GOLD analysis project Ga0315540, IMG submission 203677) | Salt marsh sediment microbial communities from the Plum Island Ecosystem LTER, Massachusetts, United States - Salt Marsh Sediment SW1601-10 ... | reverse complement strand
CGCAATTTCGAAGTGATACTGCGCCGCCGCGTAATCGCGTGCGGCAAAAAGCGCCCGCGCCAGCTCGAGCCGCACCCGCAGCAGGCCGGGATCCTTCGACAGCATGCGGCGATAAATCGCCACCGCCTTCTCGTAGTTGCCTTCGGCGAACGCGAGCTGCCCCTCGAGAAAGAGCACTTGCGGATCCCCAGGATAAGCCTTCTCGAGCCCGGCCAACATCTTCCGCGCCGGCCCGAACTCCTTTTGCAAGATCCATTTCGCCGCCAGCCCGACCGCCTGGTCATAATCGACGGTGATCGATAACGACGCGGCCCGCACGGTGACGTTCAGGACAAGGACGAGTACGAAGAAGAGAACAGAGCGCAGCACGAAGCTTGCACAATAGCCACGGCCAATACTGCCAGCGAAGCCGGGCACTTGCTGCGCAACCCGGTGACTGCTACTTCGTAAGCGCGAAACTTCCCACCATGCTCTGGTCAAGATTATTGGTTACCGAAACCGATCCGCCGAGCTCCGGTGGCGCGAAATCCCCCGTCGTGGCGGGTGGTCCATAGAAACCACCCTGGATTGGCCCGGAGAGGCCGCCGTTCGACGTACTGACTGTTCCCGTGAAAGAGTTGGACGTCGAGGTGCGGGTAATAGGCATCGGGCTGGAGGTAAGGTTGAGTCCCGGCATCGCGGCGGGAGCCACCAATCCCCCCCCTGATTCGAGGGCTATGTTTGTGTTCAAGGTTGAAAACGAGACTGTTCCCGCGCCAAAGTTTGCGGTCGCGCTCGCATTCGCGCCGACGATGTATGTGCCGGGCGATGGGGTGGACCCCGAGAGTGGTGCCGAGGTTGCATACCGGCCGATGAAATAACCGCTGTAATTGGCAGATCCCGTCGTAGGAAGATCGATACCTCGGGTCAGCACGCCGGCGGAGAAAGCACCGCCGATCTGCGGCCAATTTGGGTCCGGACTGCCGCCGTTGGTGGTAGTAGGTTTCGCCCACATTCCAAGAGCCGAATAGGTCAGTGAAAAGGACGCAGGGTCAACGTAGGTGAACGTTACCGGCGTCAAAGTTGGTGTGCCGCCCACGATTGCGTACGCAGTTACGGTCTTGAGGCAATTCGCACACTGCGGCGACAGCGACAAACCCTCAAGCGGGCTATTCGCCACAGGGGTAGAAGTGGAGTCCGCCGGATCGAACTTGACGGAAAAAGCCTGTTCCGTACTCGAGTCCGGCAGCGTGATGGCGTTCACCGTGATCGTAATTGTTCCTGCGCTCGGCGAAGTGCCCGAAACGGTCGGTATCGTCGAAACGAGCTTTGGCGTTGATGGATCCAGCGCATATGGGGAGATGAAACCGTCGACCGTGTCGCTCGATGTTGCGTCCGCCAGCGAAGTCGGGTAGACGAACGGAACCGGGGGAACGTTGGCGAAGCCGCCCCCGCCCCCGCCGCCACAGCCGCCCAGTGTAATCAGGCCCAAGAGCGCGCCCGCGGCAAAAATGGCGCGTCGCGCGGGGAAAGCCCTGCTATGCGCTTTCGTCTGTCTCCCGCTTCCCAATCCTGACACTAAGGGCATTTGCATTTTCATCGGGGAAAGCATTCCTCGGATCATATCGAGCCTCTAAAGCAAGGGCCTCGGCGTGCAAAGCTCTTCAATTGAATCCGCTGCCCGAATCGGATCAGTTTACGCGCTTGCGACGGTTCGCACCGAGTGCAGCCAATCCGAGGCCCAGAAGAGCGAGCGTAGCTGGCTCGGGTACGGTTCCGCCACCGGTGACGGGGGCGTACGGTAGGGCCACGACCGTCCACTCGCCTGGTGTGCCAGTCACATCAAGGCCGCCGCTCAAGCCGCCGCTGCCAGCCAGCGCGCCCGTGCAAACGCCGGAGAGGCTGTTGTGATCCAACACTACCTGACCAGTAGCCGCCAAGGCTCTGCCGCAAAGATCCGTTGCGGTGTTGACCATGCTGATGCTACCGCCCGCGAGAATGTTCCCCACGAATGTAGTGTTGAAAGCGATGGTCGCGTCGCTGGCGACATTCCAATACACGCCGGCACCCGAGCCAGTATTGATCACGTTCACTACCGAGTTGTCCGAAGTAATCAGCGAGCTCTCCATCTGGAAAACCCAAGCCGCGTTGGCATTACCCTGGCCGTCGAGAGTGACCGACCCAGACAAATTGGTAGTTCCATAAGGAACTGTATAGACGCCAGGAGCGATGGGCCCTACAAGGGTCAGGTCCGAAGCCAATAGGGTACCTGGCCCCAGAGATCCAAGATTAGTTATCGCGCTGTCGAGTTGAAGCTGAGCCGCCTGCGCGACTGCAGTGTTTGAGTGTACCAGTCCTCCTGTCACCTGCGGGTCCGACGTCGCAAGTCCTGACGTGTACGAAAAACCTGGTAACGCAGTCCCTGCGCTAACCCCTACATTTCCGACGATGTTGCTCGTGGGGACATTGGTCACCGTCGAGGCACCCAGAACCGTAAAGCTCGCCAAATCCGAGCCCAGAATCGGCGTCGCCAATGCCTGGGAGGGGCCGTAAGCAAGTGCGACGAGCAGCGGTATTGCCAATTTCATGGTGTTCATTTGTCGTCTCCTTGTTGGCCCGCCTTTTCAAAGTTACCTGAGGCAGCTGCGCACGCTCTGTGCGGTAGCGTACATGGCCGAAATCGTGTCCTTTATCCAAAATGGACGCATAAAGCATGCCGTGAAGCGGCATTCGCCTCGCATTCAAATGGTTGGAGGGCGATTTGCGAGCGGCTAAGAGATGATGAAAGACCGTATGTAAGGTATTCCGACGGACGGCCGCTGCATTTCGTGACAGCGGGACATTCGGCGGCAGTGGTATGGCGTGCGTCCGCACTGGCCAGCTCAACATCTGCCGTCAATCCCGCCAGTGGCACCTTGCCAACATGTCAGTCTAGAGCCCAAGCCAACCGGGATCTCTGCAACCGCTAAAGCGCCGCAGCGTGTCCTTCGCGTCGCATTTTTCTGCGAGACAAATTTCGAAGTCCGGGCCATGAGTGCACTTGAAGCCGCATTTGCCATTCAGGTCGGCGATTGCCTGAATGTCGGCGTCGGCCCTTTGACTGGCCGCCCTTAGAGCCTCGGGCTCGAGCGTGGGTATGCGTGGTTCGAGATATTGCTGCAGCTTCCCCAGGCTCGCGTGCTCCTTCACTGCTTCGGCTTGCGTACGCCGCAGCATGTCCTGCAGCGTCTCGTCCGAAAGTCCCGCATTCCGCGCGGACAGTGATCCGCCCTGGCGTCGAGCCTGCAACTCCTGCTCCAGCATGTTCTGGTTGCTGCTCTGCTGCCACACGGACCATTGCATGATGCGAGCGCAGTACGCGGCCCTGAACTCGACGGCCGTGGGAACCCGGCCCACCGCCGTAGCGGACGCAACATAAAACAGCAACAAACCTGCCGCCAAGCCTTTCATCGAGATCTCCGTCGCGTTGCCACCTGCGTGGCACGGTAGATTCTTTATGCCGGACGATTCGCTAGAGTCCAGCTACGACCGCAGCGATCCGTGCTCGATCAGCTTCCCGTTCCGCGCGCCACGATCTGCTTCGCGTATGGGGCGTCCGTTTCGATGTGGCGCGACAGCCATTCGTTCACGTAGTGCATGGTGAGCGGCAGGCGCAGCGGCCCGGTGAAATTCGCGCCGCGCAGCCCGACCAACTCGAAGCGCTTTCCGCCCGACCGCTTGGCGGCGTACATGGCGCCATCGGCATGCGCGACCAGCTCGTCCATGTCCTTGCCGTTGGCCGGATCGAGATCGACACTATTCGCCTGCCCGCCTCGCAACGCCCGTTCAGCGGTTAAGGCAAGGCCGCCTTCGCTTTGCACTCGAGCGTATTGCCGACCGCCTGGCCCGCACGGCAGACATAGACGGTGCGCAGCGTCGAGTCGTAGAACCACGCGAACGATACGCCATTGGAAGAAGAGCTTCCCATTGGCGTGACTGCGGGCCGAACGTCAATTCGACTCTGAGCCAAGGCGTGGATGCCATAGCCTGTCAGCGCGGCGACGAGCGCTAGGGCTGCAGCTTTGATCATGAATTCCTCCGCTTCGTTGTGCCTGAGGACAGCTTAAACGCCTGTCTCTCGATGCGTTTTGGATCAGTGATTTCGACGATTCTAGCGCTAGTGCTCCTGCTGGCTCCGCTTGCAGTGCAAGTTACCTTCCCACTGGCAGCGGAAGTCATTGCACCGATAGCGACGTACTGTCCAGAAGAGACTGATCAGGCGGTCGACAAAGCGCCGGCGGATCCGCAGCAGGTCGCTACCGCAACGCGGACATCTCAGAGTGGTCATTCTCTTACGTCATGAAGTCGACATTCTCACCGCGTAAACTCGCTGTGTGAGACAAGCGATACATAGTGGACCGCAGAGCGGGGATACGTCGCAGGCGCAACCGGAAGTCGAAGTCCTGATCGAGATTCCGCGCGGCAGCTTTCTGAAGCGCGGATCTACCGGGCAGCTAGACTTCATCTCGCCGCTGCCGTGCCCGTTCAATTACGGCTCGGTTCCACGGTACGTGGGCCTCGAGGGTGACCTGCTGGATGCGGTGGTGCTTGGGCCGCGCTTACCACGGGGTACCCGCGTGCGGCTGAGGGCATGGGGTGCCGTCGCCTTGACCGATCGCGGAATGATCGATCACAAGCTGATCTGCAGCCGCCAGCCGGTGCGGCCCGAGCAACGCGCGAAGCTGCTGCGCTTTTTTCACCTGTACGCAAGATGCAAGGGTCTGCTGAATGTCTGGCGCCGCCGCCCGGGGCGCAACGCCTGCGAGGGTTGGCTCGATGCCCATGCGGCCCTCGCACAGGCTCGCCCGCGCGACGACACCTGGATGGGCCCGAGCGTGCCGTTTTGACGATACGCCGCGGAGCGAGTCGGAAACATACCGGCGGACGCTATGCCCTGGATCCTTCTTTATTACTGCGTCCGTTCCGCGAGCACCGCGACATAGCCCAGACAGCCGATCAGCGTCGACGCCATCCCCGCCTGAAGAATCGTGCCCACCTCAAAGCCGCCGAGCCGGTACACACCGTAAAGGCGTCCGGCTACGGCCACGCCGACTACGACGACACCAACGATTCCGGCAAGGCGACCAATCCACATCAGCAACGCTTGCATAGCCCGTCCCTCCGCCGTCTTTGGATAGCACGCCGCGGATTGGAGCCCCGCAGCGCCACAAAGATTCAATGCTAACGCAAGCCGCGGGCCAGGGCGCAGTTTCATCGAACATCTTTCCCGGCTCGAAACACAGAGCTTCGATCCTGGTCCAATTCTCGACTTCCCACCGGGCGCTCTGTGCGCTGACGCACAGAGCGGTAGAGTCGTCAGGAATAGGGTGCACGTAAGCCTTGTCTGCCCCTTATTGGGGCATTGCGCCTAGTACAAAGTGCCTATTGCTGGGGTTTGGAGGGAGGGATAGACTTTTTTTTCGGATGATCGGAACGCGGGGTGAGCTTGGTTGGCAGCTGCCCAAGCGGATGCGCAAGCTGACCTTCTGGCGGTGGCCAATGACCGGCAGACCGGCGGCCCGAGTCCGCCACTCACGATCAGGCATCGTGATACGCGCGACGGTCGCACGAGACTGCGACGGGCGCACTGCGCACGTCACCGATTACAGACTTTCACATCCCATGCACGCAATTTAGCGCACCATATCGCCGGGGCAACGTAGTTCCCGGCAAAAGAACTCGAAGCGAATCGGTTTGGGAGGAGCGAGCAGTGTCGGAGAATTCGCTGGCCGGAAAACCGCAGCGGCAGTTTGGGATCGGCCATCGGGAAGGCATGCCTGTTCGCATCTTCAACGGACACTTGAATCTGCCCTCCGCGCTTCTGGGACTGACCGAGACGGCGGTCGCGATTCTCTCCGTCTATCTCGCCGTTTTGGTCCGCTTCTCCGGTTTCTCACAAACACTCGCCGCCTTCCATACGACCGTGGGGCCGATATGGCCCCGGGCCGTGCTCTTTGCGGGCGCGACGCTGCTCGGCCTCGCCGCGCTGGGGTTGTACCAACTGAGGCAGCGGGCCCGATTCACCGGCATCCTGGTGCGATTGCTGATCGCCGTACTGCTTGCCCAGGCCTCGATCGCGCTGATCTTCTACTTGGCCCCATCGGTCTACGTTGGCCGGGGAGTGATAGGCCTCGCGGGAATCTTCGCATTTGTCGGACTGGCGCTGGACCGGTACGTGTTCCTGCACATCGTCGACGAAGACATCTTCAAGCGGCGCGTGCTGGTCTGGGGGGGTGGCGCGCGCGCCGCGACAATCACGAATCGCCTGCGCAGGCGCTCCGATCAACGCGGTTTCAAGATCTTCGGCTTTGTCAGAGCGCCGGGCGACGGCCCCGGCGTTCCGGATCGCCACATTGTCCAGCCCGAGGAAGGTCTGGTTTCACTGGCGATGCGCCATAAGGTGGAGGAAATCGTCGTGGCGCCAGACGATCGGCGCGGCGGCCTCCCGATCCCCGAACTGCTCGAATGCAGAATTCGCGGCATCGAAGTCTGCGATATTCTGGCGTTCTTCGAAAGAGAGTCCGGTCGGGTCGACGTAGGGCTCATGCAGCCGAGCTGGCTGATTTTCTCCAAAGGCTTTCGCAGCGACCTTGTTCGACTCGCGAGCAAGCGCCTGTTCGATGTGCTGGTTAGCGTTGGCGTCCTGGTGATCTCCTTGCCAATTGCGCTATTGACCGCGATCGCGATCTTCCTGGAGGACCGGGGGCCCATCCTGTATCGCCAGACGCGCGTGGGACGGAACGGGCAGCCATTCCCGATGCTGAAGTTCCGGAGCATGAGCGTCCATGCCGAGCCGAACGGCGAGGCGGTTTGGGCGGTCCAGAACGATACTCGCGTCACCCGGGTGGGCGCCCTGATCCGCAAGCTCAGAATCGACGAATTACCGCAAGTCCTGAACGTTCTGGTCGGCCAAATGAGCTTCGTGGGTCCCCGTCCGGAGCGGCCCGAGTTCGTCAAGGATCTGGCCCGGACGATCCCCTATTATCCGGAGCGGCATTCTGTCAAGCCGGGCATCACGGGCTGGGCACAGGTCCGCTATCGTTATGGCTCTTCGGAGAAGGACGCCCAGGATAAATTGGAGTACGACTTGTATTACGTGAAGAACCATAGCCTGGCCTTCGATCTCATGGTGCTGTTGCAGACAGTCGAAGTCGTTCTGTTCCGGATTGGTTCGCGCTAGCCGGTTTCCGCGCGCCCGAGGCGCCTAAAATCCGGTTTTGCCGTGCGGCGTCGGAAAGTCCCACGCGGGGCCGTAGGGTAACCTTACCGTGGCGCACTAGACCGATGACACCGAGCCAGACCGCACAGAGGGGCGTAACAGGTGGTTGAGTTTTCGCTTCGAGACCCTGCGATCGTCAGTTACGGCCTCGGCACGCTCGCCTTTATCGCGTTCTCGGCACACCTCGGGCTGGGCTGGCGCGGCGGACTGCGCGCGTCGATTCTCCTCGGAACGATCGTAATCAGCGCGGTATGGGCAGCCCTCAACCTGGGCTATGCGCTCACCGATCGACCGGCCTTCTGGACTGGCCAGGCGGTCCTGGATGCGTCGCGCATCGGGGGCTGGCTGCTGTTCGTCGGCCTGCTGCTCGGAGGGCAACGTGCCGCAGCGGGAGCACGGATCCGGCAGGCGGCAAACGCGACCGCAGGCACGCTCTCGCAAGGGGCTCGGGACTCGGCCCCTCCCGGCGGCGGAACGTGGTGGGCGGCGGCATTGCTGGTCCTTCCTGCCGCGGCCTGGTTCTTCCCCCCGCCCCCCCCGGTGCGGGAACTGGCATCGGCAGCTGCATTGTCCCGTTTGCCCTATGGCCTCCTCCTCGGCGTATCGGTGATCGGGTTGGTGCTTACCGAGCAGATTTTCCGGCGCACCCTGGAGCAGTCGCGTTGGTCGATCAAGCCACTGTGTCTCGGGCTCGGCGCAGGCTTCGTTTTCGACCTTTACATGTATGCCGATGCGCTGCTATTCGGCCGACTCGACGCGAACGTCTGGGCGGCGCGCGGCTTTGCGCAAGCCTTGGTCATCCCGTTCATTGCGTTGGCGACGGTACGCAACAGGGAATGGACGCTCGACATCGCGCTTTCGCGCGGCGTAGTGTTTCACTCGACCGCCTTTCTCGCCACCGGTATCTATCTGCTGACGGTGGCGGCCGCCGGCTACTACGTGCGTTACTTCGGCGGGAGTTGGGGAAGGACCTTCCAGGTCGGTTTCATCTTCGCCGCGGTGCTGCTATTGGGGTGGCTTTTCTCCTCTGGCACACTGCGCGCCAAGCTCAAGGTATTCATCAACAAGAATTTCTTCTCCTACCGCTACGACTACCGCGAGGAGTGGCTGCGCTTCACCAATCTGCTGTCCACACGCAGCTCCGATGTGAGCATCCCCCAGCGCTGCATTCAGGCGCTGGCCAATCTCGTCGAGAGCCCCGCCGGCGCGCTCTGGCTGCACGACGACAGCCAGGTATTCGCACTGGCGGCACGCTGGAACCTGCCCGACATCCAGGCTCAGGAACCTGCCGACCAGCCCCTGCCCCGTTTTCTGCGCACCAAGGATTGGGTAATCAATCTGCAGGAATACCGCGAACGACCGTCGCGCTATCCGGAGCTTCAACTTCCCGAGTGGCTGAAGACCTTGCCTGCGGCCTGGCTCATCATTCCGATCGTGGCACAAGACGAACTGATGGGGTTCATGATCCTCACGGCGCCCCGCGCCGCGCTGGACGTCAATTGGGAGGTGCGCGACCTGCTCAAGACTGCGGCGCGCCAGGTCGGCAGTTTCCTCGCCCAGATTCAATCTTCCGAAGCCCTGCTCGAGGCGAAGAAATTCGATGCTTTCAACAAGATGGCGACTTTCGTGGTGCACGACCTAAAAAATCTTGTCGCGCAGCTAACGCTGCTCCTGAAGAACGCGGAGCGCCATCGTCAGAATCCCCGCTTCCAGGACGACATGCTGTCCACCGTGAAGCATGTCGCAGATCGCATGAACAAGCTCCTGCTCCAATTGAGCACCGGTGCCCGCGGCGAGCAGAATATGCGTCCGATCGACCTCGGCAGGGTGGCTGAGCGCGTGGTCGGCGCCAAGACCGATCAGCGAACGGACATCGCCCTTGAGATATCCGGCGACGTCGTGGCGCTGGCATACGAGCAGCGGCTCGAGCGGGTGATCGGCCATTTGGTACAGAATGCAATTGACGCAACCCGCGACGGGGGCGCGGTCGGGATCCATGTGTTCGCCGACCAGGGCCGCGCCTGCGTCGCGGTCACCGATGCCGGATGCGGAATGAGCGAGGAGTTCGTGCGCGAAAAGCTGTTCAGGCCGTTCCAGACGACCAAGCGCAGCGGGATGGGGATCGGCGCCTACGAGACTGCCCAGTACGTGAAGGAAATCGGCGGAAGAATCGAGACCGACAGCACGCCGGGAGCGGGAACTACGATAATGGTTATCCTTCCGTTGCACGGTAGCAACGCATCGGGAGGGCAACAAGAGCGCGAAGTCGCGTGATCGGAAACTCATGAGCGAGCGCAGACCCCCATTGCTGATCGTCGAGGACGACCCGGCGCTACAGACCCAGATGAGCTGGACGTTCGATCAGTACGAACCGGTCACGGCCAGCGATCGGGAAAGCGCACTCGTACAACTCAGACGTCATCAGCCCGCCGTCATCACGATGGACCTGGGACTGCCTCCGCACCCCGACGACCCATCCGAAGGATTTCAGCTCCTGCAGGAGACGTTGGCCGTCGCCCCGGACAGCAAAGTGATCGTCCTCACCGGGCAAAACGACCACGAGAATGCGCTCAAGGCGATTGCCCTGGGCGCGTACGATTTCTATTCCAAGCCTTTCCAGCCCGAAATGCTCGCCTTGATCGTCGAGCGCGCCTTCCGGTTGCACGAACTCCAGGCGGAGAACAAACGCCTGCAGTCCCGACAACAGTCCGGTCCTCTTGGCGGCATCCTCACGCGCGATCCGCAGATGCAGAAGGTCTGCAGGGTCGTGGAAAAGGTTGCCAACACGAACGCGACCGTAATGTTCCTCGGAGAGTCGGGCACCGGCAAGGAAGTGCTCGCGCAGGGAGTTCATGCGCTGTCTCCGCGCAAGGACGCGCGCTTCGTGGCGATCAACTGCGCCGCAATTCCCGAGAACCTCCTCGAAAGCGAATTGTTCGGCTACGAGAAAGGGGCGTACACCGGTGCCGCGAAACAGACGCCCGGAAAAATCGAGCTGGCGCACCATGGCACGCTGTTTCTGGACGAGATCGGCGACCTTCCCGCCGCGCTGCAAGCCAAGATCCTGCGGTTCCTCCAAGGACGTACGATCGAGCGCGTCGGCGGCAGAGAGGAAATCCCCGTGGACGTGCGCGTCGTCTGCGCAACCCATCAGGATCTCCCCGGCATGATCAAGGAGGGCCGCTTTCGCGAAGACCTTTACTACCGGCTTGCCGAAATCGTGGTCGACATTCCGCCGCTACGCGAGCGCGGGGGAGACGCAGTGCTGCTCGCGCATGCATTCGTGCGGCAATACGCCGAGGAACTCAAGCGCCGTAGCATGACCCTGCTACCGGATGCCATCGCGGCGATCGAGGCGCATTCCTGGCCGGGCAACGTGCGCGAACTGCAAAATAGCACCAAACGGGCTGTGATCATGGCGGACGGCGCGGTGCTGCGCGCGGCGGATTTCGGTCTTGATCCGGTGAATCCGGAGGAAGAAGTCAAGACGCTCAGGCAGGTCCGGGACGAGGCGGAGAAGAATGCGGTAGTCACGGTACTGTCCCGTGTCAACGGTAACATGAGCCGCGCTGCCGACTTGCTCGGCGTCAGCCGCCCGACACTCTACGATCTAATCAAACGGTTTGGCCTCAAGGAAACGGAACGATGAACGCCACGCATTCAATTCCCGGCGATACGAGTTTCTCCTGCCGGCGCGGCGCTCGGCCGTGGTGCCGTACGCTGCTGCTCGCCATCGCAATCTCCCTGGCCGCCTGCAGCCGCGACGATCCGGCCGCGCTGCTTGCCTCGGCCAAGAAATACATCGGACAGGGTGACTACAATGCCTCCATCATTCAGCTCAAGAACGTCCTGCAAAAGGATCCGAAGAATGCCGAGGCGAGGTATCTGCTTGGCCTGTCTTCGCTGAAAAACGGGGACCCTGGCGCTGCGAAAATCGAGCTGAACAAGGCGGTCGAGCTCGGTCTGCATTCCGATGAGGTCGAGGTGGCGCTGGCGCGCGCCGAGCTCGATAGCGGCGGTGCCGACAAGGTCATCACCCGGTTTGGTTCGAAGACGTTGTCGCAGCCGAAGATGCAGGCCGAGCTCCGCGCCATCGTCGGCATGGCACAGCTCGCCCGCAATCGCGGGCAAGACGCGCGCAAGGCGTTCACCGAGGCGCTGGCGTTGGATTCCGCCGACGTAACGGCGAACCTCGGCATGGCGAGACTTGCCGCCTCGGAGCGGGATTTCGTCCAGGCCATGTCGCGGGTCGAGACGGCCCTGAGCGCGTCGCCCTCCAGCCTTGAGGCCCTGATGCTCAAAGCCGACCTGCTCGCGGCTCAGGGCAAGAGCGAGCCGGCGGAAAGCGCCTATCGCGAAGCCATCCAGGTTGCACCTAGCCAGGTTCCGCCGCGACTGGGCCTGATTGCGCAGTTGGTGAAGTACAAGTCGTTCGACAAGGCCTCCGCGGAGGTCGATGCGCTGGCAAAAATCGCACCGAAGGATGCACGCACCTATTACGCCAAGGCGCTGCTCTTCGCGGGACAGCGAAAATTTCCGGCGGCGAAGGAGGCGATCCTTCAGGTCCTCAAGGTCGCACCGGAGAATGTGCCGAGCCTGATACTGGCTGGAACGGCGGCGATGCAAACCGGGGCCTATGCCGAAGCGGAGAGCTATCTGCGCAAGGCCGCCTACAACGCACCGGACGCATCCGCGCCGAAGCGGCTACTGGCAGCCACTTACCTGCGCATGGGCAAGACGGATCTCGCCACGACCGAGGTCAAACAACTGCTGGCGATGGACGGCCAGGATCCGGCTATCCTCACACTCGCCGGCGAGATCGCCCTCGCGCGCGGCGATAGCGCGGACGCCGTCCGCTATTACGAACA
>Ga0315540_10001814_pt1 | contig 12120 bp, 12 predicted proteins | sample SalMarSW160110MG_FD_203677 | JGI IMG/M metagenome (GOLD analysis project Ga0315540, IMG submission 203677) | Salt marsh sediment microbial communities from the Plum Island Ecosystem LTER, Massachusetts, United States - Salt Marsh Sediment SW1601-10 ... | reverse complement strand
CCGCGGCGGTTCGGGGGTCCGCGGGCTCGTCGACCGGGCGCAGGCGGTCGGGGGGACCCTCGCGATCGACAGTCCGCCTGGCGGCGGGACGACCATCCGGGCACGGCTCCCTCTGTCGTGAGCGCATCAGTCGGCCGGCGGCTCCGGGTCGTCCTCGGGGACGATTCCGTCCTGTTCCGTTCCGGCCTCGCCCATCTGCTTGCCGACGAGGGGTTCGACGTCGTCGGGGAGACAGGGGATGCCGCCGGCGTGATCGACCTGGTCGAGCGCGAACGCCCAGACGTGGTCATTCTCGACATCCGGATGCCGCCCGAGCACCGGACCGAGGGCCTTGAGGCCGCGATCGCCATTCGGGAACGCCACCCGACAACCGCGATCCTCCTCCTCTCGGCCCACGTGGAGACACGCCACGCGATCCGGCTACTGCGGGCCGACGCCGCAGGTGTCGGCTACCTCCTGAAGGACCGTGTGATGCGCGAGGCGGACCTGCTGGATGCGATCCGCCGGGTGGCCGCGGGCGGCTCGGTGATCGACCCTGAGATCGTCGGAGAGCTGCTCGGTCGCGCCCGGCCCCACGGGCCCCTGGACGAGCTAACGCCGCGGGAGCGCGATGTGCTCGCGCTCATGGCCGAGGGTCGCTCCAACCAGGCGATCGCCGAGCGGCTCGTCCTTGAGCTGAAGACCGTCGAGGGGCATATTCGCACGATCTTCTCGAAGCTCGGGCTCGAGCCCGAGCCATCGGGTCACCGGCGCGTGCTGGCCGTGCTCGCGTATCTCCGCTCTTGATGCGACCGTGGTCCGGTCGGACTGGTTCACGGGCGGTCTCGTACCCCATCTGGCGTCATACACCTCCGCTCGGCGGAGCGCCATGTTCGCCTCGCGTTTTCGGAAGTACTCACGGGTCCGAACCACTGGGGGATGGGTAGTGCGTTGGCGGGCCGACGACCTTGTTCCCGGGCTTGGCGCCACGTCGGGAGCAACCGGTGGAGCCGCCCTGTCGAACTGAGGCGCCGCCCGTGGTCGACCCGACCGCAACCGACACGTGACCACGTCGCTCGGCGCCCGCGCATCGCGGACGAGGCTCCGTCGATTCGTGCCTGTCGGGATCGTGCTCGTCACATTGGCCATCGTCGGTGCAGTCGTCGGCCAATTGTTCGTCCAGGGGCGATCGTCGCCGTCTCCGTCGTCGCGGCTGGTCGAATGGCGGCTCGGTGACCTCGACCCTGTCACGGCCCAAACGGCGACCGTGATCCCGATCTCGGTCGACGAGTATGCCCCCGCGGAGTGCTACGCGCCGGCGGCCTCATGGCTGGAAACGCCGAAGATCACGTACACACGGTCGTCCGTCATCATCACGATGCACAAGACCGATGCGTACGTCCACGCGCACTGCACCAGCTTCTATACGACGAATTGGAGCGGCACGGTCCAGCTGAGCGAGCCGCTCGGGGGCCGGGCGCTGTTCGATGGCTCCACGTCTCCACCGGACCCGCGCCCGCTGCGCTCAGCGATCGGCACCCTCCTGATCTTGGGCATCGCTGACTGGCAGGGCCAGCTCGAACCGCTTTCCGGCGTCGGTGGAGCGGCAGCCCTCTCGACCTACTTCAAGCAGGATCGGGCCGCCAGTCGAGCCACCGGCGAGGGGATCCTGACCCTGACGGCTGGCAACGACGTGGGCGCGAGCCCACGGCTGTCGACGTTCTTCCAGGACACGCCGGCGATCCTGTCCGAGCGGATCATGGGTATCCAGGTCGGCGCGCTCGGGAACCACAACTTCGATGCCGGCATCGGCCGCCTTCAGAGCCAGATCGACCTGGCCTACGCGAACGCGAGTGGCGGGGACTCCCGGTTCCACTACGTCGCGTCAAACCTCAGCAACCGGGACGCGAACCTCGAGGGCACCGAGAGCTACGAGATCTTCAGATACGGCGACGTGAGATACGCAGTCATCGGCGTGGTCAGCGAAGACGCACCGACGCTGGTCCCGCCTGGCAGCTTCGGCACCATGATCCCGACCGATGGCGGCGCCGCTGCGATGGCTGCGAAGGCGGCAGCCGAGGCGGCGGGTGCGGACGTGTTCATCGCGCTCACCGACAAGGGTGTCACCAACGGCTCGGGCGCCGACCCCACGGGTGCCCTGATCGACTTCGCGAACGCGGTCAGCGGCTTCGACGTCATCTTCGGCGGTGATACCGACATCCAGTATTCGGGCACGGTCAACGGTCAGCTCGTCGTCGAGAACCGCTCCAGGGGCTTGACCTACTCGAAGACGCTCCTCACGTACGATCGACTCGCGGCGCGGTTGACCACGGCAAGCAACACGTTCGTCATCCCGACGGCCGCGGCCGTCACCCCGGATCCTGAGGTTGTCGCGATGCTCGGGACCTATCGGGGCCAGATGTCGCTCCTGCTAGATGGAACCCCCGGAATGGCTCGTCCCGCCCCGGAGCCTACCTCGTCGACCTTCAGCCAAGACCAGAGTGCCGCCTGCGTGGCCGCCAAATCGCGAGTGCCGGCATACGCACAGCGGCTGGCCCGCGACATCGCATCGCTTCGGCCGCTTGTCGTCGCCGAGCGATTCGACCCGGCCAAGACCACGGGCGCCGTCGGTCAGCTTGATGAGACGCTCGCAGCCTTTGCCGAGATTGACCCTCCATACCATGGGTGCGCTACGACGGGCGGGCTCGACTCCGAGGTCGAGTATCTCGTCGCAAGAGCGTCGAGGATCATAGAGATGTCCAAGACCCCTGGGATCACGAATGCGAACCCGCAGCAGCGTCTCGTATTCGATCTCTACGGGTGCCTTCCCGAGGCGCTCGCCCTTGTCTACGCGCCCGCTCCGCTTCCGACGCCCGCGCCGAAACCTTAGTGCCGCTACCGTCTGCGAGACCTTCGTCCTGCGGCGCTCGATACCCTGACCGGCCGAACCGACAACGTGACCTGACGGAGTCGTGGTCGGTTCGGGGTAAGAGCGGTCCGGCGCCAATGAGTTCGCTTGATTCTCTTGCGATTCTGCTGGCGCGCATGATCCTCGCCGAGCAGGACGACGAGTGGCAGGACGGCCGGCGGGAGGCCGGCCCGCCGACGGATTGCACCTCCCCTACGGCGCAGTTGCGATCCTATTGATCCCGTTCGCCCGTTCGTTCCTGCGCGGAGTGACCCGGCGCGACACGGTGATCCCACGTGTCGCGGTCTTGGCGCTCGGCGGCGTCATCTACCGGCTCTTCGCGACCGGCTAAGGGTCATGGGGATGTCGGTCCTAGCCATGTTCTCCGAGGCGACTCCTCCGAGGCAACCTGGTCGTCGTGACGAACCGTCATGACGACTTGCCGACCCGAAGGCAGAGTGGCGTCTAGGGGACGGCAGCGGGCACGATCTCGTCCGATCACGGCCACGTAAACCTCTTGAGGCTTCAGGACGACAGAGCGTCGGCCTCAACAGAGCGTCCTCGACTTTGCCGAGTCGTATCAACCTCCTGATCTGGACCAAAGGACGGCGATCGCGATGGCCTGCCAGAGCGTCAACCCCTACAACGGCGAAACGACGAAGACATTCGACGAACTGACCGACGCTCAGCTCGAGACGGCGCTGGCGACCGCCCAATCCTGTTTCGAGACCTGGCGCCACAAGCCGTACGCAGAGCGCGCGACCATCGTGGCCAAGGCATCCGAGCTGATGATCGCCCGGAGCGATGAGCTCGCCCAGACCATGACCCTCGAGATGGGCAAGCGGATCGGCGAGGCCCGAGGCGAGGTGGAGTTCAGCGCGAGGATCCTCGCCTACTACGCGGAGAACGCGGAGCGATTCCTGGCGCCCGTCGAGCTCCATCCGACCGTCGGAACGGCGCACATGGAGAGCAGCCCGATCGGGACGGACGCGAGCTGGGCGACATGGGCATCCAGGAGTTCGTCAACAAGAAGCTGGTACGGGTCGCCTCTATGGAGGCTCCCGCCTGAGGCGTTGGAACGGCAAGGCGGCCGCCCCGAAGCCGGCGCTCGCCGTGACCCCCGAGCTCTCGTCGAGCGTGTTCGCGAGCTCTATGAAGCGCTCGGTCGCGAGGACGTCCAGGCAGTTCAGGATAGGGAGAAGGCGGGTAGCGGGAGTCTCGACGAAGAACGTCCGAGCTCGCCGGCCGTGAAGTCACCGACATCGTCGAAGGGGTCCAGGTGAAGATCGACTCGAAGGACTTTCGGGTGCGTTCGGGAGTGAACGTCAAGCTCGAGGACTGGCCGACCAGCGTGAAGCCGATCTGCAAGTCGAAGAAGCGGTACCGGAAGCTCCTGGACGCCCACGTGACGGAATTGGCCGCCCTCCAGCGAATGCACTACGCGTCCGACCGCTACGCCCTCTTGCTGATCTTTCAGGGCATGGACGCCGCCGGCAAGGACGGCGCGATCCGGCACGTGCTCTCGGGCATCAATCCTCAAGGCTGTCAGGTCTTCAGTTTCAAGCAACCGAGCGCGACCGAGCTGGAACACGACTTCCTGTGGCGCGAGACCTGCCGCCTTCCGGAGCGTGGACGGATCGGGATCTTCAACCGCTCCTACTACGAAGAGGTGCTGATCGTCCGGGTCCACCCGGAGCTCCTCCGCAGCCAGAAGCTGCCCGACGGTCTGCTCGACGAAGAGACGATCTGGACTGAGCGCTACCGTTCGATCATCAACCTTGAAGCGCATCTCCGCCGAAACGGCACGCGGATCGTCAAGTTCTTCCTGCACCTGTCCAAGGATGAGCAGCGCAAACGCTTCATCGATCGGATCGACGAGCCGGATAGCAATTGGAAGTTCAGCCCGGCAGATATGCACGAACGGGGGTACTGGAATCAGTACATGGACGCCTACGCCGCATGCCTGAGCGCGACCAGCACCGATGATGTGCCGTGGTACATCGTCCCGGCTGATGACAAGGACAATGCTCGCCTGATCGTTTCGCAGGTTGTCCTGGACACGTTCAAGGACCTCCAGATGGCGTATCCGGAGGTCTCGGCCAAGCGTCGCCGTGAGTTGAAGTCGATTCGGAAACGGCTGTGAGGGACTGTTCACGCTAGAGGTCGAGCAACGGGTCATTGGCAGCGCCAGGAGCTGCCGGCAGAACTCGTCGGTCGCCGAGCTTGGCATTGCCATCTCTGAGGACTTCGGTCTTCATCGTGGTCCCCTTCTCAGCGGTGGCGCCACGGATCTGCGCGCAGGTCGACCTGTATGCTCGCGCTCGACAGCCCATGACTCGCGACGACAACGGCCGATCCGCCCTGTCCATCGGGATCCAGTCCCGGCTGGACTGGCTGCGGTCACGGATGTGGTTCATCCCCAGCGCCTTCGCCATCGGCTCCACGGTCGCGGCATTCGTCCTCGTCCCGGTCGATCACCTGGTCGACCGGTCGATGTCCGGCGACCTGAGCGGCGTGCTGTTCGCCGGCGGACCCGCGAGTGCCCGGCTCGTGCTCTCCACGATCGCCGCGGCCATGCTCTCGTTCACTGGGCTCGTGTTCACGGTCACGATGCTCGTGCTCCAGCTGGCCAGCAGCCAGCTCTCACCGAGAGTCATGCGCACGTTCCTTCGGGACCGGACCAACCAGACGGTCCTGGGGCTGTTCGTGGCGACGTTCCTGTACTCGCTGCTGGTCCTGCGAGAGGTCCGCACCCCTGTCGTCGGCAGCTCGTTCGTGCCAGCCATCGCGGTGACCGTCGCGTACTTGCTGCTGGTTGCGTCGGTCGGGGCATTCGTGTTCTACATTCACCACATGGCCCAGGCGATACGGGCGGTCAGCGTCCTGGGCAGCGTGGGCGACGAGACCCGCGCGGCCATCGCCCGGCTGTACCCCGAGGAGATCGGCGACGAGCCCCAGTCGCCGATCCCCGGGCTCCCGGCGCGGGCCCCCGACCAGTTCGTCATCCAGGAACACACTCCGGGTGTCATCACCTCCGTGGACGAGGAGCAGCTGGTGGCGATCGCCCGTGAGCACGCGCTGACCGTCGCGCTCCTCCACCACGTCGGCGACTTCGTGCCGCAGGGAGCGCCGCTGCTGGCGCTCTGGTCCAGGGCGGACGGTCCACCGGACACGACGCTCGTTGGCCACCTCGTCGGAGCCGTCCAGATCGGGCAGGAGCGGACGATGACCCAGGACGCGGCATTCGGCTTCCGCCAGATCGTCGACATCGCGGAGCGTGCCCTGTCTCCCGGCATCAACGACCCGACGACCGCCCTGCTGGCCCTTGACCAGATTCACGACCTGCTGCGCCGGCTCGCCGTCCGCGGGTTCCCGTCGCCGTCCCGCCTCGACGAGAAGGGCGACGTGCTGCTGCACCTGCCCCGGCCGGGGTGGCCCGACTTCGTCGCCCTGGCCATCGACGAGATCCGCCAGTACGGCAGCGGCTCCATCCAGATCGCCCGCCGTCTCCGCCACCTCCTGCTCGACGTCCGGACGGTCGCGCCTCCGGCCCGCGAGGAGCCGATCGTGCGCCAGCTGCGGCTGCTCGATGCCGAGATCGCCCAAGCCTTCTCGGCACCGGAGGACCGGCTCGCGGCCGCCGCTCCAAGCGCGTCCGGCCAGGGCCCGGCCGAGGATCCCTCCCGGACCCCGCCCTCGGGTCCGGGCGCTGCCCCCTGACTAACTGCCCGCCGGTGCTCACCCCGCGCGGGATCACCCGTCGAGGCGCAGCGCACGGCCACAAGGCACCGCATCGGTGGTGCCGTGGATGATGGGGCCACGCCGGAGCGCTTCACGCGGGCACGTCGGCGGCCGGTGGATCGAACACCCGATACGCAAGCAGCTTCACGCGGTCGTTCAGAGGAACCAGACCAGCCCGTAGCCCCAGACGAACAGCGCCCAGCCCCAGCCGAGCGGCGTCATGAACACCCCGTGGACCGCGATCGGCGTCTCCACCACGTGACGTCGCCCCGTCGTCCACGACGTGCCCACCCGAAATCCCCAGTGAGGTCGACTCTTGGGCGGCCGACCGCCCCCTTCCGGGCTCATGGCCGCCACTCGGTGACGTGCCAGCGGTCAGGTGTGGCTGTCCTTGCGGACGGCGTCCTGAACGTCGCCCAGGCCGTCCTGGACCTTGCCCTCGACCTTCTGGACCTTGCCCTTCGTCTCGAGCTTCCTGTCGCCGGTCACCTTGCCGACGCCTTCATTGAGGGTGCCCTTGACGGCGTTGACGGCACCCATGACGTGCTGGTCGGTTGTCAGACGGCCCTGCTCGCGCCGCGCGACAGGAACAGCCGTGCGACGAAGATGACGACGATGGCGCCGAACACGGCGACGACGAGGCTGGAGAGGTTGAAGCCGGTGATGTCGGCGATGCCGAGCACGGTCCCCGCGATGAAGCCGCCGACGACGGCGCCGACGATCCCGAGGACGACCATCATGATGAGGCCCTCGCCGCCGCCCATGATCAGGTTGGCGATGAACCCGGCGAGCGCGCCGAGGACAATCCAGGCGATGATTCCCATGGGAGCTCTTCCTTTCGCATCGCGCCCGCCAGTGACGGGCGACGCAGATTGCGGAGGATCACCCGCCCGCAGCGGGGACCGCGACGCGGTCAGACGGTTGCTGCGGCCGATCGGCGCCCGAAGATGCCGATGACCCAGAGCACGATGAGCTCGAGGATCGTCCAGCCGACGAAGGCCACGATGGCGGTGACGTCGAGGACGGAGCCCGCCGAATGGAGGGAGTCCGTTCGCAGGATCCCCTCGAACGGCGCCACCAACACCTGGCTGATGTTGAGGACCGCGGACACGAGGGCGTTGGCCTCTCTCGCGTCGAGCAGGAGCAGGACGATGCGCGCCCCGATGACGATCTGGATGAGCCCGAAGACGAGGACCACGATGCGGCGGCTCGTCTCGGCGCCGCCGGGACCCGACCTGGTGGTGCGCCGGCTGTCCGTCTGCACTGTTTCCTGACCCGAGATCGTGGGTTCCCCGGTGGTGACGATCTTCTGGTCGACTTGATCGATGGCCATGACGTTCTCCCGTGCCTCTGGCATCCGGGGAAGCGGGGTCTGGCGACCGCCGCCGGGCGACACTCCGGCCAATGCTGTGGCTGCAGTAGGCACCACGAGCAGCGCGATGTCATGACGGTTCGTCATGAGGCCGATGCGCCGAATGCGAAACGACCTGCTCCTGGCGCTAAGGGAGGTGCGCCAAGGGCAGGTCTGGAGGGAGGATGGGCTCGCGTCCGGAGATCGCGAGCCGCGAGAAGTGCGACCGGGATCTGGCGGCACGGCGAGCCCGTGTCATGACGGGGCGTCATCAGCGCGGGCGCTACCTGCGTGAGGGGCCGGCCAAGGCGCTGGCCCCGAGGCCGGCAATGGGCATCGGGCACTCCGCCGCGCGTCTCCGGTTCACGACCCACGTGCCGATCACGAGACGCCTGGCCCAAGTCACCGTCGGAGACGCCGGCTCCAGTACAGGGCGCGAGCGGCCCGGGCTGAACGCGTCGTACGTCGCTTGATTGCCGACGAGATGCCCGTCCTCCGCCAGTTGACGCCATTCTTCGCCGCCCGGTCGCATGATCGGCCCTCCTGCGGCCAGCGGAGTCGACCTGGCCGGCCTCACCCGGGCGATGGGCAGCCGGTGTACGGGGATCGTCGGCAGATCTACCCGCGCTTGCGGATGAGCTGACCCAGCGCCAGCCGGTCGGGTGCCAGCAACTCCGCGATCCGCGTCCCGTTGACGTCGGCCACGATGATCTCGCCGACCTCGGTTGTGACGCCGCTGTAGATGCCCAGGTCCTGCATCCGGGCCGTCTGCACCTGGTTGTCCTCGGTCGGGCTGACGTAGTGGACCCAATCCGCCCGGTAGCGGTGGATCAGATACAGGTGGCAGAGCGTCATCAGCCGCTTGCGACGCAGCACGGGATCGAACGTGTTCTGGTCGCGGACCGACAGGATGCTGCGCCCGCGGCGATCGTGGATGGGCGCGAACACGATCCCGGCCAGCTTCCGGTCACCGGCTCCCATGAGCGCGAGCTCCAGCAGCTCCGAGCCCGCCTGGCGGGGCAGCAGCCGGACCCGCAGCCGCTGATCGAACCCGTGGTGCTCCCCCCACAGCGCGAGCCATTCTTCCAGCAGCCGCTTGGGCACCTCGGTCTGGAGCGTGTGCTGGTGCTGGGTGGAGCCCTTGCCCATCGCCATCGTGGTGGCCGTCCGGCCCGATGACGCCACGAGGGCCGCGTCCAGGCGCGGACCACCGACGAGGGTCTGCGGCGTCCGGTAGGGCGACTCGACCAGCCGGATCTTCCGCTGGAGCCGGGCGAGGGCGAGCATCCCGTCCTGCCGCAGCGCGGTCGCGAACTCCTCGGACGCGACGCCGTCGAGCTGGTGGCCGCCGTAGGTGATGAAGTTGAACACGAAGCCCAGCCTGCCCAGCTCTTCGGGGAACCGGCGCATGTCGTCGTCGCTCATGCCGGTCGAGTCCCAGTTGAACGAGGGCGACAGGTTGTAGGCGAGCATCTGGTCCGGGTGGACGGCATGGATGGCCTCGGCGAACTGGCGCGCATCGTCGAGGTTGGCGGTCTTCGTCTCCATCCACAGCAGGTCCGAAAACGGCGCGGCCGCGAGCGACCTGGCGATCGCATACGGTATCCCGCCCGCCACCTGGTAGTAGCCCTCAGGGGTCGTCGCTCGCTCGCAGTCCCAGAAGACGTCGAGCCCGAGCTCGTGCGCTCGCGCCTGCGCCGCTGCGTGGGAGGCGCCACGCGCGAACGTAAGCCACGCCTCGCGGGTGATCGCGGGTGGTCCGACATCCGCGTCCTCGTCGCCGGCATTGCGCTCGCGCTCCTCGAGCCGGCCCCCAACCGCGTCGGCGTACGTCGCCAGGCCGGCCTCGTCGTCCCACACCTCGAGGAACCGCTCGGCGACCTGGTCGAAGGTGGTGTCGAGGTCCGCGCCGTCGAGGATCTCCGCCGCCGCCACGCCGACCGCATCCGCGATCCCGGTGCCATCCAGCCACGCGTCGACCGAACGAACCTCGTCCTCGTCGATCGCGTACAACCGATGCCCGGTGAGCTCCTCGACCCCCGCCTCATGGAAGCGGCGCAGCAGCCCGAGGTAGGCGGCCTTGTACGAGGGCACGGCCGGGTTGGTAACGCCCAGGATGAACGGTTGGTCTCGTTCGTCGTTGCGCGATTCGAGCAGGTTCGCGGCCTCGGCGTCCGTCCTGGCCACGATGATCCCGGGTACCCCCATGACGTCCAGCTGGAACCGGGCAGCGTTCAGACGCTTGATCTGCTCGCTGCATGACACCAGCACCTTGCCGCCCTGATGGCCGCACTTCTTGGTGCCGGGTCGCTGGTCCTCGATGTGGTAGCCGGGCACGCCCGCCTCCACGAACCGCCGGATCAGGTTGCGGACGTGGGGATCGCCGCCGTGACCGGTGTCCGCGTCCGCGATGATGAACGGCCGGTAGTCGACGGCGGGCGTGGCGGCTCGCTGGGCAGGGGTCATGCGGGCGCGCAGGTACGCCTGGTTCCGGTCGGCCGTGAGCAGCGCCCGAACCAGGCCAGCCGCTTCGTCGGGGACCTGAGACAGCGGGTAGCTCGCCAGGTCCGGACCAGGGTCCTCCGTCGCCGACCCCTTGGCCGACGTCGCCCAGCCGCCGAGGTAGATGCCCTCGATACCGAGCCGCTTGATGACCACGGCCTGGCCGGGCGAGTAGGGACCGAACGTGGTGATGCTCCCTCGCTCGGCGAACAGCTCGCGCAACCGGTCGTGGAAGGCGGTCGCGGCCTCGCGCGCCACCGTGTGGTCGACCGCGATCGTGCCCCGCTGCTCCGCAACCTGGCGAGCGGAGTGGAGTCGCGTGATCCGCTTGAAGCGTGTGCTCGCGAGCCAGGCGCGCGTCTCGACGATGTTCTGGTCGAAGGGGGCGATTGGACGATCGGGAACGGCGGTCGAGTTGGTCATCGTGGTCACGCTCCGGGCTCGTCGAAGTCGAGGTTGCTGGTGGCTCGCGAGCCGTCCCGCTCGAACGCAGCGAGGTAGCGGGTCACGCGCGAGCGGGCGGCCTCGAGGTCATGGTTGCCGAGGTTCAGGTTGAGCAGGTCCACGTACCACGGCGGCTTGACCGCGGCCGGTACATACGACTCCGCGATCGCGCGCGCCACCGGAAGCGTCGTCGCCTTGGAGTCATCGTGGACGTCGCGGTCGCTCGCGACCCGGAGCTTGGCGTGCTCCTCGTCGAGCAGCCGGCCGAACAGCTCGGCGGACATCGGATCGCCGGCACGCACCCCGGTCTCGGGGTCGTCCTCGGTGAAGCTGGCACGTTTGTGGAGCCATTCCCACAGGATGGACAGCCGGATCTCGCCCGTCGCCATGTCCTCCATGAGGTACAGGACGTCGTCGTTGCCGAAGAAGTCGGCGGGCTTGAGCGCAGCGGCCTGATAGCCGCGCAGGAACGCATTCCCGTACTGGAGCGCGACGCTCAGCAGGTCGCGCGCGCCGCGCACGGTCCGCGGCGCCGGCTCGAGGCCCGTCAGTGCCGCCGCGTCGTGAGCCGCGTAGGTGAGTGGCGGGAACGCCCGTCCGAGCTGGTTGTCCTCCCCCGCCCCTTCCCAGACCGGACGGATGATGTGGACCATCTTCCAGTGGGCCACCCACTTGCCGCTGGCGCCTTCACGCTGCTCGCGCTCAGCGCCGGCCACGGCCTTGCGCATCGCGGTGGCGACGCCGTCCTTGGATCCGACCGGGATCTGCGCTTCCATGCCGCCCTGCCAAAGAGCGAACCGGCCATCGCGATCCGGCGTGTTCACGGCCCGCCTGACACGGTCCTCGTAGGCGCGCATGTAGGCATAGGTCATGCCGATCGCGTCGATGTTGGGATTGGTGAACGACGGATCCCAGCTGCGCGCGTCGGCAACGCTGTTGATGTAGTCCCAGCGCCCGGTGTTGAAGCCCACGAAGTGCGTGCCCAGCGCCGCCCGAATCTCCATCAGCTGGAACGCGGCCTCGAGCTGCTCCACCAGGACGTAGGCCTTGATCGTCCCGGCGACCAGTCCGAGGTGCGCCTCCAGCGCGTCCAGCATTCGAGCCCACAGCGCCGCCTCCTCGGCCGTCTGGATCTTGGGCAGGTAGAGCACGATGGACCGTCCTTCCGCGCGGAGGATGGCCTCGTTGCCCACCA
>Ga0315540_10001813_pt1 | contig 12140 bp, 10 predicted proteins | sample SalMarSW160110MG_FD_203677 | JGI IMG/M metagenome (GOLD analysis project Ga0315540, IMG submission 203677) | Salt marsh sediment microbial communities from the Plum Island Ecosystem LTER, Massachusetts, United States - Salt Marsh Sediment SW1601-10 ... | reverse complement strand
CGACGTCGGCGAGGGTATCTTCAGATATGTCCGAAAAGCCGAGGCCGTATCCGCGGGGCGGAGCGAGCCGGACGACAAGGGATCGGGCTGCCACGGCGCGGTCGCCTTCGGGGAGGGGAAGACCGAATCGCATGTCGAGCCTGTCTCCCAGCCGGAGCTGTTCGTAGGTATGCATGAAGATGCCCGAGGTGGATATATTGGCGACGGTGCCCATGGCCTCACGGTCGCCGATCCTGAAGCGGCACGGGCTGTCGACGGGCCTGCGGGAATCCAGCCTGACCTTGAGGGGAACGTGGCGCCTTATCGCGGACAGAAACACGCCCTCGTCCACCGGTTTCATGATGAACTCCTGCGCACCTGCTTTTCTTGCCACCTTCGTCAAGTCCCGTTCCGAAAGAAGGATGACCGGTATGCCCTGGACGGGCGGTTTTGATGCGGCCAGGGTGCGGGCCACTTCCAGGCCGTCCATTCCCGGCATCTCCACGTCGAGCACGATGAGGTCCGGCCGTTGGTTGCGTGCGACCTCCAGAGCCTCGGGTCCCGAAGATGCCGTGATCACCTGGCAGTCGGCGCGGCGAAGAAAGGTCTTCTCGAGCTCGATGAAGGTCTTCATGTGATCGGCTATCAGGAACTTCATAGGCGTATCCTCCCCTTACAGGATATACAATTTCAAAGAGCAGCGGGAAGCCCGGGGAGGCCGCAGGTCAGGAAGTCATGGCCGCCGCCTGCACCCTTTTCAGAGCCCTGTTCTCCGCCATCTGTCCCAGGAACATGCCTGCGACGATGAGTCCGCCGCCAGCCAGTCCCCGCCAACCGAGGACTTCGCCGCCCACAAGGACGGCAAAGAAGCCCGCGAAGACAGGCTCCATAGTGAAGATGATCGCCGTTTGAATGGCGGACGTATAACGCTGGAAGGCCGTCTGGACGAAGTAGGCGAAGGCGGAGGCGAAGAGGGCCGTGATCACTATGGCCACGACCGCAGGGTAGGGGACGGGCAGCAACTTTCCGGCGCTGGGGATGGAGAAGAGCCAGGACAGCAGGGCGACGGTGGCAAGCTGGACCAGGACGAGGGCGGCGGTGTCGTAGCGCCGCGCCATGTGACCCGTCAGCAGGAGATGGATCGCGTAAACGGCCGCGCATATGAGGCTTAAAACGTCGCCGGGATTAACCCTCGAGAAGCCCGATCCAAGTGAAAGAAGACCGAGCCCGAGGGTGGCCAGGATGACTGCGAGCCAGACGTCGGCCCTGGGCAGGCGTCTGCTTATGAGCGCGTGAAAGACCGGAGTCAGGACCACGAACAGCCCGGTAATAAACCCGCTGTGCGCCGCGCTCGTCCAGACCAGCCCAAAGCTCTGGAAAGCGTACCCGCCGAAAAGGGCCGTTCCCATGAAAAAACCGCCGAGAACGGTGTGCCTGTCCAACTTGTGAAGGCGGCTCAGAAGAAAGGGCGCCACCAGGAAGGTGGCCAGCGTGAAGCGCAAGGCAAGGAATAAGTAAACGGGATAGCACGCCACCGCGTCGTGGACGAGCAGGAAGCTGTATCCCCAGATGCCCGTGGTCAAGGTGAGCGCGGACAGGCTGATCCAGGGCGAGGGCCCCTTGGAACCCGATCCGAGAAATAGAATCCTGACCCTCTCCAGGCCGTGCGCGGCTTCACCCATGCCTACTCATTATATCCGGATCGCGGCGCGATCCGAGGCACAAAAAAAAGGAGCCGCCGCTGAGGCGGCCCCTGGTTTATGCGGTATGACAAGATCCGAACGGCGGCTACGCCAGAACCTTGCCGATGATCTCCACGGCCCAGTCGATCTCCTCTTTCGTTATGACCAACGCCGGCGCAAAACGGATGACCTGTTCGTGTGTTTCCTTGGCCAAAATGCCGAAGGACATCAGCTTCTCGCAGAAAGGCCTCGCGGGGCCCGAGCTCTTCCTGATGACCACGCCTATGAGCAGTCCCTTGCCGCGAATTTCTTCAACGTGGGGGCTGTCGAGGGCCCTGAGCCGTTCAACGAAGTAGGCTCCCAGGTCTGCCGCCTGCTTGTCCAGCTTCTCGTCCACGAGGACGTCTAGCGCGGCGGAGGCGACAGCAGCCCCGAGGGGATTGCCGCCGAAGGTGGACCCGTGATCACCCGGCTTAAAGACCGCCATGACCTCTTCCGAGGCGACAATGGCCGACACGGGGAACACCCCGCCGCCGAGGGCCTTGCCGAGGATCATCACGTCCGGCTTGACGGCTTCGTAGTCGCACGCGAACCACCGGCCCGTCCTGCAGAAGCCGGTCTGGACCTCGTCGGCCATGAAGAGCACGTTGTTCTTTCTGCAGATGTCGGCGGCCTTCGTGAGAAAACCATGGGGCGGCACGACGACGCCTGCTTCGCCCTGGATCGGTTCGACCAGAAATGCGCACGTGTAGGGCGTGATGGCTTTTTCCAGGGCGTCGGCATCCCCGTACGGAATGGTGATGAAGCCGGGCGTGAAAGGACCGAACCCGTCCTTGTACTGGGCTTCCGAGGAGAAGCTGATGATGGTCACGGTGCGTCCGTGGAAGTTGTCCGAGCAGACGACGATTTCCTGTCGCCCTTCGGGGATCTCCTTGACGTACCTGCCCCACTTCCGGGCCGCCTTGAGGGCCGTCTCGACGGCCTCCGCGCCCGTGTTCATGAGAAGAGCCTTAGGATAGCGCGTGATCTTGCAGAGCTTCTCGACCATGGGGCCGAACTGATCGTTGTGAAAGGCCCGCGATGTGAGCGTTACGCGGTCGGCCTGCGTCTTCAGCGCGTCGATGATCCTCGGGTGGCGGTGCCCCTGGTTCACTGCCGAGTAGGCGGACAGGCAATCCATGTACTTCTTGTCGTCCACGTCCCATACCCACACCCGCTCGGCCTTGCTGATGACCACGGGAAGAGGATGGTAGTTGTTGGCGCTGAACTCCTCGGCCGTTTGGATATAATCGTGTGTCAGAGATGGCGTCATGACACCCTCCGGTGCTGGATTGTGCCAGACGAGGCCCCAACGCGGAACGCAGGGGAACTTCCCGCCAGCAAAGAAATCAAAGGTAGCAAAAAGAAACGGCCCCGATCAAGGCCCTCCGCCGGCTCTTTTCGGGAGGGGGCGTGGTCACGCCACTCGCCTGAACGAGGGCGGACTCAGAAGTCCACCACGTTGCCCACGACGATCTGGTAGTTGTCCACGCCCGGGCCCTTGACGAGCGGGACCGCGACGGTGAGCAGTATCACCCGCCCGAAGGCGCTCTTCATGTTGCCGAACCGGAAGCCCGCGCCGACGTCGGCGTAGGTCTTCCCCATGGTTCCGGTACGGAAATCGCGCAAACCGCCCACGTCCAGGTAAGCTACATACCCAACCTGCAGGAGTCCCCACAGGGACTTGGAAGTCACGAGCCTGTCCTCGAAGGACATCCTCCACCGCCTGTCGCCCGCCTTGAAGTGGTTGGGGTAGCCCCTCCAACCCTCGGAACCGCCGAGGTAGAGGTAATCCTCGGGATCGAGGCGGCTTCCGAGGGTGAGGTCGGCGTTGAAGACGAGGGTCTGGTGGCGGAGTCGCTGGTTGTAATAGGTGAAGATGGTCCGCATATAGAGATCGCGGAATTCCCCGTTCTCGCGGCGGCCGTGACCGGCGGCGCGCCACAGGATAAGGATATCCTGTCCGGGAGCAAAGCCCTTTGAGACCGTGAACGCAGAATAGGGAGCGTCGACCGTGCTGCCGAATGAGCGGGAGAAGTACCCCATCTTGAGGGTGGCGTCCCAGCCCAGGTTGTAGTCTTCCGTCCGCCCGATGGCCTCCAGGTTGTCGTAGGTGCCAAATTTGTCCTGGGCCAGTTCCCAGTTCATGAAGAGTCCCCTGAGGCGTCTGTTCTCAAGATCGGGCTCCGGGAGAAGGCCCTGGCGATAGGAAAAGAGCGCTCCGTAGAGATTCTGCATCGAGAGAAACTCGATACCCGCGCGCCGGACCGTCCGCCCGTTCCGGGCGTATTGCCAGGACGCGTACAGAGAGACTTCGTCTCGGATTGCCGGGAATGCGTAAACGGAATCGCCGTTGTTGTACAGCGTCTCCACATACTGGTAACGCGTGGCCAAGACGCCGGCCGACCACTTGGTTTCGAGCGCATAGAAGGGCCGTTCCAGGGCGAACAGCCTGGCCTTTCCGTCCGAGAGCTTCTTGTAGTTCGTCTTCAGGGTCCACCACGTTCCGAACAGGTGGGGGTCCGTGTAGGCGAGTTCGTCCGTCGTCCTCTCGTAATCCTTCTCGTGGCTGATGAGGACCTCCTTGCCGTAGCCGAGGAAGTTCACTTCGTCCACGCGGAACCGGTAGGCGGTCTGTCCGCCGACATGGTGCAGCTTTAGTCCTCCTTTGATGCTCCAAGCGTCGCGGACCTCGACCAGCGCGGTCACTCGTCCGTCGGAGGACACCACCGGGGTGATCTCTGCGTCCCGAATGAAGGAGAGAGCGCGAAGCAGGCGTTCGCTTTCATGGATGAGGCGCGCATCTACGCGGTCTCCCTTCCGGAAAAGAAGGGTCGCCCGGACCACCCTCGGGCGCGTCCTTATGTGGACGAAATTGGCCGCTCGGCCTATGAAATTGTCTTCCTCGGGCTTTCCGAGGTCGAAGACGTTACCGACGCGGATCTCGATGCCCGATATGACTGCGTGCTTCGCCTCGAGTTCCGCCCAGGAGGCGGATGTGGCGGCGGCGGTCGGCGTGCAGAGGGCCGTGCTTAGCAGGACGATGAGAATCCCGGCGAGCAGTTCGGCTGACTTGATTCGCGCGAGCGACCTAACTGAAGGCTGCGTCAGAGCCTACACCTCGAAAAGCTGCATAGATACCATGCTTGCCCGTCCGTCCACCATGCCGTAGCTCATGGTGAAAGGTGCGAGTGGAGGATCGGCGGAAAGCCGTTCGGCCATGAGTTCGCGAAGGGGCATGACGCGCATGCCCGCGGCCCGGGCCTCGACCAGGAACGTCGCAAGGTCTTCGGCGTAAGGCCCGCCTTCAAGCTCGGCGTGAATCGTCAGCACGGGCCAGTGGGACTCGCGCGCCATCCGGAGGACCCGCCCGAAGAAGGAGGTTGCGTCGGAATCCGTTTCCCCCAAACCTTCGTCCAATGTAGGGAGAGTCGACGGCACTTGAGGCGTCTTCAGGGGGCGGCCCTCTATGAAGGGCAGAAAGGGCTCCAGGCCGCGGCAGTCGGAGCCGTAATCCAGTCCGAGAGACTCCTGATAGTCGAGGCTGTCGTTGGAACAAAACCAGGCAGGTGAGGCGTAAGTCTTTGGTTCCTCGCCGAATATGGAGACGAAGGCGTCTCGCCCCTTCTCGAGCTCCATGGCCGTGCGCTCATATGAGAATTTGTGCAGTCGGTCCTGCCAGGTTCGGTGGTCCCACGCATGGACCCCCGCTTCGTGGCCCTCGGCCACTATACGACGAGCGATGTCTGGGAACGCCGTGGCTATAGGGCGGGAAGGAAGCAGCGTCCCCGATAGAACGGTTCTCAACCCGTAAACTTTCGCGGCCCTCGTACGCAGCATTTTCTTGAGAAAGGCCGGATTCTTGAGCGCGTTCACTATCGCCTTACCCGAGCGGTCCGGGCCGAAAGAAAGATAGAAGGTCCCCTTGACCTCTGCGTCCTTGAGCACCTGAAGGAGCCTCGGAACGCCGTCTCTCATCCCTTCGTGGGTGTCTACGTCGATCCGCAGGCCCAGGAGCGGTCCGCCCTTCGGTGCTGCTTCTTTCGGCGGTTTAAGCAGGTCGGTCCTGGTGGTTGCCTTTGCAGGTGTCGCCCGGTCTTTCCCCTTCATGGCTTGCCGCGCTTCGGGCGGTATGTCATAGATATTTCTATGATCCTTTTGGGAAGGTTGAAGTCCGAAAAGCCTTGAAAATAAGGACATAGAATCAGTCTCCCCGGCCCGCACGGGGGAGATACCGAAAACATCTCCACCGCATCGGGAACCTCCCCTCAGCTCACTTGTTGACTACAGTATAGCAAAGGCGTCCTTGAGGCGCACGATTCAAAGACACTTCGGCCAATTCAGGATCTACCGGCAAGGTGCTGGTCCCACTCTTCGAGGAAGGCGTCGAGCGTGTGGGCGATCGCCTCTTCGAGACCGGTCCGGGGCTCCCACTGGAGAAGCCTTCTGGCCTTCTCAATACTCGGCTTTCGCGTGAGGATATCCTGATAACCTTCGCCGTAAAATGTGCCTGCGTCGATGCCCTCTATTTGGGGCTTCTTGAAGGCGGGGATTGAAGCCTTCCTGTCCTCGAACATCCGGCTCAGGATTTCGGCGAGCTCCCGCACGGAGCATTCGTTGTCTGGATTGCCGAGGTTGAAGATCTGGCCGTTGCAGACCGCGTCCTTGTTCTCGATGATCTTCATGAGGCCGTCGATGCCGTCGTCAACGTATGTGAAGCATCGCTTCTGTGCGCCGCCGTCCACTAGTTTGATTGGATTACCCTGCACGAGGTCGACGATGAACTGCGTGAGAACCCGCGAGGAGCCCTCCTTTGCCACGTCGATGCTGTCGAGCTTGGGGCCGATCCAGTTGAAGGGCCTGAAAAGGGTGTACGAAAGGCCGTGCTGCTGGCCGTATGCCGAGATGACCCGGTCCATGAGCTGCTTGGCGCACGAATAGATCCAGCGGGGCTTGTTGATGGGGCCGAGCACGAGCGTGCTCTCGTCCTCCTTGAACTCGGGGTCGGGGCACATGCCGTAGACCTCCGACGTCGATGGGAAGACGACCCGCTTGCCGTAGCGGACGCAGTACCTGATGACGCGGAGGTTCTCCTCGAAATCCAGCTCGAAGACCTGCAGCGGCGTCTTGACGTATGTCGCAGGCGTTGCGATGGCGACGAGGGGCAATACTACATCGCACTTCTTGACGTGGTACTCGATCCACTCCTTGTTGATCATTATGTCGCCTTCGAGGAAGTGGAACCTCGGATCGCCTAGGGAGTGCTCGAGCTTGTTATCGGACAGGTCCATGCCGAAGACTTCCCAGTCCGTGGTATTGAGAATGCGCCTGGTCAGGGCATTGCCGATGAATCCATTGACGCCCAGAATGAGAATTTTCATATTTCCTCGCTTTCCCCGGTCCATTTGGAAGATCGATCTGCCGTATCCCGTTCGACGCCCCGGTCATTGCGCCGGAAGGACGGACGGTCCGACCGCCGTCCGGTATCATCCATCATCAGTTCCCACCGAGCAGCGCACCCGGTTCCAGTCCGTAGCGGCTGCAGAAGGTCGGAGCGTCCAGCTCGGGGCCGTCTTCAAGCTGGCACGTCAGAACGCGCAGCCTTCCATTTCCCGTACTCACCTCAAAGCCGTTCTCATCCACGCTCACAACCATTCCGGGACGCGTCTCTTTTTCGGATTCCAGAGGCCATGCCCACCACACGAAGAGCCGCCCGCCCATGAAGTAGGTAAAAGCGCCGGGATAGGGATGGGTGACCCCTCGGATGAGGTAGAAGATGTCCGTAGCCGGCCGTGCCCACTGGATCAAGCCGTCCTGTGGCTTGCGCCCTCCGTAATAGGATCCCTTCGACAGGTCCATTCTTATCCTTGGGGCGTGGCCTTCCTTGAGAAGGGGCAGGGTTCTACCCAGAACCACCTCCGCCGCCACGAGCAGTTTGTCGTACAAGACCCGAGGCGTATCGTCGAAATCTATGGCAACCCTCTCCTGGTCTACGAGATCGCCCGCGTCGGGCTTGGTCACCATGTAGTGCAGGCTGACGCCGGTTTCCTTTTCTCCGTTCACCAGGACCCAGTTCACTGGCGCCCGTCCCCTGTACCTTGGGAGCAGGGAACCGTGGAGATTCAGCGCGCCGCTGGAAGCCAGCCCCAGGATGTCCGGGGGAATCATGAACCTGAAGTAGAAGGAGAATAGAAAATCGGGGCGGAGCCGCGCGATGAGGCTCTTCACACCCGGGTCCTTCATGGTTTCAGGGTAGTGAACGCGAATGCCTGCGTCACGGGCCTTCGCGGCCAGCGACGGCCACCAGATCTCTTCGTTTGGGTTGTCCCTGTGCGTCAGCACGGCCGGTACCTCGAAACCGCTTCTCAAGAGAGCGTCCAGACCCACGCAACCCATGGCGTGATAGCCCAGCACGACGGCCCTCATGGCTTTCCCTCCTCGTCCGCACGGATAACGTGGCGAATCACGAACCGGGGACGGCGCCTCACTTCCATGTAGATGCGGCCCACGTATTCGCCGAGGAGTCCCAGAGCGAAAAGAAGCACCCCAATGAAGAGAAAGAGGAAGGCGAAGAGGGTGAATACCCCGCTCACGGCCCACTCCTGTCCCATGATGATCCGGCCGGCGATGAGGACGACGGCGGCCAGCATGGAGAGGATAGCCGTTCCCACCCCGATGACCATGGTGGCCCTGAGCGGGAGCAGCGAAAAGCTCGTGATGAGATCGAATTGCAGCCGGATGAGTTTGAAAAAACTGTACTTGCTCTCGCCCCTGGCCCTCTCTGCATGCGCCACCGGGACCTCGGTGATCCGTCCCGCAAAGAGGTCAGCCAAGACCGGGATAAATGTCGATATTTCCCTTGAAGAGCAGAGGGTTTTAACCACTTCCTTCCTGTAAGCCCTCAACATGCACCCGTAGTCGTGAAGCTGTACGCCGGTGACCCAGGACGTGACCCTGTTGATGATCCTCGAGGCGATCTTCCTGAACAGAGAGTCCTGTCTCTTCTGGCGGACGGAGCCCACGACGTCGTAGCCTTCTTCCATCTTCTCGACGAGCTTGTGGATCTCCTCGGGGGGGTTCTGGAGGTCCGCGTCGAGCGTCACGATGATATCCCCGCGGGAGGCTTCGAACCCGGCGAAGACCGCCGCATGCTGCCCGTAGTTCCGGTTGAAGTCAATAACGACGAGGTGCGGATTCTCAGCGGCGGCTTCTTCCAGGATGGAGTAGGACCGGTCGGCGCTTCCGTCGTTCACGAAGATGATCTCGTACGCCCTGCCTAGTCCCTCCAGCGCCGTGCCCAGGCGTTCCATCAGTTCGGGGAGGTTCTCCTCCTCGTTGTAAACAGGGATAACGACCGAAAGGTAAGGTTCGCCCATCTTCTCGCGCTCCGTCTAAGCCACCGGTCCGGCGTGGGCCAGCACGTCCTTAACCGCGGCAACCACGTAGTCGACGTCGTCATCGGTCATGTCCGGGAAGAGCGGCAGCGAACAGATCCTGTCCGAAACCCAGGAGGCCTCGGGCAACGTCGACTGGAATTCAGGGTACTTGTTCTCGTAATAGGGGTGCTGGTGAACCGCCCTGAAATGGTAGCCGGTCCCGACATTGCGGGCTGCAAGTTCCTGCATGAACCCGTCCCGTGAGAGTCCCGCTGAATCGAGCACCTTAACCACGTACAGGTGCCAGGTGGCCGTGTGCGGGTAGGGCGGTGGTACGACCGGCTGGACTTCGGGAATGTCTGCGAAAGCCCGGTTGTACAGGGAGGCGAGATGTGTTCTCCGTGCGTTGAAATCGTCCACCGACGCGAGCTGGTGGATTCCGAGGGCGGCCTGCAGGTCCGTGAAGTTGTACTTGAAACCGGGGGAGATCACCTCAACGTGCGGCGAACCGCCTTCGGCATAGCGGTTCCAGGCTGACTTCTCCAGACCGTGAAACCTGAGCGCCCTGAGCCTGCGTGCGAGGTCCCCGTCCTCGAGAACGAGGAGACCGCCTTCCGCCGTGGTCATGTTTTTGATGGGGTGGAAGGAAAACACGCCCAGCCGGTCGAAGCAGCCGACGTGTTTTCCGTCATAGCGCGTTCCGACACCGTGAGCGGCGTCCTCGAAAATCCAGAGGTCGTGCTCGGCGGCCGTTTCGAGTAGAGGCCCGATGTGGCAGGGAGCCCCGCCGAAGTGGACGGGAAGAATGCCAACGGTTCTCGGGGTGACCGCCTCTTCGACCTGTCGCTCGTCGATCTGGAGAGTATCCCTGTGGATATCGACGAGGACGGGTTTTGCACCGAGCAGTTCGATCATGTTGACCGTGGCCACCCACGTCATGGGTGTCGTGATGACCTCGTCGCCGGGCTTCAGCCCAAGGGCCATGAGGCCTATGTGGAGGCCCGCCGTCGCCGAGGAGACCGCCAGCGCGTGAGAAAAACCGGTATAGGCGGCGAAATTCTCTTCGAACCGCTGGGCTTTAGGACCGGTAGTAATCCAGCCCGACCGCAGCGAATCCACGACCTCGTCGATTTCAATCTGCCGGATCGTCGGCCTGGAAAACGGAAGGAAGGTATCCCGCTTCGTGAATTCTTTGCGCATGTTCATCGTCGCTCCAATGTTGTTTACCGGGACGCTCGGCCTCCCGCTCCGGAGGGCTGCAGGCCAACCGTTTCCCGGAGCGGCGGTGGAGCGTGGGTGCTCTTTCGACCTATGTAACGCCACAGCCGGATCGTCCGGTGGCTGCCGAATCGGCCTTCGCGCATCAGGACGTAGTGGGCTGCCGCGAGAGCCACCTGCGGCACCGCGTTGTCTTGGTCGACCAGGAAAAGAGGCTGATCGGAGGCCTTTATTCTCTCGGTGAGTTGGAGCTCTGAAAGGGCCACAACCCGCCTCCCGGTGACGAAAGGAATGATACCACAAAGGGTCTCGTCGGCCCCAACGGCTTCTACGGCCCGCCCGGTCGGCAGCTGGGCATTCATCCATCTGACGAAGGGAGCCATGTCCTTCCGCGCGTCTATGATGGGCATGGCGAGGCCGATGACTGCCAGGCAGAAGATGGCGGCGCTCAGGCGGTGCGCTTCCCAGGCCTTTAGCAGGTTGCCCTTCGCACCTGACACAATACCCGCCCAGGCCGCCGCTCCGGCCATGCACAGAACGGCGATATAAAGCGCCCAGTAAGAATGGGTGTAGACGATCACGGCGACAGGAACGAAGAGTCCCCAGAGCGCCAGCACCAAGGGCTGTGCCCTGTCGTAGAGAAAGCGGCTCCAGCGGGACGCCTCGGTCGGCCGAGCCTTTATTGCCCCCAGGAACGCCAGGGCCATGAGAATAGCCACGGCAGGAAGCAGGGGCAGAAGGTAGGTTTCCCGCTTCGTGGACGGGATGCTGAGAAGCACGAAGCCACCCGCGGCGACACACCCCAGGTACAGGCGGAGACGCGGGTGTTCGGTTTCAAGGATCTCCTTCCAGAACCGTTTGTGAAAGAGCCCCAGAAAGGGGACTATCCAGGGGAGAACGGCCATGGGGAGGGCCTGTACGTAGTAGTAGAAGGGCTGGCTGTGGCCGGTGTGAACGGGATGGATGAACCTGTCCACGTGATTGACCCAGGCCAGCTGATAAACGGCTTCGCTCCCTCCCGATAGGTAGAAACCGAAGAGGCACAAACCCGTCGCAACAGCGAGTATGGACGCGCCCACAAAAGGCGCGTAAACGCGGACGGACCGTTCGCGCCTTGTGAGCAAGGCAAATGTCACGATGCCGGCGAGCGGAAGGACGACTCCTATGAGCCCCTTCGTCCACAGGGCGAGGATGAGGCTTCCATAGAGGAGCAGGAGCCATCGCGTCCGGTGAGTGCCGGCGACGGCCTCAAAAGCCGCCCATAGCGCCATGGTTGCGAACAACATGAGGAGGGGATCGAGAAGTACCCAGTGGGTGTCGCGGAAAAACTCCACGCTCGTGACCAGCATGAAGACCGCGAGGTAGGCCGCCTTGCGCGACGCGTGCCTGCGCGCCCAGAAGAAGACGATCAGCAGGGTGGCGAACCCGGCGGCGGCGCTCACGCATCGCGCTGCTGTGGACGACGGTTCTCCGGCAAGCGCGTAGGCTCCGGCCAGCGTCCAGTAGTAGACCGGCGGCTTTTCGTAAAAAGGATGCCCGTTCAACTGTGGAATGAAGGTCGGCGCGAGGTACATCTCGCGCCCCATCTCCGCTTCACGGGGCTCGTCGGGCGTCCAGAGCCCCCTGGACATGCCGAGAAAGCACAATCCGAGGATTGCGAGCCAGAAGGCGATGACGGGCAACCTGGCGTACACGCGGCCTCCGGATGGCGTCATGGGGCTTCCGCGGGCGGATGGTTCGTCAAGAGATACCGCCCCTTAGCGTGCATGATCGTGAAGACCGGCTCTATGCCATCCGGTTCGAGGTGCTTCAGCGAGGACCTGTCCGTGACGCAGTAAATGCGAAC
>Ga0315540_10001812_pt1 | contig 12144 bp, 15 predicted proteins | sample SalMarSW160110MG_FD_203677 | JGI IMG/M metagenome (GOLD analysis project Ga0315540, IMG submission 203677) | Salt marsh sediment microbial communities from the Plum Island Ecosystem LTER, Massachusetts, United States - Salt Marsh Sediment SW1601-10 ... | reverse complement strand
AGTTTACTTGTCGTTTCACTTATACTTTGGCCAATTTTTATAGCAGTGCCGGCGTTTGTAGTTGCCTTTATTATTGCTATGGCGTTTGCGAAAATAAAACCAATGAATAAGTCATAGACAGATAAGGTGATTATTAAAACGATGATTTCAACATCTATGGACAAAAAAGAGATCATAAAAGATTCGTTGAATAAAATATTTGATGGAATTCAGCAATTAAGAAAATCATTCCCTAAAAAGGAATTTACAATAGATGGACGTCTTGTGGGTGACATTGGAGAAGTAATTGTTGAAAGAGATTATGATGTAATACTTTATAAAAAATTAGTTAAAAATTACGGTGGACTAACTACGGATGGGAAACGTGTTCAAATTAAGGCAACATTTAAAGATCCTCTAACTTTTTCAAAAATACCGGAATACTATCTAGGCATTAAAATAAATGAAGATGGTAGTTATACGAAAATATATAATGGACCTGGAAAATATATAGTTGCAAAGTACAGGCATAGAAAAGGGTTTGGAAAAGTTCTTTTATCTTTCCCTAATTCAGTTTTGAAAAATTTGTCAAGCAGAATACCGAAATCTGAAAAGATTAAAAGAAGAAATATTAATTAAATCTTAAAAACAAAAAAGGCTGAACAAACATTCAGCCTTTTTTATTGGGAAATATTTATAGCATTAAACCATCAGGCTTTTGAACCCGTCCTTTCTTTAACTATTGCGTCGAGTGATTTCAGTCGTGCAAAAATCCATGCACCACCAATGAATGCAGCAAAAGCAATTATCAAGAAAAACATTTTTTTATCTGTAAAAGAATCCCAGAAACTTGCCATTATTCCTGCAGCCTTGCCTCCAAGTGATGTTGAAAGGAACCATCCACCCATCATAAGAGCTGTCGTTCTTGCAGGAGCAAGCTTGGAAACGAGGGAAAGCCCTATCGGGCTAAGGAATAATTCACTGATTGTGAAAATTCCATAGGTAAGGAAAAGCCAGTATGCGCCTGTTTTATGTGTGTAAACGGATGGTACAGACATGATAGCAATAACCATTACCATGGCAGATAAGCCTGATATAAATAATGCCTGACCAAATTTAGAAGCTGTCGAAACTTCCTTTCCACGCTTTTTGCGCCAACCGAACCACAGAACAACCAATGGAGTTAAAACAATTATAAAGAATGGGTTTATGGATTGGAATAGCTCAGCATTAGCCAGCCTGAGTACCTGGTTTCCACCCGGCCATTCATCCTTTGGCAAATTATTGAAATATGGATCAGTACCCATCACAGTTTCAACTTTGCCGTTGCTGTCTGTTACAGGCCTTAAATATTTATCAACTTTTGGAACAACTTTTGGCTCAGTATTCACCTCCTGAACCATATTGATTGCCTCTGCAGGTTTCTCAAGAATAGGTGCAATTTCTCTATTAGTATATGATTCGGCCCAGATTGTTAATCCCGTTGCATTCTGATTATAAATCGTCCAGAAAATTATTGAGATAGAAAATATAAATAATAAAGCACCTATTGCTTTTTTGTCAGACCCGGATGCACGCCACCATAGAGAAACATAAAAAGCAATTATAGGAACACAGGCAAAAATAAAAGCATCGTTTGAATTGGAACCAAAAATATTATTTGGAATAAACCAACCGATTAGAGCAAAAACTATTGCAGGCAAAAACACATACGAAAAAATTTGTTTCATTGAAGCATCTTCTTTTTCCATAGGCTTCTTTACATCGGCGTGTTTTACTTGTTTTAGTCCTGATGCCAGCCAAATAAGAGCGATAACCAAACCAACTCCTGCAGCTGAAAAAGCGTAGCCCCATCCATATGTGTTCCTTAAATATGCAGCAACAAAATTACAGACTAAAGCACCGATATTAATTCCCATATAGAAAATATTATATGCGTTATCTTTAAGAGGTTTCAGCTCTTCTTTATTATAAATTATTCCCAGAAGCGTGCTGATGTTCGGTTTAAAAAATCCATTACCAATTATTATAAGTCCAAGTGAAATGAATAAAGCAGTATTGCCGGGAAACGCAAGTCCAAAATATCCTGCAGCCATTAGCGCACCGCCGATAAAAATAGATTTTATGTAGCCCAGATAGCGATCTGCTATAAGCCCCCCGATAAATGGAGTTAAATAAACAAGAGCTATAAATGAACCAACAATATCCGCTGCGGTTTTTGTATCAAAGCCTTTTCCGCCCGTTTTCGTATTTATAAGATATAACAAGAGAATGCCTACCATAAGGTAGTAACCAAATCTTTCCCACATTTCTGTAAAAAATAGGACGTACAATCCTTTAGGATGCTTTTTAAACATTATAAAACCTCTCGGAATTGTTGTAAAAAGATATGCTTTTTATTTTCGGCGCTAAATAAATCTTCAAGTTCAGGCGAAACTTTGATCTGTAAATTTGTGTAAAAACTAACGTAATATAGGGCATTTTTATTTTGATTCATAATACTAAAATTGAGATTTTTTTTTCTACTTCATTTTTGCAATAGTTGCTAAGTTGTTTAAGAAAACAGCATTTAATATATTACGACGATGAAAAATTACCTAAAAGAACCTTTTCTCAGAAAAATTTTATACTACCTGGCAGGTTTTATTGTGTTTATTTTGCTTATGAATAACGTAGTGATGCCATGGTATGTTAGTTCTCCTGAGCGTGCTGTACCTAATGTCGTAGGTATAGATATTACTCAGGCTGAGAAAATATTAGATGATAGCGATCTCGTAACCATCGTTGCTGATACTACTTTTGATGAAAGTGTACCCAAAGGACACGTAATACTGCAAAAACCTAATGCTGGTGAAAAAGTAAAAATCGGGAGGCGGATTTATCTTTTTATCAGTGGTGGTGAACCTATCGTTTCAGTTCCTGATTTAAAAGGTAAATCTATACGTGATGCCAAATTTGCGCTAGAACGATTGGGACTTTCTCTTGGACAAGTAGAAGACGCCCCATCAAATAATCCTAAAGATATGATTTTTGATCAGCAGTATGCTCCTGGTACTGAGCTTCAAAGAGGTGCAAGCGTTGGAGTGACGATGAGTGTAGGAAACGGTGAAGGGCTTATAACCGTTCCTGATCTGATAGGTAAATCTCTTGTTGAAGCTGAAAAAATTCTTGCCGATAGTAGTATGAACATAGGGAAAATAAATTATCAGCGATCTTATTCATTGTTGCCTAATACAGTTGTCGATCAATACCCGAGTAAAGGAAGTAAAGTTAATCCGGGAACAAAAATAGATTTGTTCGTTACAAAAACTTCAGAATAATTAATAAATTTAGCTATGGCCCTGCTTGCTCCATCAATATTATCAGCCGATCTTTCGATTCTTTCTCAGCAAATAAGACTTGTAGAAATAAGCGGAGCCGATTGGATACATTGTGATATTATGGATGGACACTTTGTGCCTAATATTACATTTGGTCCTGTTGTAGTTAAAGCAGCAAATAAATCTACAAAATTACCACTCGACGTTCATTTAATGATAGAAAACCCTGACAAATACCTGGAAGATTTTGTGAATGCTGGTGCGGATTCTATAACTGTTCATCAGGAGGAAGTGATTCATCTTGACAGAACAATCAATAGAATAAAAGAACTCGGAGCAAAAGCTGGCGTTGCGATAAATCCTTCAACACCGGTAAGCACTATAACAGAAATTGCAGAAATTGTTGATCTTATACTAATAATGTCGGTCAATCCGGGTTTTGGTGGACAATCATTTATTAATAACTCACTTAAAAAAGTTAAACAAGCCGCTACTCTTCGAAAAGAAGTCCGGGGAAAATTTTTAGTTGAAATTGATGGTGGTATTTCGAATAAGAATATCAAAAGTGCACTTGATGCCGGATGCGATGTTTTTGTAGTTGGTTCATCTATTTTTAAAGAAAAGAATATTTCAGCTGCAACAGCAGAGCTTGCTAATATGATAAAGTAGAATTTTTGCATGTACGTAACGACCTTAATAAATATTAGTAATTTAATTTGTAAAGTGACTTAATGTCACTTTTTTTGTTGAATCTAAAATCAGATGATAATTATTGATTATGTAATTAGAAAATTTGGAAAATATGTTATATAATGCATATACGATTGGCAAACGCAAATTTACTTTTGACAATCCATACGTCATGGGTGTTCTTAATGTTACTGATGATTCTTTCTCCGACGGCGGAAAGTATAATAAAGTTGAAAATGCAGTAGCCCATGCTCTTGAAATGATAAACGATGGTGCGGATTTTATAGATGTTGGTGGTGAATCAACGCGCCCTGGCTCTGGAGGTATATCTGCTGATGAAGAAATTGACAGAGTAATTCCTGTTATAGAAAATATTCTCAAAGAAAAGACGGAAGTTATCATTTCAGTTGACACTACAAAAAGTTCTGTGGCCGAAGAAGCCTTAAAAAAAGGTGCTAAAATAATTAATGATATCAGCGCTTTCAGCTTTGATCCAAAGATAGTCGATGTTGTAAAAAAATATGATGCAGCTTACGTGCTTATGCATATGAAGGGAAGGCCGAAGGAAATGCAAAATGATCCGTATTACGATGATGTAATTACTGAGATATATGACTTTCTTTTTAGTAAATTAAAAGAACTTGAAGTAACCGGTTTTTCAAAAATATTTGTTGATCCTGGCATTGGATTTGGTAAAAGGATTGAAGATAATTTTGAGATATTAAAAAGGCTTGAAGACTTTAAAGGCCTGGGTTATCCGATTTTAGTAGGTGCTTCAAGAAAATCTTTTATCGGAAAAACATTAAATTTAGATGTAAATAATAGAGATACTGCGTCATCAATAATTGATTCGGTTGCTATCAAAAATGGAGCAAATGTTATCAGGACTCACAATGTTAAGAATGGCGTTCAGGTTTGTAAATTATTAAAAGAACTAACATAAAATAAATGTTTGAACTTTTCAGAGTCGGATTTTTGACTGTTTCCTTTACTGATCTCATTGACATCTGTATAGTTACATTTATCATTTATAAGCTATACACTCTGTTAAAGGGAACAATTGCTGCTCAGATATTCATCGGATTGATGATTATACTTGTGATTTCGTTTGTTTCACAGGCAGCAAATTTCAAAGCTCTTAGCTGGCTTCTAAAATTAATTACCGACATTTGGGTAATTGCATTTTTAATTCTTTTCCAACCTGAAATCAGAAGACTGCTCGTAATAGTTGCACGTAATCCATTCTTCAAAATGTTTGTTAAATCCGAATCATCGGAACCGGCTTCGATTATTGCAGATGCAGCATTTGAGCTTTCCCAGCATCAGCACGGGGCTCTAATGGTGTTGATTAAGTCAACAGGAATCAGGGGTTATACTGAAACCGGAGAATTACTAAATGCCAAGCTTGGTATTGGTCTGTTAAAGTCAATATTTTTCCCACGTTCGCCTTTGCATGATGGCGCAGTAATCATCAACAACGATATAGTGGAAGCAGCAAGGTGTACGCTTCCTTTGTCACTGACAACTACTTCAAATGGAGAAACGTTGGGAATGAGACATAGAGCGGGACTTGGAATTTCAGAACAGGCAGATGTTTTAAGCGTAATTGTTTCAGAGGAAACGGGAAGTATTTCACTTGCGGAAGATGGTGAACTTACAAGGGGACTCTCAAAAGATGCACTCAGAAAAAGGTTGGCAATGGCATTTAAATCTCCTACAGTAAAAGGATGGAAGGGCATAATTGAGCATTACATCAAATCAAAATAAAACCTGCGCCATAATTCCTTTTTATAATGATGAAAGAACTATTGCTGAAATAGTAAACAGAACACTAAATTTTGTTGAGGTCTTGATTGTAGTTAATGATGGTTCAACAGACAATTCGAAAAATAATGTTCCGAAGAATGATAAAATAATCTATCTTGAAAACAGAATTAATGAGGGTAAAGGGGTTGCACTAAACAAGGGTTTTAAAGAAAGCATCAAGAATAGTTTTGAGTTTACAATAACTCTCGATGCTGATTTACAACATATCCCGGAAAAAATTCCCGATATTATTTCGGCTTTGAGCAATTATGATATAGCAATTGGAAACAGGTTAGATGATCTTTCGGATATGCCTTTGCATAGAATATTGAGCAACAAAATTTCATCAGGGCTTTTAAGCCTTAAAACAGGACAAAAAATAATTGACAGTCAATGTGGATTCAGGGGATTCAGGACAAAAATATTAAATAATATTCTTCCTCAGTTTCCCGGTTACGAAGCTGAAAGTGAGATACTGATAAATGCAGCACGAAAAAATTATAAAATCGGATTTGTTCCAATCCCAACTATCTATTCCGATGAAAAAAGTAAAATCAGACCATTTCAAATTATTTTTAGCTTTTTTAAAACATTATTTATTTAGCAATGGCAAAGACTAAAAAATGGGAAATTAAAAAGCTTCAGAAAAAACTTAGCTTTAAAAAAAGTTCTCAAATAGTTTTGGGGAACCGTCTGAAGAACACGATTAAATCTATAAAAAAATATCTCTCAGAAAATTCAGTAGAAAGTCTTCATACAATGAGAATAGCGACCAGGAGGCTTAGGTATGGGATGGAAATATTTATTGAATGTTTTGAAAGGGAAAATTTTTTAACTCTCTATGGTGTAATTGTTAACCTGCAGGATCAGTCCGGTGAAGTACGGGATCTTGATGTTTTGCTTGAGAACGTAAATCGCTTTAAAAGTGAAAGTGGTATTACAGATCTAACCAGTATTGAAAAAGATATTCTGCTAAGAAAAGAAATCCTGGAAAGTACACTTGACCTAAAATTAAAAGAATTTCTAGGTAGCGATATTGTGAAAGATTTTAAAGGATTATTAGCTTAAATTAACAATAATAAATGATCAACATATGATTAAGTACGGAGGATGTTATGAAACTTAAATATTTTTCACATTCAGCTTTTCAGATTACCACCTCAAAAGGCCAAAAAATATTAATTGATCCATTTTTAGATGATAATCCAACTTCTCCTGTTAAATCGAAAGATGTAGATGCAGAATTTATAATTTTATCACACGCACATGGAGATCATATAGGCGATACTTTTAAAATTGCAAAAAGATGTAATTCTAAAATTATTGCTGTAAACGAACTTGCAAATTACTGTCAATCGAAGGGGGCCGATGCACATAACATGCATATCGGAGGTAGTCATAATTTCGATTTTGGACGGGTAAAATTTACGATAGCTCATCACGGGTCTCAAACTCCGGATGGTACTTACGCAGGAGAACCCGCCGGTATTTTACTTACGACGGACGGCAAAACGATCTATCATACTGGCGACACGAGTTTGTTCTATGATATGAAACTTATTGGAGAAATGAATCCTGTTGATTACATGCTGGTTCCGATAGGCGATAATTTTACTATGGGAATAAGGGATGCTGTTAAGGCTGTAGAATTGGTAAATCCGGGGACTGTGATTCCAATGCATTATAAAACGTTTCCTGTTATAGATTCTGATCCTGAAAAGTTCAGATCTGAACTCGAAAAAGCCGGAAACAAATGCAGGGTATTAAAATTTGGGGAAGAAATAGAGTTGTAACTCATTCTCTGTAAATACGATACAGCAAATAAGATTGTTGAATTGTGAATGTATATATTTTTGCTTAACAGAGTTATATACCTTAAATTTAATTTTATCAATTCAACTATATTTCATAAGACAATATAATTAAGGGTTTAATGGCGAAAGTTATCTCAGTTGCAAATCAAAAGGGTGGGGTTGGTAAAACAACTACTGCCATTAATCTTGCATCGTCTCTGGCGGCTGCCGAAAAGAAAACATTACTGATAGATATTGATCCTCAAGCAAATTCTTCTTCCGGTCTCAGTATTCATAATCATACACCTTCTGTTTATGAAGTACTCATCGGTTCACTTAAAATTGATGAAGTAATTGTTGAAACTTATATGCCTTACCTGGATTTGCTGCCTTCAAATATCAATCTTGTAGGAGCAGAGATAGAAATGGTTGATATGGACGATCGTGAGATGTTATTTAAAAATGCAATAGCAAATATTCGTGATAGCTATGAGTATATATTAATAGATTGCCCTCCTTCACTTGGATTACTTACTCTTAATTCATTATCTGGCTCAGATTCAGTTATTATTCCTGTTCAGTGTGAATATTTTGCTCTTGAGGGATTAGGACAATTACTTAATACTATAAATATTGTAAAACAACATTACAATAAAAATCTGACTATTGAAGGAGTTGTGCTAACAATGTTTGATGTAAGATTACGGTTATCCCAGCAGGTGGCTGAAGAAGTAAGGAAATATTTTGGTGACAAAGTGTTTGATACAATTATACACCGTAATGTTAGGATATCCGAAGCACCCAGTTTTGGTAAACCGGTTATTTTGTATGATGCAATTTCAACAGGAGCTAAAAATTATATTGAATTGGCTTCGGAATTATTGAAAAGAAATTCAAACGGCAGAAGTAAAAACAAAAATGAGTAAAATTAAAACAGGGTTAGGTAGGGGGCTCGATGCGTTGATAAATCCACGCGGAATTAAAAACGCTTCTGAAGTATCGGAAGATTACACTAGCCTTAAGAAAGATGATGGCGATAGTATTGACGTTCTCGCTAAGATTCCTGTCAATATGATATCTTCCAATCCTTTTCAGCCAAGGACAAACATTGAACCAGATGCACAGGATGAACTTAAAAAATCTATATTGTCAAATGGGCTGATTCAGCCTATTACTGTAAGAAGGACAGGAGATAATAAATATGAGTTAATATCCGGTGAACGTCGTTTAAGAGCTTGCAAAGATATTGGATACCGTGATATTCCGGCTTACATTATAAAAGTTGATAGTAACGAAGCAATGCTTGCGCTTGCATTAATCGAAAATATTCAACGTGAAAAACTGAATCCTATAGAAATAGGTCTGGCCTATAAACGACTTATGGAGGAATGCTACTTAACACAAGAAGAAATCGCGGATAAAGTAGGGAAGGATCGTTCAACCATTGCGAACTCAATCAGGTTGTTAAAACTACCAAAAGAGGTACAGATTAGTTTAATAAAAGATGAGATTACTTCAGGTCACGCCAGAGCAATAATTAATCTTCCTAGTTCTTCTCTTCAACTGGAAGTCCTTCGTAAAATAAAAGGAAACAATTTAACGGTTAGAAAGGTAGAGCAGTTGGTTAAAAAGTTACTTTCAAAACCAGTTGCTCAAAAAAGATCGGTTTCATTTACTCCAAAAACAAAAACTCATATTACGAGTATTAAGGATATTGAAGATAAGCTTCGCAAAATTTTCGGAACAAAGGTTAGCTGTAAACAAAGACAGGATGGATCAGGTGAAATAGTTATTGAATATTATTCTAATGATGAACTCGAAAGACTATTTGAACTTTTTGAAATTATTGATAAATCATATAACTAAAGTTTTTATAGTTGTCCTTCTTTTGCGGTCATTATGCATTGCACAAGAAGATACAACAAAAACTAATAATAGCGGACGAGCCGAGACAGTTTTTGTAATGCAGAAATCACCGTGGGGGGCTGTTTTGAGAAGCGCAATTATACCGGGATGGGGACAAATCTATAATGAGTCTTACATTAAAGCTCCAATAATATGGGGAATTTTCGGGGGACTTGCAGCAATATGGATATGGAACAATAAACAATATAATGACGCTAAAAATCTGTATCTTCAAAATATTAATGATCCTACATATGGCCCTGCCTATAGACAACTAAGAGATGCCTATAGAGATCAAAGAGACCTTGTAAGTATTTATATCGGTTTGGCCTATTTTCTGAATTTGGTAGATGCTTATGTGGATGCTCAATTATTTGATTTTAGCGTGGACGAGAATTCCCAAACCGGACAAAATATGTTGAATATTAAAATTAAATTTTAATATTGTAGTATGAAAAATATTCAAATATGTAAAAGTTGTGGAGCAGAAAATCCATTTTATGTAAGCATTTGCAAAAAATGCAATTTTATCCTTCGTGATAAAATAGTAAATATTGATCTCTGGAGTGAAATAGGGAGACTAGTTGAAAATCCTGCTAATGCCTTCAGGACAATTATTCAATCTGAGCATAAAAATTTTGTAATATCTATAATTCTTTTTGCTGTAATTAAATTAACGATGGATAGTGCTTTTCTATCAATGCTTGTTCTAAAAAGTAAATTCACTAATTTTAATTTTTTCCCGAATTTAATTCTTGTTCTTATCTTTCTCGTTGCAGCCCTGTTGATATACTCCTTATTTATTAAAGTAATTACAGATCCGACAAAAGCTAAGACCAGATTAAAGGATAATTTAGCTGTTTTAGTGTATTCTTTAATTCCACACTCACTAGCACTATGCATAATTTTTCCAATAGAAATTGCAGTTTTTGGTGGAAATGCTTTTTCTACAAATCCATCACCCTTTTTGCTAAAACCGACTTTAGCTTACATCCTTTCAGGATTTGAGTTACTAATCATTATTTGGAGTGTATTTCTTGGAGTGGTAGCATTATATAGCCAGACGCGGAGCAAGATTTTTGGTTTTATTACTGGATTAATATTTAATGCTTTAATTTTCGGTGGGCTTTATCTTATTGCAATGACATGATGTAAGAATATTTTCCTGGGAATTACTGGCAATATATTTATTACTATAAATTAAATTAAGTTATTCTCAGAATTTCTTTAATAATTGCTCCATATCTGATTCCTTTCGTAGAAACTCTAACATAGGATGAATTGGTTAATTCCATAATTTTTAATAAAATAATACTTCCTGCTAAAATTAAATCTTCACGTCCTTTAACCATTGCCATATAATTTCTTAAAATTTCGTGACTTGGGAGATCTTTGATTTTTTCTTTAATCCTAAATATTTCGTCGTATTTTAAAATGTGTCCTTCGATTAAACTTTCGTCATATTTTTCGATTTCAAGACTCATGCAGGAAAGTGTTGTTGGTGTTCCGGCCAGGGCAATAGTTAAACTGGGAGCATATTTTGATTCGACAAGTTCTTTAAAAAGTTCTGATAGATAATCGTCTAATTCCTGTAATTCGTTAGCTGTAGGGGGATCATTTTTTAAGAATTTTTCGGTACTACTGACGACTCCAGTATGAAAACTTTTCTTATATTTAACTGTATTTTTATTTCCCAAAATGAGTTCCGTGCTTCCGCCTCCAATATCTATAACTAAAATATCGTTTTTATTATTGATATCTGAAGTAGCCCCAAGGTAAGAAAAGAGAGCCTCTTCTTCTCCCGAAACCACATTTACATTCCATCCTAAATGCTCCCGGATATTTTCAGCAATTTCCTTATAGTTTGTAGCGATTCTAAATGCATTTGTAGCGTTTACTAAGACTTTTTCACAATTATTTTTTACTATTATACTTTTATATTCCTTTAGTATATTAAGTAACTCCTTGATTTTATCAGACTTAATAGAATTTCCCGGTGAAAGTTCCTTACCTATTCGCGGAATTCTATATTCATTTAGAATGGTCTTTAAATTATTATCTCTGCTTATTTCAGCAATAAGCATAAGGACGCTATTTGTACCGATATCAATTGAGGCAACAATCATTATTTTTTTTTATTTTATTTAAGCAAATATAAATGTTTATGAAAAATCTAAAAACCCTTCCAAAAATTCTTTTGTTTTTTGTTGTCTTGTCTGGTGCATTGTGGCTTGGAAGTTACTTTACCCGGCTAATAATTTCTTATCAGGTTTTTGAAGGTACAGATTTTACTTTAAGAAACTACGTTAACGACCAGAATCTAGCAGGCATACTTAAATCATTTCAACCTGCAGTTATATCAACTCTTATTTTGTATTACATTTTTATCATATCATATATTCTTTTTATAATAACTTCAAAAATATCACTTAAAGAAAATGGTTGGCTTTTTATAATATCGATTATAATACTACTGACATTACCTTTTGAGATATATTTATCCACTATCGACTATAAAATGATTGTATTATTAAATACAATAAATTTTAATCCGAAAGATGTCCTTGATCTTGTAATACAAAGATTTAAAATATTCAGCAGTTTCCCAGTAATTGAAATTTTCTGTTTTGGAGCTATAGTCTTTTTCTTTT
>Ga0315540_10001810_pt1 | contig 12146 bp, 11 predicted proteins | sample SalMarSW160110MG_FD_203677 | JGI IMG/M metagenome (GOLD analysis project Ga0315540, IMG submission 203677) | Salt marsh sediment microbial communities from the Plum Island Ecosystem LTER, Massachusetts, United States - Salt Marsh Sediment SW1601-10 ... | reverse complement strand
GGAGTATCATTGGCTGCTTTGAAGTTCCTACACCTGCAGCGCCACATTCTCTTTCACGGCCACGAACCCCTTGACACAGATACAACCTCGACACTCGAAGGTGAACATTGGTTGATGCATCACGGTTACACTCAGGCAGAAGGTGTGACTAATCTGGACAAAGTACCTGAAACAGGTTGTCTTATAACAATTGGATATCCAAAGTTCAAAGGGGGTTTAGGAGGGTACGCACGCTACATAGCAATCTGCCCGGCAGATTGGAAATATGGTATTACAGTTGGACAAGTACCGGAAGCGCCGTTACCTAAGAGTGATAAGATTCTTCAATGGAATATTAAACTTGGCGTGCGCGTACGCAAATAAAATATTTTGTGAAGGAAAAAATTACTTTGCTCTTTTGATCGGTAAAAATGAAAAATAGATTGAGAATTACAGAAAAATGAAGTTGTTAATTACAGGAAGCAGCGGACATCTTGGAGAAGCGATCATCCGATCGTTAAAAAACACTACTCATAGTTTTATCAGTATAGACATAAAACCGTCGGATTATACGACTCATACAGGTTCTATAAATGACAGGAAATTAGTAAAAAAATGTTTGAAAGGTATAGATTCTGTTATACATACAGCAACATTGCATAAACCGCACGTAGCTACTCACAGCCACCAGGATTTTATTAATACTAATGTAAGCGGCACATTAGTGCTGCTTGAAGAAGCTCTGGCTCAAGACGTTAAATCTTTCATATTTACAAGTACTACAAGCACCTTTGGAGATTTGCTTACACCTAAAAAAAGTGAGCCGGCGGTATGGGTGACTGAAGAGAGACAGTCAATACCTAAAAACATTTATGGGATAACCAAATCAGCAGCAGAAAACCTTTGCCAGCTTTTTTACCGTAATCATAATTTGCCCTGCCTGATCTTGAAAACTTCCAGGTTCTTCCCTGAAGAAGATGATAAAAAGGAAATTAGGAAATCATATGAAGATGCGAATGTCAAAGCTAATGAATATCTCTATAGGAGAGTCGATTTGGAAGATGTTGTAAGCGCTCATCTTCTTGCTATTGAAAAAGCAGAGGAAATTGGATTCAGCAAATACATAATAAGTGCTAATACTCCCTTTACACAAAATGATCTGGTTGCCTTGCATTCTGATGCGCCTTCCGTTGTTAAAAGACTGTATCCGGATTATAAAAAACTTTATAAAAGCTGGAAAATGTTTCCACATATTGACAGAGTCTATGTAAATGAAAAAGCGAGAAAAGAACTCGGCTGGAATCCCAAATACGATTTTACCTACGTTTTAAATTGTTTAAGAGATGGGAAAGACTTCAGAAGTAAACTAGCTATTGAAGTAGGAAGTAAAGGATATCACCCTGAGATATTTAAAGACGGACCATACCCAGTTCACTAAACAGAAATCTTAAATTATAAGATGAGAATGCTTCTAATATTATGTTACAACCGGCTAATTAATTCACAAAAACTCCCGAAATTTTTAAAACTTCGGGAATTTTTTACTTAAATAACTTTACTTAATTTACTGTTGTCCTGTTTTATTATTCTTTTTTAATCGCTTCATATATTTTTCAGGATCGGCTTTAATTTTCTTCAGGCATTTCTTGCAGCAGACACCAATTATTTCGCCGTGATATTTTATGAGTTGCATATCATCATCCAGTTCCTCACCAGAAACAGGACAGACAGAATTTACAGGAGTTCCTTCCTTAACACTCACAACTTCGTTGTATTGCGGGTCAGTATTTTTAGTGCTAAGCTGTGTTGTTGTTTTATCGTCTTCTTTTTTCTCTTTCTGCTGAGCAAAAGCAACCTTCGTAAGGCTTATACCTAAAAATAATATGAACATCATTAAAATTATTTTCCTCATCGTCTTTCCTTTTTTATTAATAATTTAACTTAAATTTAAAACTCATTCTACATAAAATAGTATTTAGCCTATTATATCTGGGCAATGTCATTTTCCGGTAGCCAGCCTATTTTACCATCATTTAACCGAATTTTTACCCAGTTATCCACTTTGTCTTCCATCCTGACTTTTAATCCTTCATGAATGACAAATGCATCGTTACTTTTAGAATCAGGAGAGAGCTTTGCAGAAACTGCTTGTGTAATGATTATCCCGTTTTTAACATTCAGATTCCTGTTTACATTTATAGATAAAATAACCACCGACAAGATAAACGCACAAAGTAATGCAAGTCCACTGAAAAATGAATAGCGCTGCACACCTGGATTTTTCGTAAAGAAGTAAATCCCGGCTGATACCAGTATTAGTATGAAAAGGAAATATGTAAGATACGTCCAGCCGGTTACGGAAAAAAATGACAGCAGGGATTCCCATATCTGAAAAATAAAAAATTCAGGCAGTGTATCAATCTTATCAACAGTTTTTGCATTTGCTATTGCAAGATTATGCTGAATGTCATCATCGTTTGGAGAAAGTTTAAGGGCTTTTTCATAATACAAAATAGCATAACCTATTTTCGCCTCCTTGTAATAAGCATTCCCAAGATTATAGAAAAGCGAAACTCCCTCGTATCCTTGATGGACTAATTTTCCGTAGTCAGTTATTGCACTTCGATAATTTCCGTTTTTATAAGCATCATTTCCTTGCTTCATAAGATCATCGACCTGAGAAGCCAGAGTAAGATTTACAAACAGCACTGAAAAAATTAATATTTTAAAAAAGCTTTTCATTCGTTAAGATATTTTCCTAGAAAAAATATTTTTTTCAATTTCTATAATTACTTTCGAAGTATCACTGTATATTTCATTCATGGCAGAGCTTTGGTCAGCGTTTGGTGCAAAACGAATATATTCACACTTTTCAATGGAATTTTTTAACTGGTTTATTAAATCTTCCGTCCCGGATTTTCTTCTTATTTCATCCGAAGCGCGTTCGAGAGAAAATTCCGATTTGGGAATGTGCAGCTTATCTTCAAGATATCCGAACAATGCCAGGGATATTTCAGAATAAAATTCTTTATGATTATTGGTTTCCATTAATTTCTTTGCTTTTTTCAAACGGCTTTTTGCAATTTTTTCAGCTCTCTGAAATTTAAGAAGCTGAACATTGCCGGCTAATTTATCTTCTCTTTTCTTCCAACCGATAAGAGCGATAAAAGCAAATAAAGGCACTCCAACCGCGGCCCAGAAACCAGTCTTGTAAATTGTTAATCCTGTACTTTTTTCAATATCATCGAATGAGGTTTTTATATATCGTATGTCTTCTCCAAGTAATTTTACATCCTCTTTGGAATATTCCGAATTATCACCTGCAGCTATATTCTCTCCCTGTTCTACATCAATGGTATATGGTTTTGATGCAAGAGTTACATAAGATCTTCTTGCAGGATCAAAATAAGAAAACTCTATAGCCGGAATTTCTTTTTTGCCAGGTGTCCTTGGAACAAGCAAATATTTTGTCGTTTTTGTACCTGAAATAGTACCTTTCCTATTGATCTTCGAACTGGTTTTTGGTTCATATTTTTCAAAACCATTAGGGAAATTTACTTCAGGAGGATTTACAAGATTTAAATTTCCACTTCCGGAAATAGTCACCTTCAAAGTGAGTGATTCGTTGGTTTTTAATTTTCTTTTGTCAATGTCTGTATTTAAAGAAAAATGTCCAACTGCACCGTTAAAGGATTTGGGAACATTATTAGAGGGCAGAGGCATTACGTCAACTTTAACAGCATTAGATTTTGCATTATAATTATAAACCTGGGCATTTCCGAAAGGATCATTAAAAAAATCATCGAAAAAGTTACTCCCGGTCCTTTTCTTTCTGATTTGCACAGGCACGTTTAACTCAAACTGAGTAACTGTCAACTTACCTGTCTGACTTGGAAACAATGCAGCCTTTTTCAGAATCCCTACCTTAAATTGTTTCCCATCATACATTTCTGTCCTGAAGTTTATGTTGTTCGGGGTTTCAATTTCTTCCGACCAAAAGCCCTGGTACTGCGGCAACTTCGAGATCGACATTTGTGCAGCAATGTTTAATCGTGTATAAAGCTTATAGGTTACTGTTACCTGCTGACCGAGATAAACTTTACTTCTGTCAACGACTGCACGAATGAATAAATTATCGGCAATTTCTTTAGTGGAAATTGAATTGTTATTTTGATGCTGTTGAGGTTTTACGCTGCCCTTTATAACCGTAATATTAAGTGGTGAAGTTTTGTATGTTGTCCCGTTGTAGTCAGCAGTAGCTACACCAATTGTAAATTTGCCGGTATTTTTAGGCTGCAAAATATAAGAATATGTGAGAGAGCCCGAAACTGCGCCATTTATTATCTGCATGCTTGAGGATTGGTTTGGTCCACTGAGAACGAGAAAATTTGCAAAGCCGGGAGCTTTAAAATTTCTAATACCGTTTATATCTTTTCCATTAAAAGTGAAATCCACTTCAAATTGATCGTTTACACCCATTGTCGTATTATTAACCGATGCGGTGAAAGTCTGAGAATACAAAGTCCCACTCAAAGAGAAAAGCATCAGTAAAAATATTTTTATAAACTTGCTAACCATAGTTTCGATTTTTTATTCTTAGTCTTATTCTTTAAAAACTGAATAAGATTATGGCCGGGATTAAAAGTATTACCAATCTTTATCTGTTTTAACTACTTTACCTGTTTTTTTTCTTAATTTCTTCTGAAGAGCCTGTTCATTATTTTTTAAAGCGTTAAGAATTCTTTCTGCATCTGCCTTTGATATCTGATTTTTCTTTGGTTGCTGTTTCTGGTTTTGCTTATTCTGTTCGTTTTTGTTCTGATGATTTTGATTCTTGCTCTGATCTTTTTTGTCTTTTTGATTCTGATTCTTATTCTGCTGATTCTTGTTATTTTTATTGTTCTTATTCTTGTCTTTATCTTTATTATTTTTATCCTTGTTCTTATTATTTTTTTGGTTGTTTTTCTGAGACAGAGCATAGGACAAATTATATTTTGTATCCGGATCATTGGGATTAAGTTTCAAGGCCTGTTTGTAGGCAGCAATAGACTGGTCTATTTTTTTATCCTTCAACAAGGAGTTACCAATATTATGATAAACCTGTGCTTTCTGTTCGTTTGTTTTGCTTTCAGCCAGTGCTTTCTGGTATGACTTTATTGCCTCATCAAATCTTTTCTGCTTGAAATATGCATCGCCAAGATTGAAACTTGCTGTATAATTTTTGGGTGATTTCTCCAAGCCTTTCTTAAAATTCACTTCAGCATCAGACGGTTTTCCTTCCTTATATAAATCCACACCTTTGTTTACCAAACTGCGTAAGCTTTGTGAAAATGTAACTGATGAAATAGCAAATAGTATTAAGATAATATTTAAGGTTACACTTTTTAACATAATTCCTTATTCAAGACCTAATTTCTTATTTAGTTTACTAAATAAAGGAGATTTTCGTTCCGTCATAAAAAATTCCAGCATCAGTAAAATTATTGCCGGGGCCAAAAAATAATAAAACCTATCCTCGTAATCAGTGACTTTTTTGACTCCAAACTCAGTTTTGGTTAATGATGAAAGATCTTTATAAATAAGATCCAGCTCATCCTGATTATTTGAGCCCCTGAAATACTTCCCTCCTCCCTGTGAAGCAATCTCTTCTAATGTTGACTCATCAATTTTTGTCAATACCGTATTTCCTTGCTGATCCTGTTTGAAACCGGTTTGCTGCCCATTGCTGTTATAAACAGGAATTGGAACACCATCTGGTGATCCGAGCCCTATAGTATAAATTTTAATACCCTTGTCAGTTGCATCTGTAACTGCCTTTTTTATGTCGCCCTCATGATCTTCTCCGTCTGTAATTACAACTACAGCTTTCTGTGTATTAAATTTATAATCAAACGATTTTGTTGCAAGGTTTATAGCAGATGCGATCGCAGTTCCGGGCTGCGGAACAGTATTAACATCTACAGCATTAAGAAACAGATTAGCTGCTGAATAATCCGTAGTTAATGGAAATTGAACATATGCTTCGCCGGCAAAAACTATCAATCCGATCCTGTCTCCATGAAGTTTGTCAATTAAATTTGAAATCTCGTATTTTGCTTTTTCAAGCCTGCTTGGTTTAATATCCTGTGCTTGCATACTTAAAGATACATCAAGACAAATATATACATCTATTCCAGCTTGTTTTACTTCTTCTACCCTTGTACCGATCTGTGGGTTAGCTGCTGCAACAATCAATAAAATAATAGCAAGACAGAGCACACCGGATTTTATTTTCTCTTTAAGGCCACTATAAGAAGGTAAGAGAACATCGTGTAGTTTCTTATCTGCAAAGTTCTCGAGCACTTTCTTTCTTTTCCTGCTAATAAACCAGAAAACTCCCACCAGTACAGGAACTATATAAAGTGCATACAAATATTCTGGATGTGCAAATCTAAACATAGCCCTAGTATAAATTTTTGAATTCTGAATTACGTATACTCATCATCACGGCACCTTCCTAAAAATCGTACTTGATAAACCTGCTTCCAGGAAAATCAAAAATATACCGGCTCCAAGCCAACCATAAAAAAGTTCTTTAGCCTGTCTGTATGATGTTATTTCAACTTTCGTTTTCTCAAGCTTATCAATTTTATCGTAAATATCTTGTAGAGTTTTTGTATCTGTTGCTCTGAAATAAGCACCGCCGGTCATATCTGCTATGTTCTGAAGCATTCCTTCGTCAATGTCAGCGGGAATCATCTGGTATCGCTTTCCAAACGGAGTTTGTACGGGATAGGGAGCCTCTCCTCTGGTGCCGACTCCGACTGTATAAATTCTAATTCCAAAAGTTTTTGCAATCTGGGCAGCAGTTAAAGGATCGATCTCTCCTGCATTATTAACGCCATCGGTTAAAAGAATAATAATTTTGCTTTTTGCCTTACTATCTTTGAGCCTATTGACAGCATCAGCAATTGCATTTCCGATTGCAGTTCCGTCTTCAATCATTCCGGTTTTTACCTGTGACAGAAGATTCTTCAAAACACCATAATCGATTGTCAACGGGCACTGCGTGAAAGCTTGCCTTGAAAAAATAACCAGTCCGATTCTGTCAGACGTTCTCGACGAAATAAATTTATCAATCACTTCTTTTGCTGCATCAATCCGGTTTGGTTTCAGATCTTCTGCTAACATGCTGCCTGAAATATCAAGCACCATAGCAATATCAATTCCTTCAGTATAAATATTTTGTCCAGAATTAAAACTTTGCGGACGAGCCAAAGCTACTATTAATAAAAATACAGCAATCGTTCTCAAAATAATTGGTGTATGTCTAAATTTTTCGCGCCACGATGCAGGTATCTCCTTAAATATTTTTAATGAGGAGTATTTTATCGAAGGCTGTCTCTTCTTCCCTTTAAGCCAATACCAAACAGGCAATGCCGGAACAAGAATCAGGAAGTAAAGAACCCATGGATATGCAAAAGTAATTCCCTTAAACATTTTCCGCCCCCTGTTCTACCCTTTGTTCAGCTTTCGGGATTGTTTTTTCTACTATTTCATTGGCCTGTTTCATCATTTCTTCATTGACCGAACTCATTGGGGAAAACTTTGCAAATTTTACCATGTCTGCATTATTTAAAAAGTTCTCTGTAATATCACGGATTATTTCTGTCTCTTTCCTCGATCTTAAAAGCTGCATAGTTTCAGATGTTGTTAGTTCAAGAGCGCGCAATCCGAATCTCTCTGAAAAATATCTTCTTATTATCTCGGTAATTTCTGAATGATATTCTTTTATTTTTCCATTCTGCCAGAGTTTTTTCTCTTCAAGTGCTCTCAGAGAGTTTAAAGCAATTACATGCGGCGGCAGTTTGATTACCTTTTTAACAACAGGCATACCTTCTTTTTTCTTCTTATATCTTCTGTATAAATAAAAAAGAACTGCAAGAACTATTACTCCGATCAAAATCCATAAGGCAATGATTTTCCAATCAAGCGGTATTTTCTGAGGATCTTTCACATCTTTGATATCTTTCTGAAGATCAACCTTTACAAGACGAACCGCAAATTGTACAGGATTTGCCTGAACTGATTTCAGAGTAGCATCAGAAGTATCCAGTCCTGAATTACTCAGAGTATCTTTTCCAACTCTGTAATAAATATTTATCGGAGGAATTGTGACATCTGCTGAATCATATTTAGATAATGTGAAATTAAAGGTGGTAGTTTTCATCCCGTTTTTTTCAGTATAGACCGGTTTACCTGCTTTAATTATATCAACGCCTTGCAGGCTGTCCTGTATAACAGGAGGGATTATTTTTATGCTTTTGTCGTAATTGACGCTAAGATTATAATGTATATAATCGCCGACAAGATAATTTGTTGAATCAACTGAAGCGGATGCAGAAATATTCTGCGCAAGACCTAAACTTGTAAATAAAAGAAACAATATCAGAAAGATTTTTTTCACCATCTTTTCCCACGAACTCTGAAAAATTGAACCAATGGTTTAACGTAATCCTTCCCTGTTTGAATTTCGATACTATCCAAACGGCTTTTAATAAATAATGACTTTCTCTGTGCCGCAACTCTTTGTCTGACTTCTGTAAGGTGTTTTCTCATTCTTGAATCGTTTGTATCAATCCATCTTTCTTCCCCGGTTTCCGCATCTGTAAACTTTACAAGCCCCATTTGTGGAATTTCACTTTCACGTTTATCGTTCATAACTATTCCAATAAAATCATGTTTTTTACCAACTACTCTTAAAATTTTATCGTAACCTTCGTCCATAAAATCCGATAAAAGAAAAACAATACTTCTCTTTTTTATTGCATGATTCAGATACTCAAGCGCTTCTCTAATATTTGTGGTCTTTCCTTCAGGCTCAAATGAAAGAACTTCGCGTATGATTCTCAGAACGTGTTTTTTGCCTTTCCTTGGCGGAACAAACTTCTCAATTTTATCTGTAAATAATAAAAGGCCTACTTTATCATTATTTTTTAAAGCTGAGAATGCAAGTATTGCACTCAATTCAGCCGCTATTTGCTGCTTGGTTTTGTCTTCTGTACCAAAAATAAGTGAGCCACTGAGATCCGCCATTAGAATAACGGTTAGTTCTCTTTCCTCTTCAAAGATTTTAATGAAGGGATGGCCAAAACGCGCAGTTACATTCCAATCTATATTTCTAATATCATCACCAAACTGATACTCACGCACCTCGGAAAACTCCATTCCTCTTCCTTTAAATACTGAGTGGTATTCACCTGAAAAGACCTGGTTTACTAGTCCCTTGGTCTTAATTTCGATTTGCCGTACCTGTTTAAGTAATTCTCTTGTGTCCATTTATTAATTCAAATTATAATGCGATTGCCAGATTATTGTCTTCTTACTACGGTACTTCTATCTTATTCAAAATTTCCTGGACTACATATTCAGTCGTTATTTCTTCCGCTTCTGCTTCATATGTAACTGCGATCCTGTGACGCATAACATCAAGACAAATTCCTCTTACATCTTCCGGAATTACATATCCTCTTCTCTTAATAAATGCCATTGCTTTTGCACCGAGTGCAAGATTTATTGTTGCTCTAGGTGATGCCCCATAGCTGACCAAGTTAGAGAGATTTTCCAGTCCAAATTCTTTTGGGTTACGCGTAGCGAAAACGATATCAAGGATATACTTTTCAATTTTTTCGTCGATGTAGACATCGTGAATTAATTTTCTCGCATTCATAATATCTTTTGGAGAAATCACTGGATTTACTTTGGCTGCAGTCTCTGCAACATTCTGTCGCATAATGTTCAATTCTTCATCTTTTGAAGGGTATGTTATCTTTACTTTTAACATAAATCTGTCTACCTGTGCTTCCGGTAATGGATATGTTCCTTCCTGCTCGATGGGGTTTTGCGTTGCCAGAACTAAAAATGGTTCGTCGAGCATAAATGTTTCTTCACCGATTGTTACCTGTCTTTCCTGCATTGCTTCAAGCAATGCACTCTGAACTTTTGCAGGGGCACGGTTAATTTCATCTGCAAGAATAAAATTTGAAAAGATAGGTCCTTTCCTTATAAAAAATTTGCCATCTTTCTGGTTGTAAATCATTGTACCAATTAAATCGGCGGGAAGAAGGTCGGGGGTAAACTGAATCCGCTGGTATTTTGCTTTCATTGCTGTAGCCAGAGTTTTTATGGCAAGCGTTTTTGCAAGACCGGGAACTCCTTCGAGTAAAATATGCCCGTTTCCCAATAGCCCAACCACCAGTCTTTCAACCATTGCTTTCTGTCCTACAATAACCTTGCTGATCTCCTGCATCAGCAGGTCAATAAAAGCACTCTCTTTTTTGATTTTCTCATTCAATGCAGTAATATCCACGTTTGAACCTCACTATTTTTAAGTTATAATTATCCAAAGAAAAGTAATAGGATTAGACAAAATAAAACAGCAAATGTTTCCGAAATTTAACAAAAATTAAGAAAATATCAGGTGATCGGTTCATTCATTTTATGAGCAAAATCCTCTTGGAATCAAATCTCAGAGAATCCTAAATACAGCAAACTTCAGGTATGAAGTCTCATTCATTCCAGGTAATTCAGGGTGGTCTAGCGAAGCTCCGTTAAAATGAATTAACTGGATATTCCTTTCTACCTTTGACGCAGCTGAATTTATAATCTGCCTAAATTCAGTTCTGGATAAATGATGAGAGCAGGATGAGGATATAAGATACCCCTCCCTATTTATTATTTGAAACGCTATTTTATTTAGTTTTTCGTAACCTTTTTTTGCAGCGGCCAGGTCTTTTTTGCTTTTTGCAAAGGCCGGCGGGTCAAGAATTACTACATCATATTTTTTATTTTCTGAAATACATCTTTCTATAAAACTAAAAACATCTGAAGCAATGAATTCAGAATCAGTTTTTAATTCATTCAATTTGAAATTACCTTTTGCATTCTCAGTTTCAGATAAAGAAGAATCGACAAAAGTAATTGAAGTTGCTCCGGCTTTCGCAGCATGAAGTCCGAATCCTCCAGCATTACAAAAAAGATCAACTACGGATTTCTCTTTAGAGATTTTCTCAATAAAAAACCTATTATCGCTTTGATCAAAATAAAAACCGGTCTTCTGTCCTTTTGTAAAATCTATTTTATATTTGATAAACCTATCATCAATAATTTCTGTCTCGATTGAGCCTAAATATATTTTATCTCTTTCTGGCAATCCTTCAAGCTTTCTGAAATAAGCTTCATTTTTTGTAAATATATTTTTAGCGGAGAAATCCTCTTTTAATATCTTCACCACTTTTCCAATGTTCACTTCCATTCCAAAAGAATGGACCTGTAAAACAAAGGTGTTATTATATTTGTCAATTATTAAACCGGGGAGAAAATCGCTTTCGCTGAAAGCCATCCTGAATGAATTTTTGTTAGCATAAAAATTCTTCCGCAGTTCGTAGGCTGAGAATAATCTTTGTCTCAACAATTTGTAAAGGTTTTCAATTCTATTATTTAATAAAATCCTCACCGAAATAAGCGAATTCTTATTGTAAAATCCCGAACCAATAAAATTATCTTTTGAATCATATACTTCAGCAATATCCCCGTTTTGTGGATTTTCTTCTATACTCTCTATCTCATTACTAAACACCCAAAGATGCCCGGATTTTATTCTTCTTTCTTCGTTCTTTTTTAAATGTATTTTTGGTATCATAAATTTTATCTTTGTAAAGAAGTAAAAAAAGTTTAAGTAAAAAGACTATTAAAAAATACTATTTATAACACTTAAGTTACAGCAACAATGAAAAAACTAACTTTTATTATTTTTATTTTAATTACTTCTTTCTCTGGACTATCCATCGGACAAAATTTAAAATATGCCTGGATAATAAGCCCGGAGATAGGCCAGGCTGGAGCAGACACCGCATTATCTAATATAATTGCGAGTATAAATTCAGATACTTCTTTGCAGTTTGCAATTGTTTCCGGAAACCTTACACAACACGGATGCAATAAAGAACTGGAACAAGTGAAATCTATTCTCGATAAATTATCAATTCCATATAATGTAATTCCCGGAGAAAACGATCTTAGGTGGAGCGAAAGTGCAGGAGAAAAAATAAATTCTGTTTTCGGATCTAAACACTTTATAATAAAGAATAGAAAAACCGTATATATCGGGTTGAATAATTCTGTAACCT
>Ga0315540_10001809_pt1 | contig 12151 bp, 11 predicted proteins | sample SalMarSW160110MG_FD_203677 | JGI IMG/M metagenome (GOLD analysis project Ga0315540, IMG submission 203677) | Salt marsh sediment microbial communities from the Plum Island Ecosystem LTER, Massachusetts, United States - Salt Marsh Sediment SW1601-10 ... | reverse complement strand
CTCAAATGTCGTGCAGCTGTGACTGAAGCCATTGCGTCAACTGGCGCGCATCCAGCGCGCCGGCCTGGCGCGCCACTTCGCGGCCGTTTCTGAAAATAGCGACGGTGGGAATACTGCGGATATTGTACTGCGCAGCGGTGCGCTGAGCCTGCTCCGTGTTCAGCTTGGCGAAACGTACCCGCGGCTCCATCTGTGCGGTGACTCTCTTGAAGTGCGGCGCCATCATTTTGCACGGCCCGCACCAGGGCGCCCAGAAGTCGACCACCAGAGGCACCTCGTTTCGCTTCAGGTGCTTGTCAAAGTTGCGATCGGATAACTCCACCGGACTGCCGGTAAACAGCGGTTCCTTGCAACGGCCGCACCTGGGATTTGCCGACAGCTTCTCGGCGGGGATACGGTTCACCGCATCGCAATGCGGGCACACCAGGTGTCGGGACTGACTCATGTCGTTTACTCCGGAAGACGCGTCTGTTGGAGTAAATGGGGCGTCCGGCCGCCGAATTCAAGGACTATCGGTCGAGGCTCTTGGAGATGATTTCGAACACATCCCGGGACACTTCGGGACGTTCGAGAATGCGTTGCAGCTGGCCCTGCATCAGCGCCTGACGAGCCGCGTCAAAGCGCTTCCAGCGGCTCAGCACGCTGACCAGCCGCGCGGCCATTTGCGGGTTGATGCCGTCGAGTTCAATTACCCGGTCGGCGAGGAAACGGTAGCCTTCGCCGTCAGCCGCGTGAAAGCGAACGGGATTGCCCATGCAGAAGCGTCCGACGAGTGCCCGTACCTTGTTGGGATTGGTCAGGCGGAAGGCGGGGTGGTGCAGCAGCCGCCTGACCCTGTCGAGGGTGTCCGGCAAACGCGCCCCGGCCTGGATGCCGAACCACTTGTCGACCACCTGGGCGTCGTGCTGCCATTTCCGGTAGAACTCTTCCAGCTGCTGCTCGCGTTCGACCCAGTCGTGCTGCGCCAGCGCCGACAGCGCGGCGAGGGTGTCGGTCATGTTATTGGCCTGTTGCACCTGGCGCAGGCAGAGGTCGCGCCCCTGTTCGCCATCGGCCTCGGTCAGGTAACCCAGGCAGAGATTTTTCAGGGAACGCTGGGCCATATGATCGGCGTCGAAGCGATAGGGTTCGCGGTGGTCGTAGCGCTGGTAGATACGCGCGAAGCTCGCCTGTAAGCGGTCGGCCAGCGTGTTGCGCACGAATTCCCTGGCCTGGTGAATGGCGTCCACGTCCACGGATTCGCACTGGTCAGCGAGGTAGGATTCCGACGGCAGCGTCAGCGCCTGGGTGATCAGCGCCGGGTCGAGCTCCTGGTGTTCGAGTGTCGTCCTGAACGCATTGGTGAAGGTGTTGTCCAGGGTGAGTTCCGCACCTTTTTGCACACGCCCAACCAGGTCCAGCAGCGTGTTGATGGCCAGCGTCTGGCCGGCATCCCAGCGGTTGAAGGGCTCCGGGTCATGGGCAAACAGAAAGCCCAATTCCTGATTGCTGCGCGCGATGTCGAGTTTCACCGGGGCCGAAAAGCCGCGCAGCAGCGACATTACCGGCGCGTGCCTGACGCCGGTGAAAGTGAAGGTCTGGCTGGTCTCGCGCAACTGCAGGGTACGACAGGTCGCTGGCGGGCCTGCATCCCCCTCCAGGGAAACCGGTAAGGTATTGCCGGTATCATCCAGCAGGGCAACTTCCACGGGAATATGGAAAGGCCGCTTGGTTTCCTGGCCGGGTGTCGGCGGGCAGGACTGCGCCAGCGTGAGTTCCAGGCGCTCGCCTTGCTGATCGTAGCGGGCGGTGGCCCGGATCACCGGTGTGCCGGCCTGACTGTACCAGAGGCGGAACTGGCCAAGGTCGATGCCATTGGCATCCTCCATGGCCTTGACGAAATCGTCGGTGGTGACGGCCTGGCCGTCGTGGCGATCGAAGTACAGGTCGCAGCCCTTGCGGAAACCTTCGCTACCGCACAGATTGCGTATCATGCGGACCACTTCCGCGCCCTTGTTGTAGACAGTGACGGTGTAGAAGTTGCTGATCTCCATGTACGCGTCCGGGCGCACCGGATGGGCCATCGGGCTGGCGTCCTGAGAGAACTGGTGGCCGCGCAGCACGTTGACATCGGCGATGCGTTTCACCGGCCGGGAGTTGAGGTCCGCGCTGAACTCCTGGTCGCGGAACACGGTGAAACCTTCTTTCAGGCTCAACTGGAACCAGTCACGGCAGGTGACGCGATTGCCCGACCAGTTGTGGAAATATTCGTGGCCGATGATGCTCTGGATATTGTAGTAATCGGCATCGGTTGCGGTTTCGGGGCTGGCCAGCACGCAGGAAGAGTTGAAGATGTTAAGGCCCTTGTTTTCCATGGCGCCCATGTTGAAGTCGTTTACGGCGACGATCATGAAAATGTCCAGGTCGTACTCGCGCCCGTAGGTGTCCTCGTCCCAGCGCATGGCCTGCTTGAGTGAGTGCAGGGCGTGGTCGCATTTGCCGCTGTTCTCCGGTTCGACAAAAATCTTCAGCGTCACCTCTCGTCCGGAGCGCGTGGTGAAGCGGTCCTGCTGGCAATAGAGGTTGCCTGCCACCAGGGCGAACAGGTAGCTGGGCTTGGGAAACGGATCCCGCCAGGTGACCCAGTGTCGGCCGTCGGCCAGTTCGCCCTGTTCAACGGGATTGCCATTGGACAGCAGCACCGGGTAGCGGTGTTTGTCGGCCACCAGCGTGGTGGTGTATCGCGCCATCACGTCCGGGCGGTCGGGGAAAAAGGTGATGCGCCGGAACCCTTCGGCCTCGCACTGGGTGCAGAACATGCCGCTCGACACGTATAGACCTTCGAGCGCGGTGTTCCTGTCCGGGGCGATCCGGGTCCGGATTTCGAGCACCGTGTGATCGGCGAGCGGGTCCAGCACGAGCTGTTCGCTGTCCAGCCGGTACTGGTGATCCCCCAGCAACACGCCGTTGACCGTCACCGACAACAGCTCCAGGTCCTGACCATTGAGCAGCAGGGGTTGTCCCGGGCGGACGCCGTCCGGATTGTGTCTGACCAGTAACCGGCTCGAGACCAGGGTGCGCGCCGGATCGAGCTCGAAGCGCAGCTGGACGTCTTCGATCAGGTAGGCGGGTGGCTCATAGTCTTTCAGGTAAACGGTGCGCGGTGAGGGCGCCGTTGAGTCTTTGGCAAGGTCAACCATGTCTCGGGGCCTGCTGGTCAGAATCGATGCTGTTTATTGTAACAGGCCCTGCGCAATCCGGCCTAAATTGCCCGGAGCGCAGCGACAATGGCCTCCGGTTCCATGCGTTTTGTGTAGTCCTTGTCCACGTAGGCGGCGCGTATTTCCCCCGCGCTGTCGATGACATAGGTTGCGGGCACGGGTAGCTCGTAGCTCGTGTCGCCATTGGCGGCGGGCAGGTCGATGCCCCATTGCAGGTACAGTGGACGCAGCGACTCATATACGGTCATGATCAGCCCGTAGTCCCGGGCCGTACGGTTGCCGATGTCGGCAAGGATGTCGAATTCGAGGTTGAGCTTCTCGGCGTGACTCAACGAGGCGTCCGGTTTTTCCGGGGACACGGCAATCAGGCGCGCGCCTGCGGTGCGGATGTCCGGGAGTCGCGCCTGCAGGGCATTGAGCTCCAGGTTGCAGAACGGGCACCAGGAGCCGCGGTAAAAACTCAGTACCACCGGGCCTTCTTCCAGGGTTGCGGCTAACGATAGTCTCCCGCCGCGCACGTTGGGCAGCTCAAAATCGGCGGCACGATCACCGATGTTGCTGGCGCCCGCGGCCACCGACGAGGCCATGAGCTCGGCGAAGGCGCCGCCGACGGTGTTTCGCTGGTCTTCCGGAAGCGCCGAGATAAAAGCAGCACGGGTTTGTTCCGTTTGTTCCGAGAGGCTTGCCGGCATATCAGGGTCTCCATTAAGTAATAAAACTAACTAATTCGAGGGCCCATAAAAGAACCGCTCACAGTGCCTCGATCCACTGCCGGGTCCGTTCAACCATGCGAGTCACCACGCTTGGGTCCCCCAGGGTATTGGCGACCAGGCTCATGCCCTGCAGGTTACTGACAAACTGCAGGCCCAGGGTGGATGCGTCCGGCTTGCCCATCTGCCGGAATTGTTCAGTACTCCAATCGAGTATCTCCCTGATCAGCTGTTGTGAAGCATCGCGTAGCACACTGTCGGCGCGCGACAGCTCGTAGGCCAGTGTGCCAAGCGGACAGCCGTTGTTGGTCAGCGTGTCCTCAATGCTGAGGGGATATTCGAGCAGGGCGAAGAACCGCGCCTTTGGCGACGCCAGCTCGGCGGCGTTTGCGAGCAGCTGACGCAGGATCTGCAGGCGGACCTCGATAATCGTCCGGCCGATGTCTTCCTTACTCTTGAAGTAGTAATACACATTACCCAGGGGAACCCCGGAGTCTTCGGCAATATCCGCGAGCGTGGTTTGTTTGAAACCCTGACGCAGAATCAGCGTATCGGCCGAGTCCACCAGACGTTCGCGTTTGTCACTGGTTCTGGGCATGCTTTTATACGACACTAAGTTGACGGGCTAACTTAGTGTAGCAGTTGCGACGCCGCCGTCAAGTGAGGGGCAATACATTCCGCGGCGGCGGGCGCGCAGCCTGGCCATGCGGCAGGGCGGTGCGGGTGGTTCGAGTGGCCGGTCCGGCCTCGTTGTCGCAAAGTGGGGCACGAAAACCCGCTCCAGGCTGATAGTATAACGTGCGTATATTCCCTTTTCCTCAGGGGGTACATATACTTTCGTTCACAAGCTGTCTGTTCGGACCAATAGTCTTAATAACCGACAAAATGCCGGATCGGGGGGGAAGTGGATGGATTCCACGAACTGTCTAGAGCTGATTGACGCGGTTTCCAAAGCCGAAAGCGTCGATAGTCTGCACGCGATCTGCGCGGGCGTCTGCCAGGACCACGGGTTTGACCGGTTTATCTACGGCGCGCGCGTTCCCACTTCGTTCGTCAAGCCCTACTTCATATTCATCAGCGGTTATCCGCGGGAATGGCGCGACCATTATACCGCGAACAACTACATGGTTATCGATCCCACCGTTCAGTACTGCGCCCAGAACATCACGCCCATGTCCTGGGACGGCAGGACAGTCATGAAATCGGAATCCGGCGAGCTACGGCGTTTCATGAGTGAGGCCAGCGATTTCGGTATAAACAACGGGGTGAGTTTTCCGGTGCACACGGCCCAGGGCGATTTCGCCATGTTGAGTTTTGCCCGGGAAAGTCTCAGCCAACCGAATTCGGCGTGCATCCAGCGCGTGCTGCCGCTGGGCCAGCTGTTCACCGCCTACCTGCACGAAGCCGTGCGGCGGATCTTCGACTCGGACGTGCTGGCATTGTCAAAGGTCGATCTGACGCAGCGCGAAAAGGAGTGCCTGTTGTGGGCCACGGAAGGCAAAACCACATGGGAAACCTCGCGGATATTGCGTATCTCCGAACGTACGGTGACGTTTCACCTGCAAAACGTGCAGGGCAAACTGGGTGTCAGCAACCGCCAGCAGGCGGTTGCCCGCGCTGTTTCCCTCGGCATCATCGAACCCCAGTTTAGCCAGTAAAGACAATAACTCAGTTCCTACCCTGTAAGATCTTACAGTTACCGCGGCAGGCGATAAGCGCTTAACTCATTCGCGTCTTCAACGCGGGGGGTAAGTCATGAGCGAAATCGTTATGGGTGGTGGCGAATTGCCGGGATTCGATGCACAGACACTGCGCGGCATGTTCGCCTTCAGGCACCAGGTGTTTTTTAACAAGCTCGGATGGGAAGTGGATACGCGCGACGAACTTGAATTCGACCTGTTCGATACCATGAATCCGGTGTACATGCTCGCCAGACAACAGCGCGGCGGCGTGGAAGGCTGTTGGCGCCTGATGCCGACGACGGATGCCTACATGTTGAAGGACACCTTTCCGCAGTTGTTGCAGGGTGAAGCGCCACCCTGTGATTCCGGGATCTGGGAGCTCAGCCGCTTTGCTGTGGATGCCCGCGCGGACGCCGGCGCCGTCCAGGCGCCGCTGAACGGCGTCACCATGGAGATGATACGCACCCTCTACGACTTTGCCCGGGCGCGCGACGTGGAGCAATTTGTTACGGTCACCAGTGTCGCCCTGGAGCGGCTCCTGAAACGCACCGGGCTGCCGATTCGGCGACTGGGCAATGGCAGGGCGCAGAAGGTGGGGCGGGTTCTCACGGTTGCCTGCTGGGTGGACGTCAACCAGCAGTTCGCTAACGTCGTCTATCCGCCCAGTGCCGGGCTTGTCCATGAGGCCGCTTGAGCGGCGTGCATGAAACAGCAACATATCCTTTTACTCGGTGATCACCGCCGGCCCGCAGTTGAACTGCCGGTTCGCGCAGGTGATGACTACCGGCTTACCTATTGTGCCAGCGACAACCGCGACGTCGACGTGATCGAACGCGTACAGCAGCGCTTTGACTGGGTGCTGATCGACGGCGCTTCGATGGGCGGGGATCAAATGGAATTTTTCCGGTCGCTGCGCGCAATAGGTCTTTTATTGTCCGAAGGCGCAGACAGTCACTGCAACAATCTGTCCTGCAAAGTGGAATGGGACGCGAGCGGCACGCTGCAACTGCATTGCGGGCGGCGGCGTGCAGCCGGTGGCGCCCTGAAGCGCGGGTCGGGCAACAACGGTGGAGAACTGTCGGGCTTCGTGTTCGAATACCATGCGCCCATGGAAAGAGCCGGCTGACAACGGCGCATGGATATCAGGCATACCGCTTTCTGGCGGGACATAGAGGGGATTTTCCAGGAACAAAGCGGGTCGGGCAGAGGGTGGGAAGCCGACAACGCCAACCACAGCCGCCTGTGTAGTTACGCGCAGTTTATGGACCGTCTCGGCAATTCGTTGCGCCGCGCGCGGCGCAACAATGAGTACGTACTGCTGATTCTGTTGCAATTCGCGCAGGCGCAGCACGAGCGATGCAGCGGCGGAGTCGACGCCGTGGATCCGGGGGAGTTGCTGGTTTGCAGGTTGAGTAGCTGTATCCGCGCCAGTGACAGCCTGTGCCAGCTGGGGCAGGGCAGGTTCGCCATGTTGCTCGAGGACGTCAGGGAGCCGTCGGCGGCGCCGATGGTGATCGAAAAGCTGAACGCGACGCTGCTGGGGCACCCGCGGGTCGAGAGGCGATCCGGCCAGGCGCAACCCCACCTCGGGGTGAGCCTTTTCCCGGCCGCTGACCTGCCGCCAGGCCAGATCTGGTTGCACGCCGAGGCGGCCCTGGAACAGGCCATGGCCCTGGGGCCCGGGTGCTACAGCATGTCGCCAGCGGTGACAGGGCAGACTGCCATGGAAAGATTCGAGCTGAGCACCGACCTTTACAAGGGATACCGGAACGACGAATTCGAAGTCGTCTATCAACCGATCGTCGGTTTCAGTGGCAAGCGCGTGCAGGCTTTCGAGGCGTTGCTGCGCTGGCAACACCCGGAGCGAGGCTGTCTGCCACCGCGGGTCTTCCTGCCGCTGCTGGAAGAAAGCGGACTGATCATACCGGTCGGTGAAAGACTGCTGAACCGGGCGTGCCGCATGGCGAGCAGACTCAGGGATGAGGGCGCCGCATCGTTCCGGGTCTGTGTGAATATTTCGGCGCGGCAGCTCGTCGACCGCGGGTTTCTGCTGACCGTGTTGGACGCGCTCTACGATACCGGCCTGGCGCCCCAGGCATTGCAGCTGGAGTTTTCCGAAACGGTTCTAACCAACGAGTCGCAGCTTCTGGGGCGCCTGCTGCCCGAGCTTAAAAGCACCGGCGTCAAACTCGCCGTCGATCAGTTCGGAACCAGTAAGGCGCCGCTGGCCGAGTTGCTGAGCCTGCCTCTGAACCTGATCAAGCTCGACCGCTCGCTGGTGAAGGGTCTGTTGGATGACGCGGTGTCCCAGGCGATTGTTTCGGGTACGGTGGCATTGGCGGGATCGGCGGGCATGGCTGTTGCCGCCGTTGGTGTCGAGCAGCAGTTGCAGGGCGAAGTGCTGGAAAAACTGGGTTGCTGCGAAGGGCAAGGCAGGCACTATGCGTATCCCGTACCTGCGGCGGAAGTCGGCACCACGATGAACCCGTGACTGATTGACCCTGAAGGACGGAATGCCGGAGCCTGCCGTCGGCGCACAAAAAAGCCCCGCCTGGCGGGGCTTTTCATTGCCGTAAACGCGGCGGGTGTCAGTCGTCGCCGCCGAATGCACCGAGCAGCTGCAGCAGGCTGAGGAACAGGTTATAGATGCTTATGTACAGGCTGACTGTTGCCATGATGTAGTTGGTTTCACCGCCGTGCACCAGCTGGCTGGTTTCGAACAGGATTAACCCGGACATCAACAGCACGAACATCGCCGCCACTGCGAGCGAAAGACCCGGCATGGTGAGAAACACCGAGGCGATGCCCGCCAGGAACGCCACCAGTATACCAACCATGAGGAAGGCACCCATGAAGCTGAAGTCTTTGCGGCTGGTGAGTGCATAGCCGGACAGGCTGAGAAAAATCACGCCCGTCGCACCCAGTGCGGTCATCACCACCTGGTGGCCGTTGGGCAGATGCAGGTAAAGATTCACAATCGGACCAAGAGTCAGTCCCATGAAACCTGTCAGGGCGAAGACGAATACCAGGCCGAGACCACTGTTGCGGAACTTGCTGGTGAGAAACAGCAGGCCGAAGTAGCCCACCATCGTCAGCAGCAGCCCCGGATGCGGCAGGTTCAGTGCCATTGACAGCCCCGCGGTCACGGCGCTGAACAGCAGCGTCAGCGACAGCAGGATATAGGTGTTACGAATCACCTTGTTGGTAGCCAGCGTAGACGGCTGGGTACGGGTAACAGTGGCGGCCAATCGGTTCATAGCTTGTTCATCCTCATCATTTCAGGGGTGATACCCGGATTATACGCAACTCACCGTGTTTGACGAGTTACCGGTTATTTAAGTTCCCGGCAAATGGCCGCCAAATGTTTTTGCAGGCGGGCTAAATTCGATTATCCTTAGGCCCTTACCGCAAGGAGAGGTGACTGAGCGGTTGAAAGTACCGGTCTTGAAAACCGGCGAGGGTTTACGCCCTCCGTGGGTTCAAATCCCACCCTCTCCGCCATTTTTCAGCCGGAATCACGCAGCCCCGCCACTGCCAGTGCCAGAGGGATTAATAAGAGGGCTTCGTGTATCTAGGAAAGTACGGGGTGGTGTTCGCGCCACTTTATCGGGTTCGCAGGCGACTGCGGTCCGTATTGGTCGCTGAAGGGGCCGGGATAGCCCTTGCGACAGGGTGGCCACGCTGTTCCGGTGGAGCAGCGTGGCTGTGATGGATGACTTTCAAAACCACAAGGATCGAGGGTTATGGAACCAATGGATATCAGAATTCTACTTGCCGACCACCAGGCGCTGGTACGCTGCGGCCTGCGCCGTTTGCTGGATGATCTGCCTGGGCTTTGTGTGGTCGGAGAGGTCGCCAGCGGCGATGAGGCGGTACTCCGGGCCCGGGATTTGAAACCGGATGTCGTGCTCATGGATACCCAGATTCCCGGTATAGGGGGGCTGGAAGCGACGCGGCGCATCGCTCGCAGCGACCTTGCCCTGGCGATCGTGGTGGTAACCCGACAGGTCGACGACCCCGTTCAGTCCCAGTTCCTCGAAGCGGGTGCCTGTGGCTATCTGACCAAACACTGCAGCGTCGATGAAATTGCCGAAGCGGTGCGGGTCGCCGCCCGCGGCGAACGTTATATCAGCGCCGACGTTGCCAGGCAGATGGCTTTGTCGATGTTGCCGGGCAATGAGCAGTCCCCCTTCGACCGGTTGTCGCAGCGGGAAGTCCAGGTGCTGATGATGGTCGCCCAGGGACGCAATGTGCACGACATTTCCGAGCGCCTGTGTCTCAGCTCCAAAACTGTCAGCACCTACCGTTATCGCCTGTTCGACAAACTCGGCGTGGAGAACGATGTTGAACTGACGCGTCTGGCCATCCGCCACGGTATCGTCGGCATGAGTATGGACACCTAGGCCCATGAAATTAAAATAAAACCTGGCTTGTCCTGTTCAAGTAAGCGCAACGCTGGCCGCTACCCCGCCTGAGACAAACAGCACAGTAGTTGTGGATATGACGGCTCCCCGTTCGTTTGCGCAGGCTGCAAGCAGTCCGATTGATGTTTTACTGGTCGATGCCCGGCAGCTGGTGCGCGCGGGTATCGAGCGGGTATTGGCAGATTCCGGCTACCTGACGGTGTGTGCCGGCGTGACCGGTTTCGACGAAGCGATACGCTATGCCCGGACGCGGCAGCCGAAGATCATTCTGGTCAATCTGCCCGGGTCCGCCGTCGACGTGCTCGACGGGGCGCGTAAGATTCACCGCCAGTTTGCCGATATCAAGGTGTTGGTGCTGACCGACGAGTCGGACCTGATTATCCAGGAGCGCCTGCTGCAGTCGGGCGTGGCCGGTGTGATAAACAGCGCCTGTTCGGTCGATGAATTGTACACGGCGATTGACACCCTGATGAGTGGCGAGCGCTACGTCAGTGATTCACTGGCGCAGAAACTGGCCGAGCGACGCATACCGGGGCGGGGAGGCACTCCCTTTGACCAGCTCACCCACCGTGAGTTGCAGATTCTGCTGCTGGTTGCCGAGGGCCGGAATACGACGGCCATTGCGCGCGAGTTGTGTCTGACGCAGAAGACGGTTAACAGCTACCGTAACCGTCTGCTGGAAAAGCTCCAGGCCGGCACCGAAGTGGAGCTCATGTACCTGGCGCTGCGCCATGGACTGGTCTCCATTGCGTGTTGCACCTGAGGCTGAAAAGCTTTAGAAATATGAACCAGTTCGGGGATTTAGCATTTAACGGTGGTAGTATCCCCGCATGGAGGCCACCCGCGACCCTTCAGGATGGGGAAACTGATGAACGATGCGACGCGAATCCGGGCGCCTGAACTGCCCGACAATCTGGACTGGTTCAATGTCGAGCAACCGCTGACGCTTGCGAGCCAGCGTGGCAAGGTGGTGTTGCTGGATTTCTGGAGCTATTGCTGCATCAACTGCATGCATGTTCTGCCCGACCTGCGCTACCTGGAAAACAAGTACCCGGAAACCCTTACCGTCATCGGCATCCATTCGCCCAAGTTCGAGAACGAACGCGATCCGGCGCAACTGCAGAAAGCCATCAACCGGTATCACATACGCCACCCGGTGGCCAACGATACCAAATTCCAGCTGTGGCGCGCCTACGGGATCAAAGCCTGGCCGTCGATCATCTTCATCGATCCGGAAGGCTACGTCGTCGGCATCCTGCGCGGAGAAGGACGGCGCAAGCAGCTCGACGAACTCATCAGTCAGCATACCGGCGTCGCCGAAGAAAGAGGTGTGCTGGTGCGTTCCCGCCTGCCGGTGTCGCCGAAACCCGAAGCGCCCTCGGCGTTGAGTTTTCCGGGCAAGGTGCTGGCGACGCGCAACAGCCTCTACATTGCCGACAGCGGCCGTAACCGGGTGCTGGAAACCTATCACGACGGCAAGATCCGGCGTATTTTCGGCAGCGGTACCGCCGGCATGCTGGATGGCGTCGAAACCGCGGCGATGTTCAGCAATCCCCAGGGTATGGTGATCGTGGGGGATTTCCTGTACGTCGCCGATACCGATAATCATGCCATTCGCCGCATTCACCTGAAATCCGGCGAAGTAATGACCCTTGCCGGCACCGGCAAGCAGGGCCGCTACGTGGCCGACAATTTTCGTGAGCCGCTGGAAGCGGCGCTTAACTCCCCCTGGGACCTCACTCACTACGAAAGCAACCTCTACATCGCCATGGCAGGGCAGCACCAGATCTGGCGCATGAACCTCAACCACCTGGGAATAGAGCGTTACGCCGGCAGCGGCCGCGAAGACATCGTCGATGGCGCGCTGGACCATGCCTGCTTTGCACAGCCGTCCGGGCTTGCGGCGCTTGGTGGACGCCTGTTCGTGGCAGATTCGGAGGCCTCGGCGGTGCGGGAAGTTGAACTGAATCGCGGTGTGGTCAGCACCGTTGTCGGTAAGGGGCTGTTTGATTTCGGTGACCGCAGCGGCATCGGCCGGGAGGCGCGTCTGCAGCATCCCCTGGGTGTCGCCGTGGACGAGGAACGCAACGCCTTGTGGGTTGCCGATACCTATAATTCCAAGATCAAGCGTATCG
>Ga0315540_10001808_pt1 | contig 12159 bp, 13 predicted proteins | sample SalMarSW160110MG_FD_203677 | JGI IMG/M metagenome (GOLD analysis project Ga0315540, IMG submission 203677) | Salt marsh sediment microbial communities from the Plum Island Ecosystem LTER, Massachusetts, United States - Salt Marsh Sediment SW1601-10 ... | reverse complement strand
GAAAGAATACGAAGAGTACAATTATCTCGAAAGGAATTTCTGCCGGTCGTGGACAAAACAGTTACCGCGGATTGGTTAAAGTTTCTAAGAAGGCGGATAACGCGAGAAATTTTTCACAGTGTGATTCTCTTTTGATCGGTGACAGATGCGGCGCTCACACATTTCCATATCTTGAGATTAATAGTCCCTCTGCTCAAATAGAACATGAAGCAACTACTTCAAAAATCGGTGAAGATCAGATTTTCTATCTGAACCAGAGAGGAATTGACACAGAGAATGCAATAGGGCTAATTGTAAACGGATATGTTAAAGAAGTACTTGCAGAACTTCCAATGGAATTTGCAGTTGAAGCAACGAAACTTTTAAGTATAAGTCTTGAAGGAAGCGTCGGATAAATTCACAAATAATATCAGTGAGAAAATAAAAAGGATAAATAATGTTAGAAGTTAAAAACTTACATGCAAATGTAGAAGGCAATGCAATTCTTAAAGGAATAAATCTTAAAGTTAACGCTGGCGAGATTCATGCAATTATGGGTCCGAATGGTTCCGGCAAAAGTACATTCGCACAGGTGCTTGCAGGCAAAGAAGAATACGAAGTAACTGATGGTGAAGTAATATACGAAGGCAAAAATCTTCTGGATCTATCAGCTGAAGACAGGGCGAGAGAAGGATTGTTCCTTGCGTTTCAATACCCGATAGAAATTCCCGGCGTAAGCAATACTAATCTTCTCAAAACTGCCCTGAACGAAATCAGAAAATACCGCGGAGAAGAAGAGCTGGATACGATGGAATTTCTTTCTTTAATAAAAAACAAAATGAAACTTGTTGAGCTTGAAGAATCATTTCTTAAAAGATCTGTGAACGAAGGATTTTCCGGTGGCGAGAAAAAAAGAAATGAAATTTTCCAGATGGCAGTGCTTAATCCTAAACTTGCAATTCTTGATGAAACGGATTCCGGTCTTGATATCGATGCCCTTAAAATAGTTGCTAACGGTGTCAATCAATTAAAAACGAAAAATAATGCAACAATAGTTGTAACGCATTACCAGAGATTACTCAATTATATCATCCCGGATTTTGTTCATGTTCTTCATAAAGGAAAAATTGTAAAATCAGGCGGAAAAGAGTTAGCCTATGAACTTGAAGAAAAAGGTTACGAATGGTTGAAAAACGGATCGGAAGTTTTAGCTGATTAGTTAATGAAATTTGAAATTGAAAACGGAGTAATTAAAATTGGATAAGGTAATAGATTTCAAAGAATGGATGAATCAGAACTTCGATGTCTTTGAAAAAAGTCTAAACGGAGAAAAATCAAACGGATTCCATAAAGTGAGGAAGGAAGCTCTTGTAAGATTCAACAAACTTTCTCTTCCAACACTTAAGGATGAAGACTGGCGTTACACAAACATTTCGCCATTATTTAAATACAACTTCAATGTTGTAACGGAACAGAAAAAAGCATCGGACGAACTTGTAAAAAAATTGTTGTTCGATGAAATGGAAGCACATCATCTTGTATTTGTAAACGGACAATATTCTGCTGAAAACTCAAAGCTGTTCGATCTTCCCAAAGGTGTAATTGTTGGAAACATCCTTGATGCAATGAAAAATAATTCTGAACTGATCAAAAAACATTTTGGCAAATATGCTGTCGATCAAGATCAGGTTTTCACTGCTTTGAGTACGGCTTTCACAAAAGACGGCGCTTTCATTTATGCACCGGATGGAAAGGTTATTGAAAAACCGATTCATATAATATTTGTTACTTCAGCTAACGGTGATAAAATTTTAACTCAACCGAGAAATCTTTTTGTTGCAGGAAAGAACTCCAAGGTTACTATAATAGAACATTATGCAAGTGAAGCAAATGACATCTACTTTACAAATTCAATTACAGAAATAGTGGCTGATGAAAATGCAATTGTCGATCACATAAAGCTACAGGAAGAAAGTACCGAAGCATTTCATATTTCAAGAATGGAAATCGACCAGGAACGAAGCAGTAATTTTTCTTCACACTTAATTTCTAGAGGCGGGAAAATTTCAAGAAATGAATTCAACTCCCGCTTTAATGGCGAAGGCAGCGAGTGTACACTCAACGGATTATTTATACTTGAAGATAACCAGTTATTCGATGCACATACAATGATCGATCACGCAAAACCCCACTGTAACAGCCATGAACATTACAAAGGCATTCTCGATGATAAATCTTTCGGTGTGTTTAACGGAAAGGTAATGGTTAGAGAAAATGCACAAAAAACTAACGCCTTCCAGGAAAATAATAATATTCTTCTGTCGGATCAGGCAATAGTTAATACAAAACCACAGCTTGAAATTTTTGCGGATGATGTTAAGTGTTCTCACGGCGCAACTATCGGTCAGTTGAACGATGAGGCAATGTTCTATCTCAAAGCACGCGGAATAGGCGATGAAGCTGCAAAGGCAATGCTAATTCATGCTTTTGCAATTGATGTTATAACTTCTATCAAATCCGAATATGTTAAAGATTATGTTGAAGATTTTCTCGCAAAGAGGTTTAACCAGGAAAATTAAAAATGACAATCAAAGCACAAACACCAGTAATTACTAATCCTTCACTTTACGATGTTGAAATCATCAGGAAAGATTTCCCGATACTGCAAACTCATGTTCACGGAAAGCCTCTTGTTTATCTTGACAATGCTGCCACATCCCAGAAGCCAATTAGTGTTATCAGGAAAGCACAAGAGTATTATTCAACTATGAATTCTAACATTCACAGAGGTGTTCATGCTTTAAGCGGTGTTTCAACTGAAGCATTTGAAACAGCCAGAATAAAAATTAAAAAATTCATTAATGCTCTCGGCAAAAACGAAATAATTTTTACACGCGGCGCAACAGAATCTATCAATCTTGTTGCACAGACTTTTGGGAGAACTAACTTAAAGGAAGGCGATGAAGTAATCATCTCTGAAATGGAACATCATTCAAATATCGTTCCCTGGCAGATGATTTGCAACGAGAAGAAAGCAAAACTAAAAGTCATCCCGATAAACGATACCGGAGAAATAATTTTTAAAGAATTTGAAAAATTATTATCGGACAAAACAAAAATTGTTTCAGTTGTTTACTGTTCAAATTCTTTAGGCACGGTTAATCCTGTTAGAAAAATTATTAAGGCAGCACATGCTAAAGGCATTCCTGTTCTTTTGGATGCAGCCCAGGCAGTCAATCACATCCCGATAGATGTACAGGAATTAGATTGCGACTTTCTCGCTTTTTCGGGTCATAAAATTTATGGGCCAACAGGCATCGGCGTTTTGTATGGTAAAGTAAATCTTTTAGAATCGATGCCCCCATACCAGGGCGGCGGCGATATGATCTCTAAAGTTACATTTGAGAAAACAACTTATAACGAGCTTCCTCATAAGTTCGAAGCTGGCACACCAAACATAGCCGGCGCAATCGGGTTAGGCGAAGCGATCGATTATGTCTCACGTGTAGGAATCGGGAACATTTCATTGCATGAAAAGGAACTACTTGATTATGCAACTGAAGCAGTTAAAAATGTGCCTGGTTTAAAAATTATCGGCACAGCAAAGGAAAAAGTAAGCGTTCTTTCTTTTGTTTTAGATGATGTTCATCCTCACGACATTGGAACATTCCTCGACTTTGAAGGAGTTGCTATCAGAACTGGGCATCATTGTACACAACCGGTTATGGATCGTTTTAAAATCCCGGCAACATCGAGAGCTTCATTTGCAATGTACAATACAAAGGAAGAAATCGATGTTTTAGTTAATGGATTAAACAAAATTATTAAGGTATTCGGATAATATCCTAAGGCAAACTAAAATGGATCAGGAACTTAGAGAATTATATCAACAGGTAATTTTAGATCATAATAAAAGTCCGCGAAACTTTAAAGTGTTGGAACATATCACACAGGAAGCAGACGGATATAATCCTTTATGCGGCGATAACATCCATATTTATTTAGATGTAGAAAATGGAATAATTAAAGATGTTTCATTTCAGGGTTCCGGTTGTGCGATTTCAAAAGCTTCAGCTTCGCTTATGACTTCCTTACTTAAAGGTAAAACTAAAGACGATGCCGAAAAATTGTTTAATAAATTTCATGACCTGGTTACAGGTAAGCTCGGCGATGACCCCGATGTAGATGAACTTGGTAAGCTTGCGGTTTTTACAGGTGTGCAAGAGTTTCCAGTTCGTGTTAAATGTGCTTCGCTTGCATGGCACACAATGCTTAATGCATTACATAATAAACAGGAAAGAGTAACGACCGAATAATATTAAGACAAAGATAATAAAACTATGGCTGAATTAAATAAACAAGAACTTGAAGAAAAGATCATTCAGACATTAAAAACCTGTTATGATCCGGAAATTCCTGTCGATATTTTCGAGCTTGGATTAATTTATGAAATCGCTATAGACGATGAAGCAAGAGTAAATATTAAGATGACCTTAACATCACCGGCTTGTCCGGTTGCAGGATCTTTACCTCCTGAAGTTGAAATGAAAATTCTTTCGATCCCTGAAGTAAAAGATGCTAAAATAGAAATGGTATGGTCACCACCGTGGGATAAAGATATGATGTCTGATGAAGCAAAGGTAAAATTAGGAATGTACTGAAAAATAAATTTGAAAAAAAACTAAAATAATCATGAATAAAACAAGGAGTAAAAATGTTTAATATTATGTCACGTCCTCCGATGTACGATCAGAATGCTGTACAACCCATGCGTGATGCGCTTATTGCTGTCGGATTTAAGGAACTGATGGCGCCAAAAGATGTTGATGAAGCAATAAATGTTAAGAATAACAAAACCGTTTTGGTCATGATTAATTCAGTTTGCGGTTGCGCTGCAGGAAGTGCAAGACCGGGAATCTCACTTGCTTTACAAAATGATGTGATTCCAGATGAGTTATACACTGGTTTTGCCGGACAGGAAAGAGACGCTGTAGACAGAATCCGCCAACTAATAGGCAACTTTCCACCCTCTTCTCCAAGCATCGCATTATTTGAAAACGGAAAACTGTTGTACTTTATGCCGCGCTACCAGATAGAAGGTAGAAGTGCGGAAGATATTGCCATGGATTGGAAAGGAATATTTAACAAGTATTGTAAAAATACCGGACCTTCTGTTTCACCGGAAAATTTTGAGAAGATTCGATATGCTGTTTCCTGTGGTTCAAAAATTCCTTTATTCAATGAAGAATAGTTTATAAGGTTACTTTAATCATAGTCAATTTATAAGAAGATAAAAAATGAAGTTCAGTACGCAGGAAGAATATGGTTTAAGATTACTTTTAAGAATTGCCAAAAGCGATTCCTCGAAAGGCTTGACCATACCTGAAATAAGTGAACAGGAAGGTATCTCCACAGCTAATGCAGGAAAGATTTTAAGAATGCTGAGGCTTGCAGGATTTATTGAAAGTGCACGCGGGCAAATAGGTGGTTACCATTTAACCCGTGTGCCCTCTCAGATTCCAATCAGTGAGGTGCTTACAGCATTGGGAGGTAAGCTTTATGAATCCGGTTTCTGTGATCTTCATTCGGGCGTAGAAAATATTTGTACAAATTCTATAGACTGTTCAATCCGCTCCCTTTGGAAAATGATACAGATTATGCTCGATGGGGTACTCGATAAACTATCGTTGCAAGATCTTCTTGGCAAAGAACAGGAAGTAGGAGCTTATGTTGCAAATCTTACAGAAGCAGTTGAAAACCGGATCACTTCCTGAAAATTCAATTTTCAGATACTCTCACAGATAAATCCCCCTTTAATTTTGTAATTTTACATTATTTAAAAGTAAACCAATCTCTCGCAGCGAGCTACATTTGAAGACCGAAAAGATTACGCTTTATCATACTAAAATGAAACTGGTTTCCCCTTTTGAAACCTCATCTGTAATCGAAACTCATGTCGAACACATAATCATTGAAGTAGAAGCCGAAGGAATAACCGGTTGGGGAGAATGTGTGGCTGGAGCAACACCTTCGTATTCAAACGAAACGGTTAAGACAGCCTGGTATATCCTGGAAGATTTTCTGATTCCTGATCTGCTAAATAAAAAATTTGAGAATATTCAAGATGTAATTAAAAACTGGAACTGGATCAGGGGAAACAGAATGGCAAAAGCAGGACTTGAATCTACTATCTGGGATGTATTTGCGAAAATGCAGAATAAATCATTATCAAAAATTCTAGGTGGGTCATGTGATCGTGTTGAAGTTGGTATTAGTGTTGGAATACAATCGTCACCAAATAAACTGATTGAAACAGTTGCCAGCTATCTTCAGGAAGGTTATAAACGAATTAAGATCAAAATTGCACCCGGTAAAGATTTAGAATTCATTTCTCCATTAAGGAAAAAATTTCAGGATATTCAGCTTCAGGTTGATGCCAACTCCGCTTATACTTTGAAAGATATAAGTATTTTCAAAGCAATGGATGATTACAATCTTTTGCTGATTGAACAGCCGCTCGGTTATGAAGATATATATGAGCACTCAAAATTACAGAAAGAAATTAGTACACCGATCTGCCTCGATGAAAGCATTCATTCGCTAAACGATGCAAAAGCTGCCGTTGAATTAGGGAGCTGTAGAATTATTAACATCAAGCCGGGACGAGTAAGTGGTTTCACCGAATCAAAATTAATTCACGATTACTGTGCATCGCAAAAAATTCCTGTATGGCATGGCGGCATGCTTGAATCAGGTATTGGCAGAGCTGGAAATATTGCGCTTGCTTCGCTTCCTAATTTTACTTTACCGGGAGATATTTCTGCCAGTAAAAGATATTATAAAGAAGATATCGTTGAACCATCATTTGAAGTCACGAGCGATGGAATGATGAACGTTCCTACTGATCCGGGGATAGGTGTGAATGTGATTGAAGAAAAATTAGCAAAGGTTACTTTAACTAAAAAAGAATTTAGTTAGTTTAACGGTGGTATATAATTAATCCCAGCTACTTCTTTTCGTTTTCCTCATTCGTTGCCTTTAAGTAGCCGTCTGATTCTAAACTGTCATTAGATCTGTAAATTGTAATCTTAACTTCAAGTGTCTGATAGAAACCTGTTGATTCAATCTTAATCCCATTAACTTCCTTTTCCAATTTTACACTCGCATATAAGCGATCTTCACTTATCAAATCGTTGTTAATTGAACTTTTTCTTTCAGGAATATTTGCAAGCGCCCAATATATCCCTTTCTTTGCATATTGCAATGCGTAATCTATATCAGACTCAATTTTATCCTGTGAATACGTTAATGAAGAGATTAAAATAAAAGCAAAAATAATCAGCGAAGCTTTCATAGCCCCCGCCCTCCTTTTTTTGACTGTGATTTTAAGAATATTTTTCCAGAAAGACAACAGGTGTATTACATATCACAGTCCCGGAAACTGGACTTGACAAAATAGTTTCCGACACTTAAGTTGGAAACCAAGAAAACGATAATAGTTTCCGATGAAAAAAGTTAATAAAGAAATACAAAATTCAAAAGTTCATGCTGAAAAAGACAGAATCCTTGATTTTGCATTCGAAAAGTTTCTGAAAGCAGGATTCTACAAAACAACCATGGATTCATTAGCATCAGGTCTTCGAATAAGTAAAAAAACTATTTATAAACATTACTCAACAAAAGATGCGCTTGTAGAAGATGTGGTGAGCAGAATAATGCATAACATGAGTTCAAAAATCGATGAAATCCTTAAATCGGAGTACAATGCTATAGGCAAAGTGGGTAACGTTATGCAACTGATAGGCAATTTCTCACTTAAGATAAGCGATAGCTGGCTGCAGGATTTGAAAATTCATTTGCCATCGTTATGGGAAAAGGTTGATAATTTTAGAACGAAAAAAATGTACGGAATCCTTTCCAAAGTAATTGAGCAGGGTAAGGTGGAAGGTTACTTTATAGACAAGCCGAATGAATTGATCATAGTACTATTTGTTTCATCAGTTCGCTCTATAGTTTCGCCTGATTTTCTTTATCACCAGAAATTAAACATTCAGGAAGCATTTCGTCATACTTTTGAAATTCTCTTCAACGGAATTTTGACAAGTAAAGGGAAAAAAGAATTTAAAAAAATATTTTCTAAAGGAATACAATGAAAACATTAAAATATTTCGCCCTTTTATTAATAGCACTTTTCTTTTCCTGCGGTGACGGAAATAATGGAACAAAGATAGAAGCATCGGGCAACATTGAATCTACAAATGTTGTAGTAAGCTCAAAAGTTTCCGGCGAAGTCATACATCTTTTAAAAGATGAAGGTGATAAGGTTAATGCCAGCGACACGATAATGATAATTGATCATGAAAATTTAGAGTTTCAATTAAGACAGGCAACTGCGGGCTATGATGGGGCATTAGCCCAGTATGAATTATTGAAAAAAGGCGCCAGGCAGGAAGACATAAAACAAGTTGAGGAGCAGCTTAAACAAGCGCAGGTAAGCTTCGATCTTGCTAAGGATGACAAAGAACGAATGACCAATCTTTATAATTCACAAACCATTACAAAGAAACAATACGATGATGCTGTTGCCAGGTTCGATATTACCAAAGCACAGTTAACTTCTGCAAAAGAAAATTATACAAAGATCAAAAATTTTGCACGACCGGAAGAATTAAAACAAGCAGAAGCAAATGTAAATGGAAAACTCGCTTCAGTTGATTTATTAAAAAAACAGATAAGAGATAGTTACGTTGTTTCACCAATCAACGGATTCATTGTTGAAAAATATGTCGAACAAGGGGAAACAGTTTCAATGATGTCTTCATTATTTAAAGTATCGGATTTGAGTCAGATCGATCTGATAATTTATGTGTCTGAGGAAGAGTTAGGCAAAGTCAAGCTCGGACAAAAAGCAGACATCACGACTGATTCTTATCCGGATAAAAAGTATGAAGGCAAAGTTATTTACATATCACCGGAAGCAGAGTTCACACCGAAAAATATTCAAACAAAAGATGAGAGAACAAAGTTAGTATTCGCAGTTAAAATCCGTGCTAATAATCCTGATTTTCAACTAAAATCCGGAATGCCTGCAGACGCAGTGATAACATTAGCCCCCTCTAACTCCCCCAAAGGGGGGAAACATTGAGAATTGTTTGGTGAATTAAACCTTACGGCTAAAATGCATAATACAAAATTAAAGAAATACAAATTAAGCCTCCCCTTGGGGGAGGTTTGGAGGGGCTTCTAATATGGAATCAATAATAGAAATAAAAAACCTCAGTAAAAGTTATAACGACATCCTCGCTGTTAACAATGTTTCGTACAATGTTGCGAAAGGTGAAATGTTCGGGTTAGTAGGACCGGATGGAGCAGGTAAAACCACAACAATAAGAACTCTTTGCGGATTGTTAATTCCTGACGGTGGAGAAATTGAAGTGCTCGGTTACAATTTATTAAAAGAGAGAAAGAAGATTCAAAACAAGATAGGTTACCTCTCGCAAAAATTCAGTCTCTATGGCGATTTAACCGTTGACGAAAACATAGAATTCTTCGCAGATATTCATGGTGTAAAAGATTATGAAAATAGAAGAAATGAACTGCTCGAATTTACAAGACTTACTCCTTTTAAAGACAGGTTAGCTGAAAAGCTTTCCGGCGGAATGAAACAAAAGCTTGCACTTGCATGCAGCCTTATTCATAAACCACAAATTATTTTTCTTGATGAACCGACAACCGGAGTTGACCCGGTTTCACGAAGGGATTTCTGGAAAATACTTTCAAATCTTCTAAAAGAAGGAATTACAATTTTTATGTCCACACCTTACCTCGATGAAGCAGAAAGATGCAACCGCGTTGCGTTGATGAGTAATGGAAAAATAATAAGTCTCGATACACCACAAAAAATTAAAGCGTCGCTTGAAAAAGATGTAATTGAAATTGTTTGCACGAAGATAAGAGAGGCTTATAAATTGGTCCAACAAAATTTTTCTTATGAGATCCAAATGTTCGGTGACAGGATAAATATTATTGTTGATGAATACGAAACCGATTACAAACGAATTGAAAAATTATTGAGCCATAACTCAATCGAAATTCTGAACCACAGGTTAATTACACCTTCTTTAGAAAACGTATTCATTCACTTAGTCCAGGAAGCAAATTAAAATTTTAGGAATTTAAGATGAAAACATTAAAATTATTTCTTTTAGCTCTTACTGTTCCTGTAATAGTCACGGCACAAACATTTACACTTAAGCAAAGTATCGACACAGGATTAAAGAACAGTAAAGAACTAAAAATATCCAATTCAAAAGTCATTGGTTATGATGCAAAGATTACTGAGATCGGTTCTCAAATGCTGCCCCAGTTAAAACTTTCCGCAGGATATACCAGGCTCAGTGATGTTCCCGACTTTTCTGTTATGGTACCCGGGTTTAATAAATCATTTAACATCCAGGAAGTTGTGCTTAACAATTATCAGGTCAAGCTATCTCTTCAGCAGCCTTTATTTACGGGATTCAGGTTATCATCCTTAAAAAGTGCAGCCGAATATAATTATACTGCTTCGGAGCTCGAATACGATAAAGACATAAATGAGTATGCTTTTAAAATTCAAAGTACCTTCTGGAATTTTTACAAAGCAAAACAAATAAAATCATTACTTGAAGAAACATTAAAACAAATTGATAAACATCTTCAGGACACGAAAAATTTTTTGGAGAATCAACTTGTAACAAAAAACGATGTCCTCAAGCTCGAAGTTCAATATTCCAACACACAGCTTGCACTGATCGAAGCGGAAAATAATCTCGATCTGGCGAGAATAAATTTTAACCTGATGCTGGGCATCGATCTTGATTCGCAGACAGATATAAAAACCGACAATATCGATTTAATTAAAAGCGATTACGATCTGGATAACATAACAAAAGAAGCAATTCAAAACCGTAAAGAATTGCAATCGATGGAATACAGATTGAAGTCATCGGAAGAAGTTGTAACAGCCGCCAACTCAAATTGGTTTCCAACGGTTTCGCTTTTCGGAAATGTTTATTACCAGCGACCTAATCAGCGTTATTTGCCCTTAAAAGATATCGACCATGGTTCCTGGGACGTTGGTATTGCTTTAAGCTGGGATGTCTGGAACTGGGGTTACAATTCATCTCAAACTACCCAGGCGGAACAGAATTATCTCCAGGCACAAACGTCTCTTTCTGAACTGAAAGATGCTGTTCAGGTTGAAGTTTATCAATCTTATTTAACATATAAAAGATCATTTGATAAGGTTGATGTTAGTAAAAAGAGTGTTGAACAGGCTGACGAAAATTACCGGATAATGCAGCAGAAATACGACGAGCAATTAGCTACCAGCACAGATCTTATCGATGCCGAAGTTTCAGTTCTTCAGGCAAAAACGAATCTAACAAATTCACTTGTTGATTACCAGCTTGCAAAAGTTCATTTAGAAAAAGCGATGGGAAGAAAAATCTATTAAGAAATAAGAATACAGGAGTCAGAAGTTCTGACCCAACAAAAAAAGACATTCTGTCTACTAATTCCTGACTTCTGTATCCTTAAAAAATTATGAACAGTATAGAAATAAATAATCTCACAAAAAAATTCGGAAACTTTACTTCCGTCGATCACATTTCATTTAATGTGAAGAAAGGTGAAGTGTTCGGATTTCTTGGTGCAAACGGTGCCGGTAAATCTACAACAATAAGAATGTTGTGTGGAATAATTGCTCCTACTTCGGGCGATGCTCTTGTTGGAGGATACAGCATTGCCAAAGAACCAGATAAAGTAAAATTGAATATTGGTTATATGTCTCAGAAATTTTCCTTATACAACGATCTTACAGTTGAAGAAAATATAAACTTCTTCGGTGGAGTGTACGGACTTGAAGGTAACGAGTTCAAAGAAAGAAAAAAATGGGTGATTCAAACTGCCAACCTCGAAGGCAAAGAAAATATTTTAACCGGTTCACTACCAGGTGGAATCAAACAAAGGCTTGCTCTTAGTACGGCGGTTACTCATCGTCCCGAAATTGTATTTCTCGATGAGCCTACAAGCGGTGTCGATCCGATTTCAAGAAGAGGCTTCTGGGATTTGATAAATACGCTTTCGGATGAAGGCACAACTGTTTTTGTAACCACACATTATCTTGAAGAAGCGGAGTAC
>Ga0315540_10001804_pt1 | contig 12181 bp, 11 predicted proteins | sample SalMarSW160110MG_FD_203677 | JGI IMG/M metagenome (GOLD analysis project Ga0315540, IMG submission 203677) | Salt marsh sediment microbial communities from the Plum Island Ecosystem LTER, Massachusetts, United States - Salt Marsh Sediment SW1601-10 ... | reverse complement strand
TCCCTCCAACCCCCAGCGCGTTCCACAAGTCCAACCCCAACCGCGGTGAAAAAGACGCCTCGATCCCGAACGCCTACGCGCCGGAAATCCCCGTCAGCTTCAAGGTTCATGAATAGGGCGGGCTAGACGCAGATTGTCGGCAATCCTTTCGGCTGATGTTGTGGGGTTCACCCAACTCGTCAGGGAGGATGAGGCTGGCACGATATCGGCGCTGAAGGAAATCCGTGCCGACTTCATCGATCCCACGATCTCGGAGTTTCAGGGCAGGATAGTCAAATTGATGGGCGACGGAGCCCTCGTGGAGTTCGCAAGCGTTGTCGACGCGGTGGAATGTGCAGCGAAGATTCAGTCGGGGCTTTCGAGGAGCGACCCGAAAAACCCCAGGAACAGCAGCATCAGGTTTCGAATTGGGATAACCCTCGGGGACGTGATCCTTGAGGGGGAAGACATCTATGGCGATGGAGTCAACCTGGCATCCCGGCTGGAAGCCTTGGCCGAACCTGGAGGTATCTGCATCTCGGCCGTCGTGAAAGAGAGCATAGGGTCGAAGACCACCCTCGATTTCAAGAGCAAGGGCAGCGTTCCCATCAAGGGCCTTTCCGAGCCGGTTCACATCTGGAGCTGGACGCCCGACGAGCCGACAAGCGGACTGGAGGCGAGATCCGCGGCGCACGTCAGCGAAAAGCCGGTTATCGCCGTCCTTTCCTTCGATAATCTGAGCGGAAACGAGCAAGACAGCTATTTCAGCGAAGGCGTCAGCGAGGACAGCTAATTACCGCAAGCGCATCATGTCGGGAGCCACCATCCATAGCGATCACATATCCCTCGCTTTGCATCGACCAGGACTTGTCGCCGCGCTTGGCTGCGCGAGCAAGGAGGGGCCCGCACAGGACGTTGGTGAATACCTGGACACCCTTCGGATCAAGGAGCGAGCGGAGCTTCGGCACGATGAAGGGTTGCATCTCTTCCATCGTTGCGTAAACTTTGACCCTCAGGCTCATGCCAATGCCCCGGAGCAAGACTGCTCGCAGCCAGTAAACCGCCAACGCTCAAGGTGAAGAGTTCGGGCGGCCTTCGAGGCGGGGACGATGCCATGCTGACCAATCCATCTGTCATCGAGCTCTCCGACCTCGACGGCCTGACCGTCTTCCAGATCAACAGTGAGGCAGCGAGTAACTACTGCGGCAACTCGGTCGCTAGCGCCGGAATGGGGAAGAGCGACCTCGCCTTGGGCTTTTGCCATCGCGCCGGAGAAGCAACAGCTTCAATCCGCCCTGTGATACCAATCCGATCCAGTTATAAGTTGCAGACCACCTTTGATCGGTTGCGATAGGAGTTTCCTGACCGAGGCATCGATGGCCGGATCGTCGAATGAATATGTACCCGCCCGCGCCAGACCCCTCCGGATGTCGGGCGAAACACCCAGATACTTCCAGATGATTGGGGCACAGAATGGCTTGCGGTTGAAGTCCATGCCCATTGTCGTGCCACTGAGATATTCGAGTTGGCGTCGATATGGCTTGTAGAGGATGGTTTCGACAATGGCGTCCTTCGACAACACTTCGAACTCGATGATGAAGATGCTGTTGCTCGATTCCGAGACCACACCTTCGTACTTCGAAAAATAGCGGCCAGTCGTACCGCCTGTCTGCGGGCGTTCATACGATTTTGAGTAGATTACGCCGTCGACCTCGTAGAGGCTGATGAACGCCGAAGCAATCATGCCGCCCCGTTCCGGCGAGACGAAAAAACTCTGATAATAACCGACAAAACGCCGCAGGTTCTTTATCTTGCGGTGAACCGCCTTCTGTATCAGCCGAATGAGGCGATCGCGTCCGCCCGCCTGGTCCTCCTCGCCGGCAAAACCGACGACTTCGGCGAATTCGCGGGCCGGCAGAAACAACGCCTCCACGGACACATCGAAATAACCCGCGATCTTGTAAAGATTGTTGCCCGAGGGCTTCGTCGCCCCGGACAGGTAGCGATTGAATTGCTGACGATTGACGCCGATATCGCGACACACCGCGGAAATAGACTTCTTCGCATTGCACAAATGGCGCAAATTGCGCGGAAAATCATCCATCTTGAACTCGTCGAAAGCGGTCTGAACACATCAATTTTTTATACCTACTTACGCTAAATAGCGTCAAGTCGCTTAAGAGCGCCACAAGGTCGCGAAATTGCTCGGTGGCCCACCGATCAGCCAGAATGACCGTAACGCTGAGGACGAGACGCAATGCATCTGGAAGACTACGTCAGACTCGATGCTGTCGGGCTGGCCGAGGCAATCCGTATCGGCCGCACAAGCTCGGCGGAAGCCGTGGAACTTGCGCAAGAGGCGGTGCGCCGGGTCAATGGCGAGCTCAACTGCGTCGTCGAAGTGGCTGATCCGGCACCAGAGTGTGCAAGCGACAGCCGGTTGGCCGGCGTTCCCTACCTCCTCAAGGACCTCGGGCATAACTGGGCCGGTTTCTCCAGCACCATGGGCAGCCGCATCGGTGCCGGCTTTCGTTTCACCGAGGATGGCCCCTTGGCACAACGCCTGCGCAAGGCTGGTCTTCGTCCCATCGCCACGACCAACAGTTCCGAATTCGGCGTGAATGGCGTCACCGAGCCTCTCGCGCATGGCCCGACGCTCAATCCCTGGGACAAGCACATGTCACCAGGCGGCTCGAGCGGCGGATCGGCGGCCGCCGTTGCCGCCGGCATCGTGCCGATGGCCCATGCCAGCGATGGCGGCGGTTCAATCCGCGTTCCGGCGGCCTGGTGCGGCCTGGTCGGCCTCAAGCCGTCGCGCGGTCGCGTCCCGCTCGGCTCGCTCGCAGACAGCGACGGCAACAGCTGGATCACCGCGCAGCTCGCCGTATCACGCACCCTGCGCGACACCGCCGCCATCCTCGATATTGCTTCAGGCCCCTGCCCTGGCGACTATGTCCCCCTGGCTCCAAAACCGTGCTTCCTGGATGCCGTGGCAACTCCGCCGCGCAAGCTCAGGGTAGCCGTCTGCACCCGGTTCGATGGCGCTCCCGTCACCGATCCGGACTGCGAAACCGCGGCCATGGCGGCCGGTGAACACTGCGCCAGGCTCGGCCATGGCGTCACACACGTCGCTCCCTCTATTGGCTACGACGACATGGCAAGCGTCTGCTTCGATCTGTTTGCTCCGGCAATGAAAGGCGAGATCGACGCGGTTGCCCGTGCCACGGGGTTGCCGGCCGACCATACGACGCTTGAGCCGCAGACCATTGCCACCATCAGGTATGGCGAAGCGATGAGTGCTGAAACGCTGATCGACCGCCTCAACAGGGCTACGGCCATGAGCCGCATCATGGGCGCATTCATGGAAGACTACGACGTGCTCATCACGCCGACCACTTCGCGCACCAGCTGCCGCATCGGTGAATTCTCGGGAACGCGCTACCCGGACGACAACGTTTCCTTCTGGTACGAGGAAATGGCAACCTACGCTTTCTGCCCACTGTTCAGCATCACTGGCCAGCCGGCAATGACTTTGCCGTTGCACCATGCCGACAGCGGCTTCCCGGTCGGCGTGCAGCTCACTGCCGCGACCGGCAACGACGCCGTCCTGTTTCAACTTGGCGGCCAGCTCGAAAGCATCGCGCCGTGGATCGAACGGCGTCCGGCAATCCACGTACTTGACCTCGGCGGCAGATGACCGCCCCTCACATCAAGGAGACCTGCTCATGACCAAAGACTACGATCCCTATGTCGACTGGCTCGTGCATCAGCACTTCAGGAACCGCATGGACCGACGCGCGTTTCTCGGTCGAGCTGCGGCTGTCGGACTGGCCGCGCCGGTAGCTTTGCGCCTGATGACCGGACATGCGCTGGCCCAGACCCCGAAGCGCGGCGGCCGCATGGTGCTCGGCACCCGCCACGGCGCGACAACCGATACCCTCGATCCGGCTCTGCTCACCAATGGGGCCCATTGGCTGCTGACCTTCGCCGTCACCACCACCCTGACCGAAATCGATGCCGATGGTGTCGTCCAGCCGAGCCTCGCGGATAGCTGGGACTCGACACCAGATGCCAAGACCTGGACCTTCACGCTGCACAAGGGCATTGAGTTCCACAGTGGCAAATCGCTCACTCCGCAGGACGTGATCGCCTCCATCAACTATCACCGCGGTGCAGATTCGAAGTCTTTCGTCAAACCAATCGCGGACGAGATCGTCGACGTGAAGACGGATGGCCCGAACCAGATCGTGTTCACACTCAAGTCCGGAAATGCGGACTTCCCGACAGCGCTTAGTTCGGCGGGTTTCGCGATCTATCCGGCCAAGGACAACTCCATCGACTGGGCGTCGCACGATGGCGTCGGCGCCTACGAGATGGTGAATTTCGAGCCGGGCGTGAGCGCCGAGATGAAGCGCGCGGCCAACTACTGGCGGACGGACCGCGGCTTCGCAGACGAGGTCGCCTTGATAACCTTGGCCGACACTGCCGCCCGCTCCAACGCACTGGTCACCGGCGCTGTAGATGCCATCGACCAGATCGATCTCAAGACCGTAAATCAGCTCGCCCGGGTTCCCAATATCGTAATCGAGGAGACGACGGGACCGCTGCACTATACGTTCCCGATGCGCACCGACGTTGCACCGTTCACGGACAACAATGTCCGCATGGCGTTGAAACATGCGATCAACCGTGAGGGCATGCTGCAGAAGATCCTCTACGGTCATGGTTCGCTGGGCAACGATAATCCGATCGGCCCTTCCTATCGCTACTTCGACAAGGATGAGCCGATCCGCGCCTATGACCCGGACAAGGCCAAGTGGTATCTCAAGCAAAGCGGCCTCGACTTCCTGAAGGTGGACCTTAGCGCCGCCGATGCCGCCTTTGCCGGGGCCGTCGATGCCGCCGTGCTCTACAAGGATCACGCCGCCAAGGCCGGCATAGAGATCAACGTCGTGCGCGAACCCAATGACGGCTATTGGGACAATGTGTGGATGAAGAAGCCGTTTTGCGCCTGCTATTGGGGTGGCTACACGACTGAGAGCGAAATGTTCGCTACTGGTTATTCCCCGGGCGCAGCCTGGAACGACACGTTCTGGACCGACGAGCGTTTCGAGAAGCTTCGCATCGAAGCCAAGGCCGAACTCGACCCGGCGAAGCGCAAGACGATGTACGCCGAGATGCAGGCCATCGTGCGCGACAAGGGTGGCGCGGTCGTCCCGCTCTTCGCCAACAACGTCTATGCCCGCAGCACGAAGCTGGCACACGGTCCGCTGTCGAGCGACTCGACCTTCGACGGCGAGCGTATCGCCGAACGGTGGTGGGTGGCATAATGTAACTGGTGAGCCGGGCCCCGCGCCCGGCTTGCCGTCCCGACTGGAACGAGGCTTGGGAGACAGGCAACAAGGTTCATCCGCCCCGCGATCCGGATCGAATGTCTGTCGCTGCTCGGCCTAATAGAGTGGTCCAGATAGCAATGCGGCCGCTTGGCGGATTGCCGTGCCCAGGCTTTGTCAAATGTCGCTCGAACACGAGCCCTCAGGAAGGCTTTTGGTTCACGACAAGAGCGCATTACCGACAATTGTACGGCAAAGGCTGAGCATCGATGAGGTGCCAACCGCTCCCTCATCATCCATCATGAAGTTCGCGTACCCCTGCCGCGGGGTCTGTTCGAATGTTTCAGTCGGGTCAGAAGCCGACATTGCCGCGGTGACCTAGGCGTCTGCCATGACCATTTGCGCGCCTTTTTCTCCAATCATGATCGTCGGCGCATTGGTATTGGCGCCAACGAGGCGCGGCATGATCGAAGCGTCGATGACCCGCAGGCCGGCAAGACCGTGAACCCGCAGTTTCGGATCAACTACAGCATTGTCATCAACGCCCATCTTGCAGGTGCCGACGGGATGGTAGTGGGAGGATATGAAACGCGCCATGAAGGCATCTATGTCCTTGTCGGATGCGCAAGCCGGACCCGGATCTACCTCCTCGCCCCGGAACGGATCGAAGGCGTGCTGGGCATGGATCTCGCGGGCCAGCCTGAAAGCGTAGCGATTGAGTTCCTGATCGGCCCTGGTCGTCAGGTAATTGTGAACGAGGATCGGCGCATCGCCAGGATTTGCCGAGCGCAATGCGAGATGCCCGCGGCTTTCGGGTCTGAGGCCGCACCAGTGAATGTTGTAGCCGTGGTATTTGGGGAAGTAGTCCTTTGACCCGTTGGCATTGATGGCCGAAGGCATGAGATAATACTGGATGTCGGGCCGCTCCAGCGAAGGGTTGCTTTTCAGGAAGGCCATGGTGTTCATCGGGAAGACCGAAAGCGGACCGCGCCCCGCCAGCACATATTGAGCGGCTGCGACAGCGACTTTCAGCGGATTTTGCATGTTGTAGTAGGTGATGGGCTTGAGGCAGCGATGCTGCACATAGGACCCGACATGGTCCTGCAGGTTCTTTCCGACACCCGGCAGGGCATGGCGGCATTCGATGTTGTGGCGGTTGAGCTCCTGCGGATCACCGATTCCCGAAAGCATCAGGAGCTGTGGCGACTGGTAGGCTCCGGCCGAAAGGATCACTTCGCGTTCGGCCGACAGCATGTAGCGCCTGCCTTTGCGCTCGACCTCCACGCCTGATGCCCGCTTGCGATCCATCAGCACACGAAGGGCACGCGTGTTTGTCCACACCGTCAGGTTCTTGCGCAACAATGCCGGCCACACATAGGCGCGCGCTGCCGAACAGCGCATCGGGAAGTGGTGGGTGTGGGTGTACTGGGTCCACACGAAGCCTTCCTGATCGTCGGCGTTGTAGTCGGCATTGAACTTGTACCCGGCCTGTTGGCCGGCCCCGATGAAAGCATCAAAGAGCGGCATCCTGTAACGCCCGAAGGTGGTCCGCAAGGGTCCCTTGCTGCCGCGAAACCGATTGCACGGGCCGTTCCAGCGTTCGGCCTTCTTGAAGAAGGGCAGCACGCTTTCCCAGTCCCAGCCTTCGTTCCCAATCTGGCACCACTCGTCGTAATCGCGGCGATGGCCGCGCACGTAGATCTGGCCATTGATCGACGAGCTGCCACCGAGCACGCGCCCGCGCGGCAGGGGCACCTGATAACCGTCCAGCCGGGGCTCGGGTTGCGACTTGAACTGCCAGTCGACCGAACTGCCGACCATGAAGACCTCGCCCGTCGGCATGTGGATCATCGGATGCCAGTCGCGCGGTCCCGCCTCGACCAGCAGCACCGTAACGTCGGGCCTCTCGCTCAGCCGGTTGGCGAGAACACAACCCGCCGAGCCGCCGCCGACGATCACATAGTCAAAATGAGAGTCTGATCTGGAAGACATTGACCACCCGATGTTTTCAGGTTTGCTCGGCTTTATTACGCAGCAGCGACAGCCAACGCCTTGTGAACCTCGGCGTGCAGGCTGTGCTGAATGCGGCGTTTGAGTTCGATGAACTGAGGCGAAGTGGAAAGCTCGTAACTGCGCGGATGGGCAAAATCCACCGACACCGTGTCGATGATGCGCCCGGGTCGGGCCGACATGACGTAGACTTTCTCGCCCAGATAGAGCGCCTCGTCGATATCATGAGTGACGAACAGTACGGTCTTTTGTTCCTTTTCCCAGATCCCCAGCAGCAGTTGCTGCATCACGGTGCGGGTCTGACTGTCCAGGGCGCCGAACGGCTCGTCCATCAACATCACTTCGGGGTCATTGGCCAGCGAACGAGCAATGGCCACACGCTGCTTCATGCCGCCCGAAAGCTGGTTCGGATAGGCATTCTCAAAACTGCTAAGACCAACCGCATTGACATAGTAACGCGCCCTTTCGGTCGTTTCACGCGCTGACCTGCCCTGCAAGCTCAACCCGAATTCGACATTCTTCAGGACGCTCAGCCAGGGAAACAGGGAGTAGTTCTGGAAAACCATGCCACGTTCCTTGCCAGGCCCGTTTACGGGTTGCTCATCCAGCTTGCACACGCCGCCACTCGGTTCCCTGAGCCCGGCGATGATGTCGAGCAGACTGGACTTGCCGCACCCCGAAGGCCCGACGATCACCGCGAACTGCTTGTCCGGTATCTCCAGCGACAGGTTGTTCAGGGCGATCACGTCGGGGGCGTGCCGCGAGGCGAAGCGGAGATCGAGAGAATCGACTGTGACAGTTCCCATGGCATTGCCCCTTTCAGCGCTGCCGCGACCACGGCAGAGCGACGATCTTTATCCACTTGAAGATCTGGTCCATCACCAGGCCGAGGAAGCCGATCACCAGGATGGCCACGAAGATCAGGTCGGCATGAAGCCCGCGCATCGCCTGCATGCTCATGTAGCCAAGGCCCGAACTTGAGGCGACCAACTCAGCCACCACCAGATAGGTCCAGGCCCAGCCCATGGTGACTCGCAACGTGTCGATCACGCCGGGCAGCGTCGCAGGCAGCAACACCCGCATCACGACCTGCCGGCGATTGGCACCCAGCGTATAGGCGGCATTGAACAACTCGTTCGGCACCCGGGCGGAGACGTCGGAAAACATGACGAGTTGTTGAAAGAACGTGCCGATGAAGATCACGGCGATCTTTTCGTTGAGCCCGATCCCGATCCACAAGATGAGCAACGGGATCATCGACGTGACCGGCAGATAGCGCGTGAAGTTGACAACCGGCTCCAGGGCCGCCGAGACGATGCGGAAGCTGCCCATCATGATGCCGAGGGGAATGGCAATCACCGAAGACAGAAGAAAACCCAGGTTGATCACCACCAGGCTGGCCCAGGCATTCCTTGCCAACGAGCCGTTCAAAAGCACTTTCCAGAAGGCGAGCACCACCCTATGTGGCGGTGGAAAGAACAACGTGTCGACCAACCCGCCGTAAGTCGCGATGCACCACCCCGAGATGATGACCGCAGCCACGGCGGTGCTGGTGCACAACCCCAACGCCGGGGATATGCTCCGGCGCGGGGTAAAGGCCTTGTCGATGGCTGCCCACACGGCGACCACGGCCCTAGCCTCCGATAAAGGTGTAGTCGATCATGTCTTTGGGTTTCACATCGACCTGGATGCGGCCGAAGCCCTTCCACACATCGAGAGCCAGGCCAAGGGTCTTGTTGATCTGGCCGGGGGCTTCGGGAGTGCCGAAAAACGCCTTGTTCTTGGCCTTGTCGAGATACTCGATGCCCGACAGCGTATCGGCAAACACCTGCGGGTCTTCGAGCCAACCACCCACACCCTTGGCCATGATGACATTAGCCTCCTTCGGATGGGCCTTGAGGTAGTCGAGAGCATCATACCAGCCACGCACGAAGGCGGCGATATCGGCTTTCTTCGTCTTGGCCGTAGCGGCAGTGACAGCCACCACGTCGGTGATGAGCCCCGGCTTGTCGGTACTGGTGAGCAGGATATGGCCATTGGGGGCCTTGGCACCCTGGCTCAGGGCAGGCTCCCAGGTGACGGCGGCATCGACCTGTCCGGCCGCGAAGGCGACCCCGGCATCGGTCGCCGCCATATTGACCGGCTCGATGTCGTTCTGCGACATCCCGGCATCCTTGAGTAGCGCGTTGAGGAAGAATTGCGAGACCGAGCCCTGCTCGAAGGCGACCTTCTTGCCTTTCAGGTCCTTGATAGAGGTGATGGACTTGTCGGCAACGATGCCGTCACCTCCCTTGGAATTATCGACGGCAAGGATGTAGTGCAGGCCAATGCCGGGTTTCATGTAGATAGGGAATTCATCGACGGTGGAGGCCACGAGGTCGACCTGACCCGCCATCAGGGCGCCCATCTTTATGGGCGTATCTTCCATGACGACCAGTTCCACGTCGACGCCTTCTTTCTTGAAGAAACCCTTGTCACGAGCAATGTAGAAGGGCCCGTAGCCGACCCAGGTGGAATGCGCCAGTTTCAGCGTCCCCGCCTGTACGAAGGTCGAAGTCGAGAGCAGGGCGGCGAAGGCGGCCAGTCCGATGAACTTCTTGAGCATTGTCTCCTCCAGTCAGGTTTGTTTGTTGCTGCGTTGGTGCATGATGCGGCCAATGAAATTCAGCAGGATCTGTGCCGCCAGGATCGCTGTGGTTCCGGTGTGATCATAATCCGGTGCGACTTCGACGAGGTCGACGCCAACGACGCATCCTCGTTGCGCCAGGCCGGCCAGCAGCTCGATGACTTCGTAGTAGAGGAAGCCGCCGTGGCTCGGGGTGCCGGTGCCCGGCGCAATCGAGGGATCAAAGCCGTCGATGTCGATCGTCACGTAGTAGCGCTGTCCGGCCGGTATCCGCTCGAGTACCGCTGCTACGCCGAGCCGGCGAAACTGCCTGACCGACAAGATGTCCGAGCCCATCCGCCGGGCGTCCTCATAACCTTCACGTGCGGTCGAGGAGACGTTGCGGATACCGATCTGGGTCAGGCCGGTGACGTAGTCTTTCTCGGCGGCGCGGCGCATCGGATTGCCATGCCCGAAGCGGACGCCATGGCGTTCGTCGACGAAGTCCAGATGGGCGTCCACCTGAACGATGTGGATCGGCTCCTGCCCGGCAAAGGCATTGACGCAGGGTATGTTGATGGAGTGATCGCCACCGAGCACCACCGGCAATGCGCCAGCCGCCAGGATCTTTCGGACGCCGGCCTCGATATTGGCGTGCGAGCCGGCCGTGTCAGTGTGAATAATGTCGGCATCGCCGATGTCGACGATGCGGACCTTGTCGGACTGTAGATAAGTGATGTCGTCTTCATGGTCATAGGCGCCGGCGTGACCGAAGGAAAACAAGGTGGAAGCTTCGCGGATGGAGCGCGGTCCGAAGCGGGCGCCCGCGCGCCACTGGGTGCCGAAATCGAACGGCGCACCCATCACCGCCACATCGGCATCGACCGAGTCCCAATCGAGACAGACCGGCGACTTGCCGAAGGTGCTGAGACCGACGAACGGCAGATTGAGGCGGCCGAACTGGTAACCATGAGCGGTCATGTGATTTTCCCCTGCAGCAGCCTATAGAGGGATCCGCCACCCTGAAAAATAACTTTATTTCATGCGTCACTTTGATAAATTTCAGAGTATGGCGCAAAGACCTGCACGCACCGCCTTTTCTCCGACTGATCTTCGCCTCCTTCGCATCTTCCAGGCGGTGGCGAGACACGAGGGATTTGCAGCCGCTCAAGGCGAGCTTGGCCTCAGCCCCGGGACTATCAGTAATCACATCGCCCATCTCGAAGCGCGCTTCGGCGTGCGCCTTTGCGAGCGCGGGCGCGGAGGCTTTTCATTAACCGCTGAAGGCGTGCGAATCCTCGAGGCTGCCGAAAACCTGCTGCGGTCGATCGAGAATTTTGCCGGCATCGTGAGTTCGGTGCGCGGCGAACTGACGGGCACCGTGCACTTCGGCATCGTCGATGCCATGTACACCAACCCCGCCGCGCAGCTTCACAAGGCGGTTGCGAAATTCAATGAGATGGCGCCAAAGGTTCTCCTGCATGTGGAGATCGCGTCTCCCCAGGACCTGCTGCAACGACTGCTGGATGGACGTTACTCACTCATCCTCACGCCTATCGACGAGGCACATCCATCAATAGCGGCCAAGGGACTTTTTGAGGAAGAGCAACGCCTCTATTGCGGCCAGGACCACCCTCTGTTTACCCGGACAACTGGCCTCGCACTTGGCGATATCGCTCAATATCCTTACGCTGGGCGAACTTACATGAAAGACATGGCCAATATGCCCGGCGTCGCCTTCGGGCAGCAGGCTTTAACCTCGCACATGGAAAGTCTCGCCATCCTCATCGCGTCCGGCAGGTACCTCGGCTACCTGCCGGTGCACTTTGCGCGCGCCTTCGTCGAACGCGGAGAGATGCGGAGCCTGCTCGATGACGATCTGGCATATTTCGACAGGTTCTTTCTCGCGCACCGGAAGGAGGAACGACATCGTGCCATGCGCCTGCTGGCGCAATGTCTCGTCGATGCGTTACTCACGTGATTGCCATGTGCCTGTTGCAACGCACGCTGTGGGGGTCAGCCACCAGCAGACACCGACGGCCGGCTGCTCACGGTCAAGGTCCATTCCGCTGGCATCCAGGATCGCGATGGCGGCAAGGCCGTGCTGAAGGCCTCCCGTGCCCGCTATCCCTTCGTCGAACACGCTTTCGCCGATGGCGGATACGCCGGCCGGCTGGTGAAATGGGCCAAGGACAAGACCCATATCATCATCGAGGTTGTGCGCCGGCAACCATGCACTGAGGGCTTCGAGGTG
>Ga0315540_10001803_pt1 | contig 12181 bp, 5 predicted proteins | sample SalMarSW160110MG_FD_203677 | JGI IMG/M metagenome (GOLD analysis project Ga0315540, IMG submission 203677) | Salt marsh sediment microbial communities from the Plum Island Ecosystem LTER, Massachusetts, United States - Salt Marsh Sediment SW1601-10 ... | reverse complement strand
TAAATTACAATATATCCGCTCGCCTTTAACATAATGAATGCCATTGCACATTAGTTTTTTTCATCAATTTAATTGACAAAAGCAAATTTCAGGACTAAAAAAGTTGCGTTTTTTCTTATTTATTAGAAGTTCTTTTCTTAAATAAGAAATAATGGGATGAATCTAAATTTCGTATTTGCGAAGTGTTGTTAAATGTGAAGTTAATCTTTTCGATAGAAAAAGATGAAGAGTAAGAGTAAGAGAATGGAATCTAAAGCTTTTTATCTTTTATGGTCGTCAGGGAAATTGAGTTTCAAACATTTTCCAATGCACCATCTTCAATGCTATTTAACTTTCACTAACATTGCTCGAAATGAAAGACTCCTTACTTTGTATGAAGTATTAATCTTTCTTAGATTAGTAACAATCGTATTACACTTAACAAATAAATTTGCTTTGTAAAACTCTAACAGTCCGGAAAGATCTATGAGAAAAGTTCTACTGCTGCCTGTAATATTAATTTCATTTTTTACTTCATATCCGCAGGAAAATCCCGAAGTATTTACCTTCGAGGATTCTTATCTGTATAGTCGCTTCAACGGTATAGATATATCATCCGACGGCAGAACAATTGCCTTTTCACTGGGAGAAAAAGAAAAATGGGATGGGAACCGGAGCTACAACATCTGGCTTGCAATGTCATTTGATAATTCTGAATTAAAGCTTACAAACTCAGATAAAAATGACTGGGCTCCGCAATGGTCGCCCGATGGTTCGAAGATTGCATTTCTCTCCTCACGTTCTGAGAAAACGCAGGTTTATATGATTTCCCCGAGCGGAGGCGAGGCACAGGAAGTAACTTACATGCAGAATGGCGTTAATTTGTTTCATTGGATCGATAATAACACTATTGCATTTATATCGAATGAACCGCGTGACACAAGCATAGTAAATACTGAAGAGAATGCCGGTGGAGGTTACGTTGTAGGAACGACTTATCATACTTCGGCATTATGGACACAATCAATTGATAGCGGTGAATTAAATAAAATTACAGGTGGTAACTACTATATATCCGATATGTCCGCAGCTTCGGATGGAAAATGTTTTCTTCTAATTACTGCAAAAAATTCGGATCTGTTTTTAAGTATTACCGAGGGCAAGGTGCTTTGGGTCGATGAGGACGGAGATGAAATTATATCCTTTGAGGATGCTAAAAATTTCAGCAGTCCTGCTATTTCACCGGATAATAAAAAAGCATGCTTTGTGGGCAACACCGTTGGATATTCAATCAACAATGCTTTATTTGTGATGAACAGAGAGAATGAAACAGTTAAAAATATTACAGAAGAATTTGATCCTACTATTGAAAAGCTGAAATGGGTTGATACTGAGCATATATCTTTTAAAACTCCAAGAAATGTTCATACAGGAATTTATTCTGTTGATATGTTCGGTAAGGTTGAAACACTCCTCGAACCTTATTATGCGGTGTTCGATTATTCACTTAATCCAAATACAAAGGAAATTGTTTTTATCGGCAGCACATGTAATATTCCAAACGAACTTTTTGTTAATAAATTCAGTAACCCTCCTGAAAATGCTTTAAAGCTTACTACCGTTACCAACTGGATTACAGAAAAACAACTTGGCACTTCAAAAGTTGTATCTTATAACTCGGATGATGAAACAAAGATAGAAGCTGTTTTAACTCTTCCATACGATTACGATGAAGGTGATTCTTATCCTCTGCTTGTTTTACCTCATGGTGGTCCCGATGGAATATCCATGGACAAATTTAATCCCAAAGCACAGCTATTCTCACAATTGGGTTTGATTGTTTTTGAACCGAACTTCAGAGGAAGCATAGGTTATGGTTCCGATTTTTATGCTGCCAACCGCGGCAAGCTTGGTTATGTAGATTATAATGATATAATGTCAGGTGTAGATTATCTTATAAGACAGGATATTGCTGATCGGAATAAATTAGTCGTTGGCGGCTGGAGCTATGGCGGGTATATGACAAACTGGATTATAGCACACACTAAAAAATTCCTGGCGGCAGTAAGTGTTGCAGGAATTTCCAACACGGTTAGTAATTATGCTCAGAGTGATATAAATCATGGTGAAATTGCAGACTGGGAATTTGAAGGTGTTCCGGTTTACGATAAAGATAAATTCGAGCATTCTTCACCGTTCGACTTCCTGAATAATGTAGGAACACCTCTTTTACTTATGCATGGTGAAGAGGACACAAGGGTAAATGTAATGCAGAGCTGGGAAATTTACCGAGCTTTGGCAGACCGGGGACAGGATGTTGAATTGGTTTTATATCCCGGGGCAGAGCACGGCATAACCTCACCCAAACAACACAGAGATGTTATGAGAAGATGGATTGTGTGGTATAAGAAATATTTGAAATAAAAAAAGATTTAAGAGTAATATTTTTTTACGATGTTATCTTAAAAAATTGTTTCTATAATTACTACTTCTTCTATTTCCTTCTATCTATGGTACGTTTGTATCTTTTAAGCTGTTATTCCATACTCCCGCTCTGTCTACTGCTGAATTAACTGTCCCATCCATATCCGTATCTCCTTCTAAATATCCACTTTGTCCTCTCTCATTCCATACCGGCGCCAGGTCTACCGCATAGTTTATTGTTCCATCTCCATCTGTATCTCCACTGTACATACCATATACTCCTCCTAAATCTGCAGCATCATTACCGTAACATTGTGATGTTCCCGTTGTGAAATCATACATACTACTTGCCCCATTTAATGTCTCCATACCTGCACTCATTACAGCCAGATGGTTTCGGTGGCGTATTACAATATAATAATTTCCCTCAGGTCTACCTTTTATAACTACAGGACTTAATCCATCCATATCTACTATTGTCCCGTCGTTCTTAAGAAATGCTGCTCTCGTTCCGACTGTTACCATCAACGAATTTTTAATTTCTACAAGCACCCAATCAACTATATCAGTGTGTGTACTAAAGAAATCTCCGGCTACACTTTCTGTACCTTTATAATTCCACGGTGAACTGTCATATGGTTGACCGGTTGGCAGTACCGTATTCAACGCTGTACTCATACTGCTGCTGACATATGGACCTTCAAGAAAGATTTTAGCATTAACAGTTATGCTTGGGGCCTGGATTGTGTATGCATAGGAAATCTCTCCATTAGTAACACCATCGCCACTAATAGCTGACCGAATATACTCAACCGTCACCGATTCCTCCGCAACTGAAACACGCAGATGACCTGAACTGGGCAAGTTACCTATCCCATATGGTGGAGTTGTTTGGACATAAGGACTCCCATCATAGAGATCGAACCCATACCCTTGCATGCCTGGTGAGGGAACTTCCTGATAGACAAGACCGTCAATCATTTCGTGAACAAACTGGTGATCGTGTCCGTGGAAAAATGCAACAACACCATTATCCACCATCAACTGGTGAATCGGATCAGTTCCCCATCCTGATCGATGAGAAACAAAACCGGGTGTTTCATCATCATTATTTCCACCCCATTCAAAGTATGGAGCACCCTCAGCGCCTCCGCGAACATATTCAGGGGGACCAGCGCCAGGATTAGACACCGTAATTTGTCCACCAACAATATGATGAGAAAATACAAATTTAAACTTTGCATTACTGTTCTCTAGTGTCTGCTTGAACCAATCGTACTGTTCCTGTCCAAGTGTCCAATTCCATTGGTCACCACTGACCGTCTCATCATTATCTTCTCCTGAACCTGTAACGCTACCATATGGTTTAGTCATTGTATACTGGAAAGGATCCAAAACTACGAACAGTGCATCACCCCATTCCCAGGAATAATAATCCTCCCGGTACTCATCGCCGCCAATTTCCGTTAGTAGATTTTCATTTCCGGCATAGAAACCATCGGGGATTGGGTTAAGGAAGTATTCTTTTCGAGCAATGATGCTGGCGAGCGCTCTGCTAAATGGTGTGTCATCAATATTCCAGCCTTCTTCGTTCTCGTGATTACCAATTGCAAGAAATACAGGTGCTGAATGGCTGAAGTTAGCAAAATATGGACGCTGCATATCGTAAACAGCATCAACCTGGGATTGATTCCCGGTTACATTGCTTCCCACACCCAGATCATCACTTATGATGAAAGCATCGCCAAGATCTATATGGAAGTCAGGATTATCTGCAGCAACGTTAAGTGTTGCCTGTTCATACCTGTCGCTGGAGTTGCTGGAAAAAGTCTGACCTAAATGTGAATCAGCAATTATAGTAAATGTAAACGTTTCTCCCTTTACCCTCTGGGTATGGAATGAATGTTCACTGCCGGCGATCCACTCAGACCCACTCGTCACCCGGTATAGTATTCTATAGTAATATTTAGTATCAGGATTTAGTCCACCAATCAAGACTTCAACCGGTACCCCTGCTGTAACACTCATAGTACTGGTTTCGCCGGTCGTATAATTGCCTGACTCAATACCGTATTCAAACTTAACCTCACCATTTTCATCAACAATCGTATTTATCATTATTGAATTGCCTGTGGGTCTGCCCAGTAAAATATTATGTGAAGGTACCGTAGGTGCTGCTGGTACGATTTCAATTCCTCTTATGATGGCAACACTTGTTACTGGTGTAATTGCAATGGTAAGAACACCATCCGATACGGTTGCCTGCACGGTTTCGGTGACCGCAATGTTTTGACCACCTGCAGCAACGAATGGATCGTAATTATCAAATTCAAGTACACCTTCAACGCTGATATCAAATTCTCGTTGACCAGCTGATGAAAAATTATGTTCTGCCTCATGCAAAAGAACTTTATAGTTTCCATTAGGAACATTGAAGTTGAAGGTCATAGCAGATCCGGAATTTCTATATAATACTGTTTGGAAAAGTTCCATGGGTAGACCCGGATCAACATTAGACAAATCGATAGAATTAGACGTTGATCTATTACCATCTACATTAGATACTGTCAGTCCTGTTATAGAAGTATAAGGTGATGTAAGTCCCAAAAAATCCGGATCAGGGCTTGTAAGTGTTGGACCACCGGTATTAACACGATATAGTGGTGTGATGTATTCACTAATTTCAAAGCTTGCCTCAATAGTATGATTCGACTGTACATTTGTAAACTGATAGTTAGATACTGCACCAACCGAGACTCCATCGACCAGAACATCTGCAACCTGATATCCACTATTAGGTGTCATTATAAAACTCTGATTATTTCCTTGGGTTACATTCACTACACCGGAAGGGTTGATGCTACCATTAGCTCCAGAAGTTGCCGTTATTGTGTATTGTGTTCCCGATCCAGACACGGGATTAATTGGTACCGAAGCAATAGCCCAGTAACTTGCACTGGCAGCCGTCCAGCTCATTGTAACCGAATTGCCTGAAGCTTGTTCTGTACTCGCCGATGCACGTGTATTAGATATCCAACCAGTCCATAGTTGCGTCTGATTAGGACCCAAAGTTAATGTTTGATTTACATCAGAAGCACCTTGAAATACATTATCAAAAACTAACTCATTGCCATTAAGTCCTGTCAATGTTACACTTGGTGCGTTGTCGTTGACATCTGAACCTTCACCACCTGGGGTCCCAAGAGGAGTTGTCTGATCTACTCCCGCAAAGTTAGCGACGCCGGCCACTATACCGTTGCTTACAGAACCTGAGAAAGTAACCGTCACTGTTCCTGGCTGCCCATTCGGAGGATTGAGCAAACTATAGATCGCCGAGTAGCGAGGGTTGGATGTATTATAACCCAGTTGTGTTATGATTTCCGTTAGTCCGAGAGCCGATCCTCCATTTGGCGTGAAAGTAACCGAAGATATGGTTCGATTAGTAGTACCACAATTCCAGGATATACCAACTAACATTAAGCGGTTTGTACCTGTGCCTGTTGTGTGCGTTATATTAATACTACTGCTGTTTGCAACTGCTGTATTGCTTGAAACCGCACCATCTTGGGTGATTGAACCTGCGACAATCTCCTCAAAACTGGCTGCAATAGTATGATTAGTCTGTACATTAGTAAACTGATAGTTCGTAACAACACCAACAGAGCCACCATCTACTAATACATCAGCTACCTGATAACCGGGATTGGGTGAAATTGTAAAGCTCTGATTATTGCCTTCCGTTACAGTAACAACACCTGCCGGTGTAATACTTCCATTTGCGCCTGTGGTCGCTGTGATTGTGTACTCTTCGGAAGTTACATCATTAGGTAAAATCGTATAGGAGTGAGAAACAACCCTCGATGTTGAATTAGAACTAATATATTCAATAGTGGCTATATCCGGCGTGATAGTAACGCAGAGATATCCTGGACTTGGCAGAACTGTTTCCGTATACGGATCACTTTCACTATAATAGCTGAAGTCAAGACCAGTACTAGGACGAGGCATACTTTGGTAGACAATGCCGTCTCGTACCTCATAAGCATATTGATGATCATGACCGTGGAAGAAAGCGCTTACACCATTGGCAACCATTAACTGATGAATTGGATCAGATCCCCAGCCGGAACGTTCTGTATCAAAACCCCACGTTGTACCGTCAGCATTATATCCGCCCCACTCAAACAAATTCGCAGGTACTGCACCGCCACGAACATAGTTTTGGGTCCCACCTACCATATGATGAGCAAAGACAAATTTGTATTTGGCACTACTGTTCTGGATAGTTTGCTTGAACCAGTTAAATTGCTGTTGCCCCAACGTCCAATTCCACCTATCACCACTCGCCGGATCATCACTACCTTCGCCAGCGGTAGATCCATATGGATTAGCCATGGTGTACTGAAAAGGATCAATGACAACAAAGAGCGCATCGCCCCATTCCCACGCATAGTAGTCTTCCCGTAATTCATCGCCGTAAGTAGCTTCGTCAATAGCTGTTAAAAGATCTGTGTTTCCAGAATAGAATCCATCAGATATTGGAGTAGGGAAGTATAGCTTCCGCGCTAGTATGCTACCGAGTGCGATACTGAAAGGAGTATCATCTAAATTCCAACCTTCTTCGTTTTCATGGTTTCCTGAAGCAAGAAATATTGGAGCCGAATGTCCAATACCCCCTATATACAACGCATCTCGTTGTGCTATATATTCAGCATTAACTTGATCCTGATTCACATCGCCATCAGTCATGAAAGTATCTCCAAGATCAAAATGGAAATCGGGTTCGTCACCATTTATATTTATGACCGCATTTTGATACTGCGTATTATACATAGCATGGGAGTCAGAGAGTATGGTAAATTTGTATGTGCTGCCCTGTGATCTTTGTGTATGAAAAGAATGCTCATCCCCTGAAATCCAGGAGCCTCCGGATGTACGGTATTGTATACGATAATAGTAGCGTGTATCTGTCTGAAGTCCATTAATAACAATTTCATGTGGTGCATTACCAGTTGCAGATATAGTGGATGTTTGCGAAGTGTATGGTCCACCCTCTGTCGTTCCATATTCATAGTAATACTCGATATTTTCATCAGGAATAATATTAACCGTTATAGAATTGTTAGTGGGTTTTCCCAGTAATTCCTGTCCGGTAAATGAAACCTGACCTGGGGATTCAGTAATAAAAATAGAGCAAATAAATAGAAAGAAAGAAATATGGATTTTTAAATATTTATTCATTTTAACCTCCTGTGGTGTTTATCCACCTATTGAGATATATTGTATTTTTCTCATAGATCGCTAATAAATATCGGAGACAAAAATGAATGTCCCCTATTTTATTGTCTACCATTTATAATTTTAATTAAATAATTGTCTATTTCATTTATACTATTTCAGAAACAACATTTTCTTAGTAAATGTAGCCTCCTTTGAATTCAATCTGTATATATACAATCCACTTGATAACTGATCCGCATTAAAGTTCATTGTATGTATTCCTGCTTCCATATATCCATCTGCCAGTGTTGCTACCTCTTCTCCAAGCGTGTTGTATATCTTCAAGGTTACATTCCCTGATTTCGGCACTGCAAAGCTTATCGTTGTACTCGGATTGAATGGATTTGGATAGTTCTGATACAACTCAAACTTCGTTGGCTTTACCTCTATCTCTACTACATTTGAATACTCAAACTTTCCATCTGTATCTATTTGCTTAAGCCTGTAACTGAACTTACTCCCTCCCATCAGTTTCTTATCTACATAATTATAATCCTTCGGTGAGTTGCTGTTCCCGCTTCCCTCTACAAAGCCAAGCTTCTTCCAACCCATCTCTCCTCCCTTTGTAGACAATGACCTCTCTACCTCAAATCCATAATTGTTCACCTCCGTCTTTGTCTGCCAGCTTAACATTACCTTCTCTCCATCCTGTTTCGCTGTAAATGTGCTCAACTCTACAGGCAACGGTGTCCCCCCTAAAATATCCTCAAATCCGATTGTGCTGCTACTACTCCGGTTATTTGCAATATACATATTAGTCGACGTCATCACCCCGACACCTGTACTTGCCGGATTTATTTCCCACGTACATTCTGAGTTCTGTGCTGCGCTTGATATCGGCAGTGATATCCGCACTACCTTCACTGTGTTACTTACTGTCCCCCAATCCACACAGTCAGAGTACTGTGGTAAATTAAAAAAATTAATTGCCACATATTTGGGAAATGTCGTATTCCCCGATCCAAAATTAGTCGTGGTTATTGTTGCTGTTCCATATTGGGCTGTTAGGTTTGTCCATCCACTTGATCCATTTGTCGGCGCATTTGTGAAATCTAACCCTGATGTAGGACCAAATTGAAGTGAAAATTGCCCATTCGCATACCGATTTGCACTTGAGTTTACGTTGGATACCAGTACCTCCAGATACCACGTACCACCAACTACCGACTGGTTTGTTGACACCGTGAAATCCTGTCCGGTAGCGAAACCGGAACTTATCACAATCAGTATTGTGATTATCCATAGTGTGTTTTTCTTTTTCATAATTTTTTCTCCTAATTCTTTTTAATTTGGTACGCTTGTATCTTTTAAGCTGTTATTCCATACTCCTGCTCTGTCTACTGCTGAATTAACTGTCCCATCCATATCCGTATCTCCTTCTAAATATCCACTCTGCCCTCTCTCATTCCACACCGGCGCCAGGTCTACTGCATAGTTTATTGTTCCATCTCCATCTGTATCTCCACTGTACATACCATATACCCCTCCTCCTAAATCTGCTGCCTCTCCTCCGTAATACTGTGTCGCTCCGGTTGTGAAATCATAAGCTGAACCGTTAGGAAGTGTGACAGGATTTGCTGACATAATAGCCAAATGGTTCCTGTGTTTTATTACTATATAATAATTCCCATCAGGTCTGCCCTTAAATACTACCGGACTTGTTCCATCTATGTCTACTAATGTTCCATTACTCTTTAAAAATGCTGCCCTTCTTCCTTCAGTGACAAATGATGAGTTTTTTATCTCTACAAGTACCCAGTCTACTATGTCTGTATGAGAAGAAAAAAAACTTCCCGTTACACTTTCTGAACCGTTGTAATTCCATGGGGAACCATTGTATGGTTGGGTAGTGGGTAGTCCTGAATTAATTGCTGTGCTCATAAGTCCACTGCCACTGTTATACGGTCCCTGAAGAAAGATTTTGGTGTTCACTGTTATGCTTATTGGATCAATTGTATATGAGTATGTAATATCTCCACTACTAGTATTAATGTAATCAACGGTTGTCTGGGTAGGTGAAACTGTAAGACGAAGATGTCCCGGGCTGGGCAAAGCACTAAGGGTCAGAGAATTACTGGAATTATAAATATTAAATCCGTTACCGGAGAAGCCGGCCGCAGGAAGTGATTGATAAACAATACCGTCACGTATTTCATAAGCATACTGATGATCATGACCATGAAATACAGCGGTAACACCATTATCTACTAAAATTTGTTCAATTGTTTGAGACCATCCTGGACGTCTTGTATTAAAACTATAAGTTGTACCATTTTCATCATAACCTCCCCATTCGCAGTAAGGCACTGCATAAGCTCCACCCCTTATATAATCGTCTGTACCACCTGTCATATGGTGCATAAAAAGAAACTTATAAGTGGCGGTACTGTTCTCAAGAGTCTGTTTCAACCAATTATATTGGGCGTCACCTAATGTCCAATCCCATCTGTCACCAGATCCAACATCACTCCCTTCACCACCACCGGTATTTCCTGTGAATGGTTTTGTATAGGTATACCAGAAAGGATCTATTACAACAAAAAGTGCATCTCCCCATGTCCAGGCATAGTAATCTTCACGAAGCTGATCACCATCTAAGTCAGGATAAGTATCCGAATTTCCAGTATAAAAATCATTATCGGGTATTGGATTAAGAAAATATCTTTTTTGTGCATTTGTTCCCCAAACAGGCTGACTGTTGACCGGATTACCATTATCATCGAGATGCCAGGCTTCCTGTTCTTCATGGTTACCTGCTGCCAAAAATACAGGAAACGATGGGCTTACAAGTCCAAATGTTGTAGAGGTACGCTGGAAAAGATATGCAGTGCGTGCACCCGATTCAGAATTTACATTATCCATTGCAAATGTATCACCGCAATCGATAAGAAAATCCGGATTATCGCTTTTTACATTGGTCAATGTTTGCTGCCAGGTACTTGCACTGCCTAATAAAATATTGACATGCGAATCCGATGTAATATCAAAAGTAAATGTATCACCGGGAGGTCTTTGCGTTCGAAATGAATGTTCATCCCTCTCTACCCAGGTTGAGCCGGCATCTGCACTGTAAACCAGCTTGTAATAATATTTCGTATCTGCAGTTAAACCATCAATTACAATTACAACCGGTTCGTTTGCCGGCTGGCTTTCAGTTAAAGTAGTATTAGTATATGTTCCTGATGTTGTACCATATTCTATATAAGCCTGGATAGCAGAACTTGATACAACATTTAAAGTAATGGAATGATCGGTCGGACGTCCCAGAAGTTCTTGGCCCGTGAAATTAGCAGTGATAGGAGCAGTATTAGTTAATTGGCTGCCCGTAGCAGGATTTGTTGTTAAGTAGTTTTGTGAACCACCATACCCGTTAAATTCATAAACTGCTACGTAATAAGTTGTATTGGGTGAAAGTCCATTAACAATTACACTATTTCCTGTTCCATCGTACACTACATAATTTCCCGATCCTATCTGAGAACCACTACCAAAGGTTGCGTTAGCCGTATAGCTTACTCCATCAACCGGATCACTATTAACCTGGCTTCCAGACCTAACAAGAACTATCCTGTTTGTTCCATCACCTGATGTCCAGTTTACCGTCATTTGCGTTGAACCAACTGAACTGAACGATACACCTGAAGCCTGTGTTGTTGGTTCGCCAGCAGGTGGTCCCGCAAGATATACAGTAATACGAATGTAATCAACATACGCTATATGAGAATTAAAACCGGAATTATCGACAATTAGTTCCAATCCAAAATTCGATGCTTTAATTTCCGCCGGAGACCAGGTTGTACCCCATAATTCACCGGGACCACCATAAGTAGCCTCTCCTTCACCTTCAGACTCATTAGGCCAGTTTGTACCTGTTACAGCTTTATTATCCCCGATAGCAGAACCGGATTTAAGTAATTGTACTGTATTATCCTTAATTAAATTTGGATTTGTCGTTGAGCTATATCGTCCTATTGCGACTTCTATACCTGCTATTGTTGCATCATCTGGTATAGTGGAAAAGTTAAAATCCGTCGCATAAAGTGCTTGTGATGTACCGGTATTACCTATACTAGCAGTAGTATATGAATTATCATCGGCAGAGACGTTTCCGGGATTTGTCCACGCTACTCCACCCCCACCTCCTGTTACACTTGAATTAGGGTAATTAGGTCCTACTGTTGATTGTGCAATTACACCACTGTTAATGATTAGCACAATTAAAACTGACTGTAGAAAAAGTCTTTTCATTCATTTATCCTTAATGGTTATTTATTCTTAAGCTCACATGTCTAACTGTATCTCTAGTGATATATAAAAGAAGAAAAAAATACTGCCATTCTATGTCTTTAATATTTTTGAGATTATGTAATTTATTTCAGAAACAACATTTTCTTAGTAAATGTAGCCTCCTTTGAATTCAATCTGTATATATACAATCCACTTGATAACTGATCCGCATTAAAGTTCATTGTATGTATTCCTGCTTCCATATATCCAT